>MWVZ01000001.1_pt1 | contig 24342 bp, 11 predicted proteins | sample 1047221 | NCBI WGS metagenome assembly MWVZ01 (sample SAMN06349980, study PRJNA376086) | soil metagenome | isolation source: MS6-5 sample Antarctic (ecotone) soil | place: Antarctica | collected 2015-01-13
GTCTAGTTTGATAATCACGACTTGAGTTTTAAGACATAAAATTTCGATACGGCCTCCCCCGAGATCACACTCTTTGTGGAGGCCTTGTTTACCTCGGCACTTTTATTTTTATTCACCATTTTTTTTCGTCTCAACTTCCCCTTCATTTCTTTTTTATAATTCTTAATTCAATTTTATCCATTCTTACTTTTCCTTTTCCAACCACCCCTCTCTGCTTTATTCCTTAGTCATTGACCACGCCCTCGCAACATCGTGGAGGGGGAGTGGTCAATGACGGCCAAGGAAAAAACAGCTTCGAGCGGTGGTGGAAAAAGTGAATCCTTTGAGATGTTTAGGAGATGATTATCTGAGGTTATGAACTGATCAACTTGAAACCGTGTTTCAGGTTTGTTTCAGATGCAAATTGGTTTTCTGGGAGGTCTTTTAGTATCAGATCTCATCCCACAAAGCTGCCTGCACGATAAACCAACTTATCTTGCACACATGGGCCGTAGCTATACTTGCTCCCGCGTTGGTTGACAGTGACATCCATTTGGGTATAATTACCATGATGAAAATTTACTTCTATGAGACAGGTGCTGGTAACTCACCTCTTAAAAAATTCATTGATAAGCTTACTGAGAAAGATCAGGCACGTTTTAATGAAGTATTTAGCGAAATCGAGACGCATGGTCTAGGTGCCTCCCGACTAATCCTTAAGCCTATAGAGGGAAAGCTTTGGGAGATAAAGTTTAAGTCAGAGAGCAAGGGTTACCGAATTTTATACGTCCTCGTTGAACAAGATTTGATGATATGGCTTCATGCTTTTGTTAAAAAGACACAAAAAACGCCGATAAATGAGCTCAAGATCGCAAGGCAGAGATTAAAGGAAGTTTTAAAATGAAAAAGTATAACAACATCACTGAGGCCAAATCTTACTTTACTCAAAAATTAAAGAATCAAACAATTAAGTCTTTTTATGATGAAGAAAAAACAAAGTCAGATATTGCTCGTATGATAAGAACGGCCAGAGAGAAAAGTGGTCTTAGCCAGCGTGAACTTGCCAAAAAAGCTGGAACAACTCAAGCTGTAGTATCCAGAATTGAATCAGGTGGAGATTCAAGAATGCCATCACTTACTCTCATATACCGTCTATTAACCGCTGCAGATGCGAAGCTTGAGCTTAAATGCATCTTCGAAAAAGCTGCTTAATTCTTTTTACTACAGCAGTCGTAAAGCTTGCTTTGCGGCTGCCAAGCTCAACCACCCTATCGGCATGTAAAACATTAATTTTTTGAGCTTTTGAATGGAAGAGCCTAGATGGCGATTGAGTCTTTCTCGACGAAGGAGAGAATTTCCTGAAGTTAATTGATTATATCGGGAAATCAGTATCTGTAAAACTAGTGTACGAGGCCTGTACGAGCCTAGTACGAGGCCTGTACGAGCGATTTTCAACGCGCACCTGTCTATAGTTCTACGATGCTTCTTCGAAGGGCGTACGAAGCCTGTACGAAGCCTGTATGAAGCCTATACGACCAGGTATTGACGCAGACCTTCTTAGCCTTGTACGAAGCCTATCCGATCTATGACGGAGACGTATTTGAAGTTTATTTTTTAAATGCTCAGAATGGACGGATTTGTGACAAGTATTCTTCTTTTTGACCCAGGGTTTGATCTGCAATTCAAAAAACCTCTTGTCCCAAGCTTTGAAACTACATTTTTAACAGTGTGTTCCTGTAGTGCTAGGTCTTTTGCCATTTCATCGGTGGATGAATCCAGATAACCCTTCTCATTTAAATTAGAGATAACGTAGTTCAAAACTAACAATGGGTTTCCCATTAGATAAAGATAATCAAGTTTTGTAGGCTTTAATCTAAATGACGCATGGCTCGCCATGGTTATGCGATCCTCGTACGAGCCCAGTTCGAGGCTTGTACGATGGAGCTTGATTGACTTCTTTTCTGCCTTCTCTATTAACCTGTCTGTTTTAGTTTCGATCTCCTCCCATTTCTTGTCTGCTTCTTTCGTTTTCTCTTCTTGCGTCGGGGGCTTTGTTTTTGTTCCAATCGGTTGCAGTATTTCCTCATTCGTCGTCAATGAGCTATCAAGAGACTCTTCTTTTTGCAATTCTGGGGTTTCTTCCTTAGCCCTTTCAAATGGAGCTAGAGTCCTCTCTTTTTTCTCAGAGAACCTAATGACGCTTTTCTTATTTGTATTAAGGCTATTAAGGTCTAATGCCATTTATTTCCTAGTGAACCGATTTCGAAATGTATCTGTCGTTAATTTCCATGAGTAGCTCTTTCATTTCTTCTGCCTGTTGTGACTGAGGCTTGTATTCCTGAAGAGAAAGATACTTCGCTATAGCTTCTTCTGAAGCAACGCTCTCTTTTATTGCTACGGTTGAGCAGTTCTTTATGTTGTTCATGTAATAGCGTTTTATCTGGTTGGAGAGCTTTTTAGAGCCAGTGTACTTAGTTGGAACAAAGCATTCATTGAACTTAAGGCCCATCTGAGCCTTAAATGCACTAAGATATATTAAGTAGTGCTTACTGTTCCTGTAGTGATTGATCTTTGTTTCCAGTGGGCTAAGCAGCAGGTCTCTTTCCCCGAGAGATGCAAGAGCGTTGTTGACTAAAAGGCTCCACGACGGAGGACAGTCAATAATAACTAAATCAAATTTCAGCTTAAGCTTGTCGATTACTTTTTCCTTGAGCCAGTACTCGCGCCGAGTCTTGATTTGAAGGGCGTCGGTTAGGGCCTGAATTTCAGAAGTTTCAGGAATGAATTTCAGGGTAGGGATATCGGTATCCTGAATAATGTCATCCAGTGACGCAGTGTTGTTGAAAAGATCGTACAAACCAAGAATCGAGTTTAGCTTCTTGTCGACCTCTTCGAGATCGTCTTCTGTTTCGTCAGAGATTGAAAGACCAAGGGAGTTTGAAATATCTGCCTGGAAATCAATCCCAACGACGCATGTTCTGATGTTGTGTAGCGCGGCAACACGAGCTACGTTTAGAGCGAGAGTGCTTTTTAGACACCCTCCTTTGGTTGAGTAAACAACTATAACCATAGGCTCAGTTGGTTTTTTAAACCAACCGTATTTTTCTCCGATTACAGGGATGTCGTTTACGCTCCACCCTCTTTGGGTCCTTCCAGTTTTACCAATTGGAAGTCTTTCAGCCTTAGGAATTCTGTTGTCTGCCTCAGCCTTTAGGAGTGAAGTTTTGTGTTGCTTAATGTCAAAAATTTTTTCTAGACGATTAAAAGTGTAAAATTCGCTCATAATGAAAACCTTTGTAGTTCTATACTTTTGATAAATTTTTTCAGCAAAGTATAGAGTTGTAAAATGATTTTTTACTGATTCTCTAGATGTTAAATACGTTGAAAGGCGAACCACAGATTTAACACCGAGCGAAGCCTCTGATGTCCAATGTGGTTCTTGGGCCTCCGGCTCCGGCCTTTGGCCGGTTCATCGCCCTTGTAAAGTGAAGAACAGGCCACCGAACTGAGTACCGAATCGCCTCCTCCTGGGTTCTGTAAATTCTACATATCAACATATTGAATTTGTTAAGTTAACCTCGCCCCCTTATCTCACTGACCACCCCCACCCAGCGAGTTGGTTGAAGGTGGTCAGTGAGATAAGGGGGCGAGGAGGAAGGGAAGTGGGTAGAGTGAATAATAAATGAGAGTAGAGAGATGAATATTGAAATTGAGAAAGAAGTTAGAATACATCCGACAGAGAGAGATAAAAGAGCAGTGTTGTTTGTTGCAGAGCAGGGGTTTGCGACGGTTGAGCAGTTATGGAAAGCAGGATGGCGGGATCAGAGGACAGCGTCATATGCGTATGAGAGGTTAGCTCTTTTAGAGAAGGCGGGTCTCTTGAAGATTCTGAGGCTTCCTCAGAATCCGCTCAAGATCTATCGGGCATCAGGTCTCGGACGCTTTCTCGCAAGCTCCGTAGCCTCTCACCCTGTTCCCATGACGGAGCTCTCCTCCTCGATTGCCCTTCATCAGCTAGAGCTCAACGAGGTTCGGCTGGCGCTGGAAGCACGAGGGGTCTCAACCTGGAGATCGGCCGAGTCCTTGATCCTGGATCCAGGGTTTTCAAAACTGGGCGGGAGACACGTGCCAGATGGGTTCTATGTTTCCACAACTGGGATCCGGACGGCGGTGGAGCATGACCGGACTCAGCGCAAAAAAGAGCGAATCAAAGAAAGACTTTCTGATTATCTAGCGGAGCTTATGTCGCCGGACCGCTCTTTTGAGCGGCTCGTGTATCTAGTCTCACCAAACTTGGAGCACCTTTATCGTCCGATTTTTGAGCAGGGTTTTGCTACCATCAAAGACCGCACAATATTAATGACGCATCCAAATTTTCTGAAAGCATTTCAGGAAAAGGCACCTCAATGAGTAGCGATTCTAAGAATTCCAGTAACGACCTCTTTGAAAGCATAGGTGCCACTATTGCAAAAGGGATCCTGATTGTCCTGGCACTGATAGGGATTTTAATGGCAACCCTTTCCCTGGCCTTGGGGCAGAAGGAGAAGCTTTTAAATGATGAGGGAGCGAGCTCTAAAGAAGTCCTGCGCTCAAAAATAAGATTTCTGGTAGGACTTATTCCTATCGCTCTCTTGGCAGTTTTGATTTTAGGGTTCACTAAGATAGGCAGCTTAACTGACTTTGGAAGGCTGGATAATCCCACCACCGAGAAAGACTTTAGAGCAATCGTGGAAAGAAGGAGCTCAGAATATAAAGATGCTCTTTCAGGTTTTGAAGGCAAGCAGCAGGACCTTAAATCTGCCAAAGAGGAGAGAGAATCAATCAAGAGGGAGTTTCATCAGACAAACCTTATTGAAGAGAAGTCTCAGCTGGAAGAAGATTATTTAGCTAACGAAGAAAAGGTGAGACAAGTTGCCCTTGATGTCACAAATCTCCTGCCAGGGCTTAATGAAAAAAAGCACAGGCTTAATCTTGCCCGCTCCGCTCTTAAGCGCTTCAGATCCGGCAACTACCGAAAACCCATCACGGTTGAGGCCCCCAAGGATTTGCCCTTCAAAGAGAAGGCCCAGATCTATCTGGGCCTCTTGGGCATAGAGGGGATGTTTCTCTCGGGGTCTTTGGGTCTCTCCTATCTTGTGGCCGGGGCGACAGTAAAAAGAAAGAATAAGCCCTATGAGCGTCTGGCCAGTGCTTGCCTCACCATCTGGGAGGGGATATCAAACTTAGGCCACCTCCCGATAGACTTAACTATCAATGCCTTCCTTCGGCCCGCGCCCAAGAAGCAGGATATCTTTAAGAGTCAAATCATGAAGCTGGGTCCCGGGCCCAAAGCTTACTTAACGGATAAGAACTTAAACTATCACACCCAGATTATCGGGGGATCCGGTGCCGGGAAAACGAACCTCTTAAAGATCATGATCGAGGACCGAGTCCGAAAAGGGCATGGGGTGATCTTTTTTGACTTCAAGGCCGACATTGAGCTCATGGACTGGATGACGGGCCTATCAGAATCGGCCGGAAGAAGAGAAGATCTGAGGATGATCTCTATGTCGGATCCAAAGATCTCTCATACCTATAATCCTCTTCAGTACGGGTCAGAAACCGAGATTACCTCTCAGATTATGAACTCACTGACCTGGTCAGAGTCTTTTTACCGGGACGTGGCAGAGAGTGGGCTCATGATCATTATTAAGGGGATGTGTTTTCGGCGGGATCAGGTGGGGAAGAGCTTCTATTTGAGTGATCTGTATGAGTTCTTAACGGACTCAGGGGTTCGGATGGATCTTCTGAGCGAGATTTTAAACCTTAAGTATCCTGACCGGTTCAAAGCGGATCTAAGACGAGTCTGCGAAGAGCTCATGAGTAAGAAAAAAGACAACTACCAGGGGCTTATCAATCAGATATCTAAGATCATGAACTCCAGTGCTGGAGACATTGTCTCGAACTACCCAGAGTATGAGGCGGAGTTTAACTTTAAAGAGGCTATCTCCCAGGGGCAGATAGCCTACCTCTTTATGAACTCCCTCAAGCTCAAAGAAACCGCAGCGGTTATGGGGAAGCTCATGCTCCAGGATCTCATGAAGACCGTGGGTGGGATCTATGATGACAGAAATTTTACTAAGCGCCCGGTGACTTTGATTATTGATGAGTTCGCTTCCTTTGCTACTCCTGACTTTGGGGAGTTTATTGAAAAGGCCCGAGGGGCGGGGATCGGGGTGATTGTGGCCTACCAGAGTTTGCAGTCGCTTAAGTCCATTGAAGGGGATCTGGCCCTCAAGATGAATGAGAATACAGCAAATAAGGTGGTGTTTCAGGTGCAGGATGGGGCGGATGCAGAGTGGTTCTGTGGGCTTTTGGGGACGCAGAAAGTGGAAAAACACACCCACCAGGCAGAAGAGGAGATGTTTTTTGGAGATACCAAGACCGGAATGAAGTCAGTCCGGGAAGTTGAGGAGTATGTGATTCACCCCAATCAGATCAAGACTCTTAGGACTGGAGAGGCACTGCTTGTCTGTACCAAAGTGGATGTGCACTATTCTTTGATAAAGATTCATTTGGCAGAGGAGTATAGATCTGAATATGTAAAGCTCGGTCAGCCTAGAGACCACCTTCAGAAACAAGGTTACATAGCGGCCAATCTTAGAACCCAGGAAAGCTTAGAAGCTCTACTTCCTGATGACTTGGCTTAATTGAATGCTTCGCCTGTGGGGCAGAGTTTCTAAAACACCGGCCCCATAGGGAAGTGATTTCTGGCCGACCATTCTTTTTACAGTTTTGATTAAGGGCTGTAGAAAGTTCCCGTCTCACACTTCTAAACAAGATTTCCACATATCATTAAGACAAATAAAAACGACTCGCTCTGCGGGTTAAAAACATTAGATAAAGGTCCATTATGAAAACGTCAATCATCTTAGGTGCACTTCTCACTATCACTACTATCACTGCACAAGCCGAATCACCTTATAATCGTTCTTACAACTGTGATGAGCACTATAAGCTCGACATAGTTTACCCCGAAGCCATCAACCATCCAGGCAAGGCAGTTGTGAATAACAACTTAAATGCTTCTGCTCCCTTTACTAAAATTCTGGACAAGGTTACTACGAAGTTTCGAATGGCTGGAATGACCTTCGCTGAGAAAAATGAACCCGAAAGACGAGGTTCATACATGCACGTCGTTCAAATGGGTAACTCGGCGGTCATATTCATCCAATCTACTGGCGAAAAATACAAAGTCATTAATTGTTCGTCACTTTAAGTGATCCAGAATGCAATTTTAGTTATCTACAAAAAACGTTCTAACGGTAGGGCAGATAACCTGCTCCACTTTAAGGGACAATATCGAGGAACCAATGAAAACCATCATCATCGCTGCTCTCTGCCTTATCTCAGTTCTGCCCGCATTCGCTCAGATGCCCACACATCGGATGGAGTACAGCCCTTACTCAAGCAAAACTGACGAGGATAAAAGCTTCGATGTTGAGATTAACGACATCATAGAACTCAAAAAAGACGTCGAAATCTATAAGAACTTCAACTTCGGAGCAATTAATTCAAAGTGTGGTCTTTACCTAAAAAACAATGCGACGCCGGGCACAATTGTCAAGGCGGGAAGATATTCTGCTGTTAGATTACAGAGTGAGGGCTTCAGCTTAATGTACGGAGGCTACAGACAGCGTGGAGTAATCAGATTGGACCACCCCATCATCCAAGAAATCGTTTGTGCCTCTGATAATGCTTTTAGCAACCTTTTCAAACCTCAAGCTCCGTCGGGAATCAAAATCGCTAAATGGTTAGGAGATGAAGCCAGATTCTTAGAACGTGACGAGCAAGTTACCATCATTAATCCTTAAGACTTTTTTCAAGTGGGCCAGGGTTTATATCCTGGCCCCCAGTAAAGTCTCTAGGTCTAGTTTGATAATCACGACTTGAGTTTTAAGACATAAAATTTCGATACGGCCTCCCCCGAGATCACACTCTTTGTGGAGGCCTTGTTTACCTCGGCACTTTTATTTTTATTCACCATTTTTTTTCGTCTCAACTTCCCCTTCATTTCTTTTTTATAATTCTTAATTCAATTTTATCCATTCTTACTTTTCCTTTTCCAACCACCCCTCTCTGCTTTATTCCTTAGTCATTGACCACGCCCTCGCAACATCGTGGAGGGGGAGTGGTCAATGACGGCCAAGGAAAAAACAGCTTCGAGCGGTGGTGGAAAAAGTGAATCCTTTGAGATGTTTAGGAGATGATTATCTGAGGTTATGAACTGATCAACTTGAAACCGTGTTTCAGGTTTGTTTCAGATGCAAATTGGTTTTCTGGGAGGTCTTTTAGTATCAGATCTCATCCCACAAAGCTGCCTGCACGATAAACCAACTTATCTTGCACACATGGGCCGTAGCTATACTTGCTCCCGCGTTGGTTGACAGTGACATCCATTTGGGTATAATTACCATGATGAAAATTTACTTCTATGAGACAGGTGCTGGTAACTCACCTCTTAAAAAATTCATTGATAAGCTTACTGAGAAAGATCAGGCACGTTTTAATGAAGTATTTAGCGAAATCGAGACGCATGGTCTAGGTGCCTCCCGACTAATCCTTAAGCCTATAGAGGGAAAGCTTTGGGAGATAAAGTTTAAGTCAGAGAGCAAGGGTTACCGAATTTTATACGTCCTCGTTGAACAAGATTTGATGATATGGCTTCATGCTTTTGTTAAAAAGACACAAAAAACGCCGATAAATGAGCTCAAGATCGCAAGGCAGAGATTAAAGGAAGTTTTAAAATGAAAAAGTATAACAACATCACTGAGGCCAAATCTTACTTTACTCAAAAATTAAAGAATCAAACAATTAAGTCTTTTTATGATGAAGAAAAAACAAAGTCAGATATTGCTCGTATGATAAGAACGGCCAGAGAGAAAAGTGGTCTTAGCCAGCGTGAACTTGCCAAAAAAGCTGGAACAACTCAAGCTGTAGTATCCAGAATTGAATCAGGTGGAGATTCAAGAATGCCATCACTTACTCTCATATACCGTCTATTAACCGCTGCAGATGCGAAGCTTGAGCTTAAATGCATCTTCGAAAAAGCTGCTTAATTCTTTTTACTACAGCAGTCGTAAAGCTTGCTTTGCGGCTGCCAAGCTCAACCACCCTATCGGCATGTAAAACATTAATTTTTTGAGCTTTTGAATGGAAGAGCCTAGATGGCGATTGAGTCTTTCTCGACGAAGGAGAGAATTTCCTGAAGTTAATTGATTATATCGGGAAATCAGTATCTGTAAAACTAGTGTACGAGGCCTGTACGAGCCTAGTACGAGGCCTGTACGAGCGATTTTCAACGCGCACCTGTCTATAGTTCTACGATGCTTCTTCGAAGGGCGTACGAAGCCTGTACGAAGCCTGTATGAAGCCTATACGACCAGGTATTGACGCAGACCTTCTTAGCCTTGTACGAAGCCTATCCGATCTATGACGGAGACGTATTTGAAGTTTATTTTTTAAATGCTCAGAATGGACGGATTTGTGACAAGTATTCTTCTTTTTGACCCAGGGTTTGATCTGCAATTCAAAAAACCTCTTGTCCCAAGCTTTGAAACTACATTTTTAACAGTGTGTTCCTGTAGTGCTAGGTCTTTTGCCATTTCATCGGTGGATGAATCCAGATAACCCTTCTCATTTAAATTAGAGATAACGTAGTTCAAAACTAACAATGGGTTTCCCATTAGATAAAGATAATCAAGTTTTGTAGGCTTTAATCTAAATGACGCATGGCTCGCCATGGTTATGCGATCCTCGTACGAGCCCAGTTCGAGGCTTGTACGATGGAGCTTGATTGACTTCTTTTCTGCCTTCTCTATTAACCTGTCTGTTTTAGTTTCGATCTCCTCCCATTTCTTGTCTGCTTCTTTCGTTTTCTCTTCTTGCGTCGGGGGCTTTGTTTTTGTTCCAATCGGTTGCAGTATTTCCTCATTCGTCGTCAATGAGCTATCAAGAGACTCTTCTTTTTGCAATTCTGGGGTTTCTTCCTTAGCCCTTTCAAATGGAGCTAGAGTCCTCTCTTTTTTCTCAGAGAACCTAATGACGCTTTTCTTATTTGTATTAAGGCTATTAAGGTCTAATGCCATTTATTTCCTAGTGAACCGATTTCGAAATGTATCTGTCGTTAATTTCCATGAGTAGCTCTTTCATTTCTTCTGCCTGTTGTGACTGAGGCTTGTATTCCTGAAGAGAAAGATACTTCGCTATAGCTTCTTCTGAAGCAACGCTCTCTTTTATTGCTACGGTTGAGCAGTTCTTTATGTTGTTCATGTAATAGCGTTTTATCTGGTTGGAGAGCTTTTTAGAGCCAGTGTACTTAGTTGGAACAAAGCATTCATTGAACTTAAGGCCCATCTGAGCCTTAAATGCACTAAGATATATTAAGTAGTGCTTACTGTTCCTGTAGTGATTGATCTTTGTTTCCAGTGGGCTAAGCAGCAGGTCTCTTTCCCCGAGAGATGCAAGAGCGTTGTTGACTAAAAGGCTCCACGACGGAGGACAGTCAATAATAACTAAATCAAATTTCAGCTTAAGCTTGTCGATTACTTTTTCCTTGAGCCAGTACTCGCGCCGAGTCTTGATTTGAAGGGCGTCGGTTAGGGCCTGAATTTCAGAAGTTTCAGGAATGAATTTCAGGGTAGGGATATCGGTATCCTGAATAATGTCATCCAGTGACGCAGTGTTGTTGAAAAGATCGTACAAACCAAGAATCGAGTTTAGCTTCTTGTCGACCTCTTCGAGATCGTCTTCTGTTTCGTCAGAGATTGAAAGACCAAGGGAGTTTGAAATATCTGCCTGGAAATCAATCCCAACGACGCATGTTCTGATGTTGTGTAGCGCGGCAACACGAGCTACGTTTAGAGCGAGAGTGCTTTTTAGACACCCTCCTTTGGTTGAGTAAACAACTATAACCATAGGCTCAGTTGGTTTTTTAAACCAACCGTATTTTTCTCCGATTACAGGGATGTCGTTTACGCTCCACCCTCTTTGGGTCCTTCCAGTTTTACCAATTGGAAGTCTTTCAGCCTTAGGAATTCTGTTGTCTGCCTCAGCCTTTAGGAGTGAAGTTTTGTGTTGCTTAATGTCAAAAATTTTTTCTAGACGATTAAAAGTGTAAAATTCGCTCATAATGAAAACCTTTGTAGTTCTATACTTTTGATAAATTTTTTCAGCAAAGTATAGAGTTGTAAAATGATTTTTTACTGATTCTCTAGATGTTAAATACGTTGAAAGGCGAACCACAGATTTAACACCGAGCGAAGCCTCTGATGTCCAATGTGGTTCTTGGGCCTCCGGCTCCGGCCTTTGGCCGGTTCATCGCCCTTGTAAAGTGAAGAACAGGCCACCGAACTGAGTACCGAATCGCCTCCTCCTGGGTTCTGTAAATTCTACATATCAACATATTGAATTTGTTAAGTTAACCTCGCCCCCTTATCTCACTGACCACCCCCACCCAGCGAGTTGGTTGAAGGTGGTCAGTGAGATAAGGGGGCGAGGAGGAAGGGAAGTGGGTAGAGTGAATAATAAATGAGAGTAGAGAGATGAATATTGAAATTGAGAAAGAAGTTAGAATACATCCGACAGAGAGAGATAAAAGAGCAGTGTTGTTTGTTGCAGAGCAGGGGTTTGCGACGGTTGAGCAGTTATGGAAAGCAGGATGGCGGGATCAGAGGACAGCGTCATATGCGTATGAGAGGTTAGCTCTTTTAGAGAAGGCGGGTCTCTTGAAGATTCTGAGGCTTCCTCAGAATCCGCTCAAGATCTATCGGGCATCAGGTCTCGGACGCTTTCTCGCAAGCTCCGTAGCCTCTCACCCTGTTCCCATGACGGAGCTCTCCTCCTCGATTGCCCTTCATCAGCTAGAGCTCAACGAGGTTCGGCTGGCGCTGGAAGCACGAGGGGTCTCAACCTGGAGATCGGCCGAGTCCTTGATCCTGGATCCAGGGTTTTCAAAACTGGGCGGGAGACACGTGCCAGATGGGTTCTATGTTTCCACAACTGGGATCCGGACGGCGGTGGAGCATGACCGGACTCAGCGCAAAAAAGAGCGAATCAAAGAAAGACTTTCTGATTATCTAGCGGAGCTTATGTCGCCGGACCGCTCTTTTGAGCGGCTCGTGTATCTAGTCTCACCAAACTTGGAGCACCTTTATCGTCCGATTTTTGAGCAGGGTTTTGCTACCATCAAAGACCGCACAATATTAATGACGCATCCAAATTTTCTGAAAGCATTTCAGGAAAAGGCACCTCAATGAGTAGCGATTCTAAGAATTCCAGTAACGACCTCTTTGAAAGCATAGGTGCCACTATTGCAAAAGGGATCCTGATTGTCCTGGCACTGATAGGGATTTTAATGGCAACCCTTTCCCTGGCCTTGGGGCAGAAGGAGAAGCTTTTAAATGATGAGGGAGCGAGCTCTAAAGAAGTCCTGCGCTCAAAAATAAGATTTCTGGTAGGACTTATTCCTATCGCTCTCTTGGCAGTTTTGATTTTAGGGTTCACTAAGATAGGCAGCTTAACTGACTTTGGAAGGCTGGATAATCCCACCACCGAGAAAGACTTTAGAGCAATCGTGGAAAGAAGGAGCTCAGAATATAAAGATGCTCTTTCAGGTTTTGAAGGCAAGCAGCAGGACCTTAAATCTGCCAAAGAGGAGAGAGAATCAATCAAGAGGGAGTTTCATCAGACAAACCTTATTGAAGAGAAGTCTCAGCTGGAAGAAGATTATTTAGCTAACGAAGAAAAGGTGAGACAAGTTGCCCTTGATGTCACAAATCTCCTGCCAGGGCTTAATGAAAAAAAGCACAGGCTTAATCTTGCCCGCTCCGCTCTTAAGCGCTTCAGATCCGGCAACTACCGAAAACCCATCACGGTTGAGGCCCCCAAGGATTTGCCCTTCAAAGAGAAGGCCCAGATCTATCTGGGCCTCTTGGGCATAGAGGGGATGTTTCTCTCGGGGTCTTTGGGTCTCTCCTATCTTGTGGCCGGGGCGACAGTAAAAAGAAAGAATAAGCCCTATGAGCGTCTGGCCAGTGCTTGCCTCACCATCTGGGAGGGGATATCAAACTTAGGCCACCTCCCGATAGACTTAACTATCAATGCCTTCCTTCGGCCCGCGCCCAAGAAGCAGGATATCTTTAAGAGTCAAATCATGAAGCTGGGTCCCGGGCCCAAAGCTTACTTAACGGATAAGAACTTAAACTATCACACCCAGATTATCGGGGGATCCGGTGCCGGGAAAACGAACCTCTTAAAGATCATGATCGAGGACCGAGTCCGAAAAGGGCATGGGGTGATCTTTTTTGACTTCAAGGCCGACATTGAGCTCATGGACTGGATGACGGGCCTATCAGAATCGGCCGGAAGAAGAGAAGATCTGAGGATGATCTCTATGTCGGATCCAAAGATCTCTCATACCTATAATCCTCTTCAGTACGGGTCAGAAACCGAGATTACCTCTCAGATTATGAACTCACTGACCTGGTCAGAGTCTTTTTACCGGGACGTGGCAGAGAGTGGGCTCATGATCATTATTAAGGGGATGTGTTTTCGGCGGGATCAGGTGGGGAAGAGCTTCTATTTGAGTGATCTGTATGAGTTCTTAACGGACTCAGGGGTTCGGATGGATCTTCTGAGCGAGATTTTAAACCTTAAGTATCCTGACCGGTTCAAAGCGGATCTAAGACGAGTCTGCGAAGAGCTCATGAGTAAGAAAAAAGACAACTACCAGGGGCTTATCAATCAGATATCTAAGATCATGAACTCCAGTGCTGGAGACATTGTCTCGAACTACCCAGAGTATGAGGCGGAGTTTAACTTTAAAGAGGCTATCTCCCAGGGGCAGATAGCCTACCTCTTTATGAACTCCCTCAAGCTCAAAGAAACCGCAGCGGTTATGGGGAAGCTCATGCTCCAGGATCTCATGAAGACCGTGGGTGGGATCTATGATGACAGAAATTTTACTAAGCGCCCGGTGACTTTGATTATTGATGAGTTCGCTTCCTTTGCTACTCCTGACTTTGGGGAGTTTATTGAAAAGGCCCGAGGGGCGGGGATCGGGGTGATTGTGGCCTACCAGAGTTTGCAGTCGCTTAAGTCCATTGAAGGGGATCTGGCCCTCAAGATGAATGAGAATACAGCAAATAAGGTGGTGTTTCAGGTGCAGGATGGGGCGGATGCAGAGTGGTTCTGTGGGCTTTTGGGGACGCAGAAAGTGGAAAAACACACCCACCAGGCAGAAGAGGAGATGTTTTTTGGAGATACCAAGACCGGAATGAAGTCAGTCCGGGAAGTTGAGGAGTATGTGATTCACCCCAATCAGATCAAGACTCTTAGGACTGGAGAGGCACTGCTTGTCTGTACCAAAGTGGATGTGCACTATTCTTTGATAAAGATTCATTTGGCAGAGGAGTATAGATCTGAATATGTAAAGCTCGGTCAGCCTAGAGACCACCTTCAGAAACAAGGTTACATAGCGGCCAATCTTAGAACCCAGGAAAGCTTAGAAGCTCTACTTCCTGATGACTTGGCTTAATTGAATGCTTCGCCTGTGGGGCAGAGTTTCTAAAACACCGGCCCCATAGGGAAGTGATTTCTGGCCGACCATTCTTTTTACAGTTTTGATTAAGGGCTGTAGAAAGTTCCCGTCTCACACTTCTAAACAAGATTTCCACATATCATTAAGACAAATAAAAACGACTCGCTCTGCGGGTTAAAAACATTTGCTTTAAATGAGTGCGCCATCTCCAGTCACTACAAAGTAATACCCTGAAAAAATTGCATACTTTTAACACTTGTAAAAAAATTTATGTACCTTGTTGGCAATGAAATATAACGACCTGCTTTTTGGTCAAAACCGTTAAAAGGAATTCTCATGAGATCACTTCTATTATGTGTTGGCTTATGCTTTAGCTATCTTGTTGATGCACAAACGACGAAAAAAGATTTGCAGCAATGTCATACAATTTCTAATGAGGCTGTATCTGAGGGGGTTTTCAAAAAGTCTTTGTATGCCTGTTCAAAGGTCTACTCGAGTAACCTTACTAATGTAGCTAACACGTTTAAAGTATTTGAGCGTACAAGCAACTTTGAAAGAGATCTTACAAAATGCAAAAATGGACTTGCGGCAAGCTGTACAGAAACTGGAAATTATTTTTTAAAATCGATGGAAGAACGTGACAAGTCAAGCTTGAATGCTGCTAGGGTAAACACAGAAATTCTAGAGATATTTCAACAAGCTTGCCTTACTACTAGAGCTAGATGTGACATGGTTAATAGCCTGATATCGATGTTTCATTTGCAGAGTGATGATTTTTTTGAAAACTTGATAAATCATGTACAAGCTTATGAAAACAAGGCAAGTGCCTGCGCCGAGAGCGAGAGTTTTGAGTGCGTAGCTTATAACTTCAAAGGTTTGGCCGACCTTTACGAATTCGCTCCTTTCAAAGTTGAAAGCATAATTGAAGCACACGATCTTAAAGTCAAAACCTTAATTTGGAAGTAACAATACGAAATGAATGAAAACACTGTCTGATCTGAAGAGCGCACTCTAATAGTCTAGTTTGATAATCACGACTTGAGTTTTAAGACATAAAATTTCGATACGGCCTCCCCCGAGATCACACTCTTTGTGGAGGCCTTGTTTACCTCGGCACTTTTATTTTTATTCACCATTTTTTTTCGTCTCAACTTCCCCTTCATTTCTTTTTTATAATTCTTAATTCAATTTTATCCATTCTTACTTTTCCTTTTCCAACCACCCCTCTCTGCTTTATTCCTTAGTCATTGACCACGCCCTCGCAACATCGTGGAGGGGGAGTGGTCAATGACGGCCAAGGAAAAAACAGCTTCGAGCGGTGGTGGAAAAAGTGAATCCTTTGAGATGTTTAGGAGATGATTATCTGAGGTTATGAACTGATCAACTTGAAACCGTGTTTCAGGTTTGTTTCAGATGCAAATTGGTTTTCTGGGAGGTCTTTTAGTATCAGATCTCATCCCACAAAGCTGCCTGCACGATAAACCAACTTATCTTGCACACATGGGCCGTAGCTATACTTGCTCCCGCGTTGGTTGACAGTGACATCCATTTGGGTATAATTACCATGATGAAAATTTACTTCTATGAGACAGGTGCTGGTAACTCACCTCTTAAAAAATTCATTGATAAGCTTACTGAGAAAGATCAGGCACGTTTTAATGAAGTATTTAGCGAAATCGAGACGCATGGTCTAGGTGCCTCCCGACTAATCCTTAAGCCTATAGAGGGAAAGCTTTGGGAGATAAAGTTTAAGTCAGAGAGCAAGGGTTACCGAATTTTATACGTCCTCGTTGAACAAGATTTGATGATATGGCTTCATGCTTTTGTTAAAAAGACACAAAAAACGCCGATAAATGAGCTCAAGATCGCAAGGCAGAGATTAAAGGAAGTTTTAAAATGAAAAAGTATAACAACATCACTGAGGCCAAATCTTACTTTACTCAAAAATTAAAGAATCAAACAATTAAGTCTTTTTATGATGAAGAAAAAACAAAGTCAGATATTGCTCGTATGATAAGAACGGCCAGAGAGAAAAGTGGTCTTAGCCAGCGTGAACTTGCCAAAAAAGCTGGAACAACTCAAGCTGTAGTATCCAGAATTGAATCAGGTGGAGATTCAAGAATGCCATCACTTACTCTCATATACCGTCTATTAACCGCTGCAGATGCGAAGCTTGAGCTTAAATGCATCTTCGAAAAAGCTGCTTAATTCTTTTTACTACAGCAGTCGTAAAGCTTGCTTTGCGGCTGCCAAGCTCAACCACCCTATCGGCATGTAAAACATTAATTTTTTGAGCTTTTGAATGGAAGAGCCTAGATGGCGATTGAGTCTTTCTCGACGAAGGAGAGAATTTCCTGAAGTTAATTGATTATATCGGGAAATCAGTATCTGTAAAACTAGTGTACGAGGCCTGTACGAGCCTAGTACGAGGCCTGTACGAGCGATTTTCAACGCGCACCTGTCTATAGTTCTACGATGCTTCTTCGAAGGGCGTACGAAGCCTGTACGAAGCCTGTATGAAGCCTATACGACCAGGTATTGACGCAGACCTTCTTAGCCTTGTACGAAGCCTATCCGATCTATGACGGAGACGTATTTGAAGTTTATTTTTTAAATGCTCAGAATGGACGGATTTGTGACAAGTATTCTTCTTTTTGACCCAGGGTTTGATCTGCAATTCAAAAAACCTCTTGTCCCAAGCTTTGAAACTACATTTTTAACAGTGTGTTCCTGTAGTGCTAGGTCTTTTGCCATTTCATCGGTGGATGAATCCAGATAACCCTTCTCATTTAAATTAGAGATAACGTAGTTCAAAACTAACAATGGGTTTCCCATTAGATAAAGATAATCAAGTTTTGTAGGCTTTAATCTAAATGACGCATGGCTCGCCATGGTTATGCGATCCTCGTACGAGCCCAGTTCGAGGCTTGTACGATGGAGCTTGATTGACTTCTTTTCTGCCTTCTCTATTAACCTGTCTGTTTTAGTTTCGATCTCCTCCCATTTCTTGTCTGCTTCTTTCGTTTTCTCTTCTTGCGTCGGGGGCTTTGTTTTTGTTCCAATCGGTTGCAGTATTTCCTCATTCGTCGTCAATGAGCTATCAAGAGACTCTTCTTTTTGCAATTCTGGGGTTTCTTCCTTAGCCCTTTCAAATGGAGCTAGAGTCCTCTCTTTTTTCTCAGAGAACCTAATGACGCTTTTCTTATTTGTATTAAGGCTATTAAGGTCTAATGCCATTTATTTCCTAGTGAACCGATTTCGAAATGTATCTGTCGTTAATTTCCATGAGTAGCTCTTTCATTTCTTCTGCCTGTTGTGACTGAGGCTTGTATTCCTGAAGAGAAAGATACTTCGCTATAGCTTCTTCTGAAGCAACGCTCTCTTTTATTGCTACGGTTGAGCAGTTCTTTATGTTGTTCATGTAATAGCGTTTTATCTGGTTGGAGAGCTTTTTAGAGCCAGTGTACTTAGTTGGAACAAAGCATTCATTGAACTTAAGGCCCATCTGAGCCTTAAATGCACTAAGATATATTAAGTAGTGCTTACTGTTCCTGTAGTGATTGATCTTTGTTTCCAGTGGGCTAAGCAGCAGGTCTCTTTCCCCGAGAGATGCAAGAGCGTTGTTGACTAAAAGGCTCCACGACGGAGGACAGTCAATAATAACTAAATCAAATTTCAGCTTAAGCTTGTCGATTACTTTTTCCTTGAGCCAGTACTCGCGCCGAGTCTTGATTTGAAGGGCGTCGGTTAGGGCCTGAATTTCAGAAGTTTCAGGAATGAATTTCAGGGTAGGGATATCGGTATCCTGAATAATGTCATCCAGTGACGCAGTGTTGTTGAAAAGATCGTACAAACCAAGAATCGAGTTTAGCTTCTTGTCGACCTCTTCGAGATCGTCTTCTGTTTCGTCAGAGATTGAAAGACCAAGGGAGTTTGAAATATCTGCCTGGAAATCAATCCCAACGACGCATGTTCTGATGTTGTGTAGCGCGGCAACACGAGCTACGTTTAGAGCGAGAGTGCTTTTTAGACACCCTCCTTTGGTTGAGTAAACAACTATAACCATAGGCTCAGTTGGTTTTTTAAACCAACCGTATTTTTCTCCGATTACAGGGATGTCGTTTACGCTCCACCCTCTTTGGGTCCTTCCAGTTTTACCAATTGGAAGTCTTTCAGCCTTAGGAATTCTGTTGTCTGCCTCAGCCTTTAGGAGTGAAGTTTTGTGTTGCTTAATGTCAAAAATTTTTTCTAGACGATTAAAAGTGTAAAATTCGCTCATAATGAAAACCTTTGTAGTTCTATACTTTTGATAAATTTTTTCAGCAAAGTATAGAGTTGTAAAATGATTTTTTACTGATTCTCTAGATGTTAAATACGTTGAAAGGCGAACCACAGATTTAACACCGAGCGAAGCCTCTGATGTCCAATGTGGTTCTTGGGCCTCCGGCTCCGGCCTTTGGCCGGTTCATCGCCCTTGTAAAGTGAAGAACAGGCCACCGAACTGAGTACCGAATCGCCTCCTCCTGGGTTCTGTAAATTCTACATATCAACATATTGAATTTGTTAAGTTAACCTCGCCCCCTTATCTCACTGACCACCCCCACCCAGCGAGTTGGTTGAAGGTGGTCAGTGAGATAAGGGGGCGAGGAGGAAGGGAAGTGGGTAGAGTGAATAATAAATGAGAGTAGAGAGATGAATATTGAAATTGAGAAAGAAGTTAGAATACATCCGACAGAGAGAGATAAAAGAGCAGTGTTGTTTGTTGCAGAGCAGGGGTTTGCGACGGTTGAGCAGTTATGGAAAGCAGGATGGCGGGATCAGAGGACAGCGTCATATGCGTATGAGAGGTTAGCTCTTTTAGAGAAGGCGGGTCTCTTGAAGATTCTGAGGCTTCCTCAGAATCCGCTCAAGATCTATCGGGCATCAGGTCTCGGACGCTTTCTCGCAAGCTCCGTAGCCTCTCACCCTGTTCCCATGACGGAGCTCTCCTCCTCGATTGCCCTTCATCAGCTAGAGCTCAACGAGGTTCGGCTGGCGCTGGAAGCACGAGGGGTCTCAACCTGGAGATCGGCCGAGTCCTTGATCCTGGATCCAGGGTTTTCAAAACTGGGCGGGAGACACGTGCCAGATGGGTTCTATGTTTCCACAACTGGGATCCGGACGGCGGTGGAGCATGACCGGACTCAGCGCAAAAAAGAGCGAATCAAAGAAAGACTTTCTGATTATCTAGCGGAGCTTATGTCGCCGGACCGCTCTTTTGAGCGGCTCGTGTATCTAGTCTCACCAAACTTGGAGCACCTTTATCGTCCGATTTTTGAGCAGGGTTTTGCTACCATCAAAGACCGCACAATATTAATGACGCATCCAAATTTTCTGAAAGCATTTCAGGAAAAGGCACCTCAATGAGTAGCGATTCTAAGAATTCCAGTAACGACCTCTTTGAAAGCATAGGTGCCACTATTGCAAAAGGGATCCTGATTGTCCTGGCACTGATAGGGATTTTAATGGCAACCCTTTCCCTGGCCTTGGGGCAGAAGGAGAAGCTTTTAAATGATGAGGGAGCGAGCTCTAAAGAAGTCCTGCGCTCAAAAATAAGATTTCTGGTAGGACTTATTCCTATCGCTCTCTTGGCAGTTTTGATTTTAGGGTTCACTAAGATAGGCAGCTTAACTGACTTTGGAAGGCTGGATAATCCCACCACCGAGAAAGACTTTAGAGCAATCGTGGAAAGAAGGAGCTCAGAATATAAAGATGCTCTTTCAGGTTTTGAAGGCAAGCAGCAGGACCTTAAATCTGCCAAAGAGGAGAGAGAATCAATCAAGAGGGAGTTTCATCAGACAAACCTTATTGAAGAGAAGTCTCAGCTGGAAGAAGATTATTTAGCTAACGAAGAAAAGGTGAGACAAGTTGCCCTTGATGTCACAAATCTCCTGCCAGGGCTTAATGAAAAAAAGCACAGGCTTAATCTTGCCCGCTCCGCTCTTAAGCGCTTCAGATCCGGCAACTACCGAAAACCCATCACGGTTGAGGCCCCCAAGGATTTGCCCTTCAAAGAGAAGGCCCAGATCTATCTGGGCCTCTTGGGCATAGAGGGGATGTTTCTCTCGGGGTCTTTGGGTCTCTCCTATCTTGTGGCCGGGGCGACAGTAAAAAGAAAGAATAAGCCCTATGAGCGTCTGGCCAGTGCTTGCCTCACCATCTGGGAGGGGATATCAAACTTAGGCCACCTCCCGATAGACTTAACTATCAATGCCTTCCTTCGGCCCGCGCCCAAGAAGCAGGATATCTTTAAGAGTCAAATCATGAAGCTGGGTCCCGGGCCCAAAGCTTACTTAACGGATAAGAACTTAAACTATCACACCCAGATTATCGGGGGATCCGGTGCCGGGAAAACGAACCTCTTAAAGATCATGATCGAGGACCGAGTCCGAAAAGGGCATGGGGTGATCTTTTTTGACTTCAAGGCCGACATTGAGCTCATGGACTGGATGACGGGCCTATCAGAATCGGCCGGAAGAAGAGAAGATCTGAGGATGATCTCTATGTCGGATCCAAAGATCTCTCATACCTATAATCCTCTTCAGTACGGGTCAGAAACCGAGATTACCTCTCAGATTATGAACTCACTGACCTGGTCAGAGTCTTTTTACCGGGACGTGGCAGAGAGTGGGCTCATGATCATTATTAAGGGGATGTGTTTTCGGCGGGATCAGGTGGGGAAGAGCTTCTATTTGAGTGATCTGTATGAGTTCTTAACGGACTCAGGGGTTCGGATGGATCTTCTGAGCGAGATTTTAAACCTTAAGTATCCTGACCGGTTCAAAGCGGATCTAAGACGAGTCTGCGAAGAGCTCATGAGTAAGAAAAAAGACAACTACCAGGGGCTTATCAATCAGATATCTAAGATCATGAACTCCAGTGCTGGAGACATTGTCTCGAACTACCCAGAGTATGAGGCGGAGTTTAACTTTAAAGAGGCTATCTCCCAGGGGCAGATAGCCTACCTCTTTATGAACTCCCTCAAGCTCAAAGAAACCGCAGCGGTTATGGGGAAGCTCATGCTCCAGGATCTCATGAAGACCGTGGGTGGGATCTATGATGACAGAAATTTTACTAAGCGCCCGGTGACTTTGATTATTGATGAGTTCGCTTCCTTTGCTACTCCTGACTTTGGGGAGTTTATTGAAAAGGCCCGAGGGGCGGGGATCGGGGTGATTGTGGCCTACCAGAGTTTGCAGTCGCTTAAGTCCATTGAAGGGGATCTGGCCCTCAAGATGAATGAGAATACAGCAAATAAGGTGGTGTTTCAGGTGCAGGATGGGGCGGATGCAGAGTGGTTCTGTGGGCTTTTGGGGACGCAGAAAGTGGAAAAACACACCCACCAGGCAGAAGAGGAGATGTTTTTTGGAGATACCAAGACCGGAATGAAGTCAGTCCGGGAAGTTGAGGAGTATGTGATTCACCCCAATCAGATCAAGACTCTTAGGACTGGAGAGGCACTGCTTGTCTGTACCAAAGTGGATGTGCACTATTCTTTGATAAAGATTCATTTGGCAGAGGAGTATAGATCTGAATATGTAAAGCTCGGTCAGCCTAGAGACCACCTTCAGAAACAAGGTTACATAGCGGCCAATCTTAGAACCCAGGAAAGCTTAGAAGCTCTACTTCCTGATGACTTGGCTTAATTGAATGCTTCGCCTGTGGGGCAGAGTTTCTAAAACACCGGCCCCATAGGGAAGTGATTTCTGGCCGACCATTCTTTTTACAGTTTTGATTAAGGGCTGTAGAAAGTTCCCGTCTCACACTTCTAAACAAGATTTCCACATATCATTAAGACAAATAAAAACGACTCGCTCTGCGGGTTAAAAACATTAGATCATCGAACGGAGATTTATGAAGAAGCTATTGATTTGCCTTTTAGCCTTGGGGTCTGTTTCAGCCTTTGCTCAGAACACTCCAAATTTAAAAATTACTAATATCAATTCACCCGAAAAACAAATGATATTTACATGTACAGATGATGCATGCGACTTGGTAAAATTTAAATTTTTTGTCGATAATAAGGTCATTAATTACAGGTTGATTGAAAAATCACGAATTGAAAACGCAATAAACCGCAAGAATAGAATTTATCATGAGAATGGGAAGCCGGAATTTTTTCAAACCACAAAAGGCAATCTTAAAGAAACCAAACGCCGCGCCGACAAAGGGGAATATTCGAATGTTTTGCTAATGAGTGTACTGACTCTTATTTCAATGCCATTTGATGTGTTGCCCCTCCCTTACTTAACGGTTGAAAAAATAATCTATGACAATAAAGCTTACAGCAGAAAAACAGCTCGCATCATGAAGGATCTAAAATTAAACCTTGAAATGGATATTGAGGAAGTTCAATTGAAAGAGAAAGCTTGTCAGGATATTTACGACGCTGTCATGCAAGTCTCGGTCATCGACATGTATGATTTCCTGAAATATGATAGACCGGTCATGCATAAGTACGTCAACAATTCAAAGCAAACAAGGTGTTCAATAAATAATCACTTCACGTACTTTCAATTAAATGTCAACGACAAGTGGACTACTTATACTCTATCTGAAAGCAAAAAGTTGGAAGATGAACTCATTAAACTAGAAAAAAATGGAACTTGCGCAGCACCAGAAATCGATTAATATGACTACCGCTAAGCGAACTCGGCTTAGCGGGTTTAAATTTCTAATGATCGATTCAAGCCTTGGCCACAAACGCTGAGGCTTGATGATACAAATAAGGCCGATTACGAAAGATCGCCTTAAAACTCATGGATTCAGAAACATAGAACATTAAAACGAAGAAAACGTGCTCATTGGGCACGAATAAAACATTAGGTTCAAATCAGCGTTGATTTTTGACAATGAAATACCCTTAAGGTAGCCTGTGGTATGAGAGAATTCACACTTGCTGTATTGTTAGTATTACTTACGGCATGCACCTCAACACTTCATCGTAACCCTTCAAGCAAACAGAAGAACATCCTGTTATTTGGTAAAACGACTAGAGCGGCTCATATTAATATAATTCCCGGAGCCATCAAGCATCTGGTAGAAAAACTTCAAGCACATAACCTTGTTGCAACTGGAAGCCAGGATACATCCATCCTAACAAAAGAATCGCTCTCTAAATTTGACGCCATAATTCTGATTGATGTCTCAAGTGGTGTTTTAAGTGATGAGCATAAAGTAGTAATAGAAGATTTTGTATCCCAAGGTAAAGGCTTAATTGCGATCCATGCTTCAATAGCAGCAGGAAATGATTGGGTGTGGTTCAGAGAAATGATAGGAACTACTTTTTTAAATCATCCTCCAATACAACCAGCAACTGTCTCAATTGCTAAAACTGAGCATCCCGCTGTCCGCGATCTTGATAAGCAATGGGTTCAAAGCGATGAGTGGTATAACTTTACTACTAAGCTGGGGAGTGAGTTTGAGGTTTTGGTCACAGTCGACGAGTCTAGTTATAATGCTGGAAATATGAGAGATCACCCTGTCACTTGGTGCCGAAGATCCATCAATCAGAAAGTATGGTTCACAGCAATGGGACATGATGAAGCCCTTTATGCTGATCACGAATCACCATTCATGAAGCAAATCCTTGCGGCAGTCAATTGGATTGTACTTAAAGACTAGTTTGATAATCACGACTTGAGTTTTAAGACATAAAATTTCGATACGGCCTCCCCCGAGATCACACTCTTTGTGGAGGCCTTGTTTACCTCGGCACTTTTATTTTTATTCACCATTTTTTTTCG
>MWVZ01000002.1_pt1 | contig 24220 bp, 22 predicted proteins | sample 1047221 | NCBI WGS metagenome assembly MWVZ01 (sample SAMN06349980, study PRJNA376086) | soil metagenome | isolation source: MS6-5 sample Antarctic (ecotone) soil | place: Antarctica | collected 2015-01-13
AATTATTTTATTACATTTTTACGTAGAACAAAATGATTTTTAAATTTTACAATTAGATAGCTAATTATATATAATTAGTTATCTAATTGTAAGCTGCCTAATAAAATTTAATTCGCATGCTAAGTTTTTATTATGAATATTGAAAATTCCTTAACTTATCTTTTTACACAGGTTTCTACTGCCCATCAGAACATGCTGCAAAAGGTTATGAATGAAATCGGTCTTCAGCGCGGACAGGTATTAATTTTAATTTCTTTGTGGAAAACCGATGGACAGAGCCAGATTGATTTAGTAAATCACTTAAATCTAACCGCTCCAACCATAAATAAAATGGTTGGAAATTTAACAAAAAATGGATTTGTGGAATGTAAGAAATGTATTCAGGATGGCAGAATGATGCGAGTATTTCTGACTGAAAAATCTGTCCAAATCAAAAGCGCGGTTGAAGACCAGTGGCTGAAGTTAGAAACACAATCCTTCTCGTTTTTAACGGAAACAGAAAAACTTATTCTTACACAATTGTTCGGCAAAATAAAAGAAGATTTCTGCAACCACATCGGTTAGCTGCTAAATGATTTATAATTTCAAATTATTTATGAATTTAGCCATCGAAGCCCACAATTTGAAAAAAACATTCGAAGAGTTTTGCGCGGTCAATGACATAACTTTCGATGTTAAAATCGGTGAAACTTTCGCTATTTTAGGTGAAAACGGCGCGGGGAAATCTACCACAATGCGAATGATTGCTTGCCGCTCGCCTTTGACTTCAGGCGACTTGTTTGTTGCAGAATTTAATGTAAAGGTGGAAGAATCGAAAATTCGAGGTATTATTGGCGTCGTCCCACAGGAAAATAATTTAGATCCGGATCTAAATGTTCGGGAAAACTTACTTGTCTATTCCAGATATTTTCGCATTCCAAAACAAGCCGCCCTTAAAAGAAGCGATGAACTACTGAAATTCATTAATTTGGAAAATAAAGCCGATTCTAAAGTTGATCAACTTTCGGGCGGTATGAAACGTCGTTTGATTATCGCCCGCGCTTTACTTCATCGTCCGAAAATTTTATTGCTTGACGAGCCGACGACCGGTCTTGACCCGAATGTTCGCCAAGAAATTTGGGAGAAGTTGGAAGAACTTAGGCGAGAGGAAAATCTAACTATTGTGCTTTCGACCCATTACATGGACGAAGCGGAAAAACTTGCTCAACGCTTATTTTTTATGGCGCGCGGAAAAATTATTATTGAGGGGATTCCTCGTCAGATAATAGAAGAAAAAGTAAAAAAATTCGCCTTAGAGATTCGTGAAGCAAATTTATTGAATATTCAGACAACAAACAAAAATATTTTATCTCAAAAACGCGGATTGTCGCACGTTTATTTTGCAGAGACGACTGATGAACTAACGTCGCTGATGAGGTTTTACGGCACTCGGCAGATGTTTCTGCGACCTTCTAATCTCGAAGATGTGTATTTACAGATAAATGGAAAGTGATACCGATTTTTGCTAATACTTTGTAATTTCTTTACGAGAGCAAGTTGTAACGCTTTTGAAAATTTCATGGAAACTAAAGATAAACTCATAACAATTAATTCGCGCAAATTCGACGGCTCAATTAAAAAAAGCTGGAATGTAGAATTGATTAATCGTGATAATTGCCTGTTTACCTTTGTCGGAGAATTTAAAGATGAGGTTATCCATTCACAGCTTGGCGTTATCAGACGTGGAACCGTCAGTTATGAATTTTATTGGCTCAATCGCTGGTATAATGTTTTTCGTTTCCACGAACCCGACGGTAACTTGCGAAACTTTTATTGCAACATAAATTTACCATTTAAATTTGCCGGTAATGTATTGGATTATGTCGATTTAGATATAGATATTTTGGTTTGGAAGGATTTTTCTTATCAAATTTTAGACTCCGATGAGTTCCTAGAAAATGCCGAGCGATTCTCATATTCTGATGAAATGCGTAAAAAAGTCCGAGCTGCCAGAGATGAATTAATATCTTTAATTGAAACCAGAACATTCCCCTTTGATTATAAATTTTGTACATAGCTTTAACTAAAATTGATTTGGTTGACTCGTTGGCTGTATGGCGCAGAAATTCGCGCGTTTATCTGCGGCTTTGGAAGACCGAATTGATCGCCCCCATCATTGAACCGATTTTCACATTCTTCGCTTTTGGGTTTGGTGTCGGCGCATTGGTTGCTTCTAAAGTTGAAGGCTTAACTTATCTGTCATTTGTCGGCGCAGGCGTTTTAGCATTCACGGTTTTGATGCGGACGATTTTCGAGATGACTTACGGCGCATATTTCCGGATGGTTTATCAATCTACTTACGACGCGATACTCGCTACACCCGTTAATGCCGAATCTTTAGCCTTCGGCGAAATAATGTGGGCGGTAACAAAAGGAATTATTGATACGTTTTTTATCTTACCGCTAATCGTAATTTTCGGTTCGGCAACATCTGTTTACCTGCCTTTAGCTATCTTTCCTTTGATGATTGGCTGCGTCTTTCTCGGCAGTTTGTCTTTAGGCGTAACAGCGCACATTTTTGAGATTGATTATTTCAACGTTTTCTTCGCCTTTTTCTTTTCGACGATATTTCTTTGCGGCGCGTGGTTTCCGGTTGAGATGCTTCCAAATTGGTTACAAATTATCGCCTATGTTTTGCCGACAACTTCGGTCATTGATTTGACACGGGCTTGCTTGAACGGAAATTTTGTATTTTGGCACGTTTACGAATTAATTTATCTGCTATTTATTTCCTTGTTTTTAGTTAATTGGGCGCTGCAAAGTCTCAGAAAACGAATGGTCGCATAATGTTAGTTTATTAGTTTATTATTTAATTTTGTAAAATAGTTATTTGTCATCTGACCTATAAGTTATATTCTAATGTGAATCTTTTAATCAACATCGAGGTTATTTTATGAAAAACATTCCATTTTTGTTTTTTTCTATTATATTTATTTTTTCAATTCAAGTTTTTGCTCAAAGCAATCAATCAAATATTTCGACTCAGCAAACCCTTCAAACACAAAATCCGATTGAAAATATATCAATCGAAATTTCGAAAATTTCAAAATCTGTCGAAACTCTCAACCTGCGGCTCAAAAATTTCTCTGATACTTTCTCCGCCAATCAAGGGTTGAGACTAACTGACAAGCAGCAAAAATTGTTGGCGGCATTCGAGTTTTTGAATCGCGCCGAACAACGTCTTGCTACATTACAAAAACTGAAAATTGATTTTTCAGAAAAACAAACCAGTACAAATGTAAGAATTGCTACGGTTGAAAATAATCTGCGGCAAGAGAATATTGACCGCAGTATCGCCATTACAGGTTCAACTAATGCTGAGGAAATTCGCGGCAATCGTCGTCAACTTTTGTATAAACAAAAAAGTGAACTAAGTGAATTGTTAAATGAAATACGAAATAATATGTCAGATACAGATGCTGAAATCCGGCAGACTGTAATGTTTCTCAAAAATATCCGTCAGCGGCTCTTACCAGAAATTGAAAAAGAAATTTCTGATTTATAAAAATCACAAGACCGAAAAAATTTTGAACCTTTCAATATGCAACCGAAAAGCAAACAAAAATCAATGAACAAACTCGAACTCCTGAGAGAAAAATCGCTGTTGGCTGAACAAGGCGGCGGCGCGGAACGACTCGAAAAACAACGCGCTTCGGGAAAATTAACCGCCCGCGAACGCATCGAATTTTTGTTAGACGACGATTCATTCGAGGAATTCGATAAGTTTGTCGTTCATCGTTCGACGGATTTCGGCTTGGAAAATCAGAAATATCCCGGTGATGGAGTGATTACCGGACACGGTTTGATTGACGGACGCGAAGTTTTTGTTTTCGCGCAGGATTTTACGATTTTTGGCGGCTCTTTATCTGAAACGCACGCCCGAAAAATCTGCAAAGTAATGGATTTTGCAATGAAAACCGGCGCGCCGCTCGTCGGTTTGAACGATTCGGGCGGCGCGCGAATTCAAGAAGGCGTAGTTTCCCTAGGCGGTTACGCAGACATTTTTCTGCGAAATACTTTGGCCAGCGGGGTTGTTCCGCAAATTTCCTGTATTCTCGGACCCTGCGCCGGCGGTGCGGTTTATTCACCGGCAATTACGGACTTTAATATAATGGTTAAAGACACTTCTTATATGTTTATAACCGGACCGGATGTTATTAAAACCGTAACGCACGAAGAAGTTACGAAAGACGAACTCGGCGGCGCGATGACTCATAATCAAAAAAGCGGCGTCGCGCATTTCGCCGCTGATTCAGATGAACATTGTCTGCGTTTGACGCGCGAATTGCTTTCGTTTGTGCCATCCAACAATATGGAAAATCCACCGTTTGTGGCAACCAGCGACCCGGCAAATCGCGCCGATGAACGGTTGAATACGGTCGTTCCCGAACAATCAACTACACCGTATGACATTCGCGATATTATTCACAACGTCGTAGACGAAAATTATTTTTTTGAAGTGCAGGAACATTACGCTCCGAATATCGTCATCGGTTTTGCGCGTCTCGGGGGATTTTCCGTCGGTATCGTCGCCAATCAACCGGCATATTTAGCTGGCGTTCTGGACATTGATGCATCAGTCAAAGCGGCGCGGTTCGTGCGTTTCTGCGACTGTTTTAATATTCCGCTGATAACCTTTGAAGATGTTCCGGGATTTTTGCCCGGTGTTAATCAAGAACATTTGGGAATTATACGGCACGGCGCAAAACTTCTTTATGCCTTTGCCGAAGCGACCGTTCCGAAAATTACGGTTATTACCCGAAAGGCTTATGGCGGCGCGTATTGCGTGATGGCTTCCAAGCATATTCGTACCGATATAAATTTTGCTTATCCGACGGCGGAAATCGCCGTTATGGGTGCGGAAGGAGCGGTCGGAGTTTTATACCGCAAAGAAATTGCCGAACGCAACGAAGAATATCGCAAAGGAATGGTTTCAGAATTTGAAGAGAAATTCGCTAATCCGTATGTTGCCGCGGAAAAAGGTTTTATTGATGAAATTATAGAGCCGAGCCAAACTCGTCCGAAACTTATTCGCGCGCTTTCACTTCTGCAAAATAAGCGGGATACAAATCCGCCGAAGAAGCACGGCAACATTCCGCTCTAGAAATTTCTTTAACTGTCGGCAACCAGACAATTAATGTTGCTTCTCAATTGATATGCAATTTAATCAATAAAAGTCTTTATTTTAATAAATTAAAATGCCGGAATTATATATCAGGCGTCCGACTTGGGCGGAAATTAATCTCGAAAATTTAGCTTTTAATTTTCATTCGGTCAAAAAATTTATCGGTCATGAAATTGAATACATGGCAGTTGTCAAAGCCGATGGATATGGACACGGCGCGGTCGCTTGTGCCAAAAAACTTGTCGAAGCAGGAGCTGATTGGCTCGCGGTTGCTTTATTGGAGGAAGGCATTGAACTGCGCGAAAATGACATAAAAATACCGATTCTTTGTTTAGGCGGTTTTTGGAGAGGGCAAGAAAAACATTTTTTGGAACACAACATAACTCCGGTTATTTATCAATTAGAAACTGCTGAAAAATTTAATAATGCGGCTCAGGAAAAAAGAGTTTCTGCCGATGTCCATATTAAAATTGATACCGGAATGGGCAGAATCGGAGTTAGATCCGATGAAGTCAAAGAGTTTGCTGAAAAATTGAGGAAATTTAAGAATTTGCGGGTCGAGGGTATAATGACTCATTTTGCGGCGGCGGATAATTTGTCTGAAAATAATTTTACAGAAACTCAAATAAAACGTTTTGACGAAGCGGTGGCTGTATTTGAAGATAATGGGTTTCGTCCAAAACTTAAAGATATGGCTAATTCGCCCGGCGCCGTTGTCCATAAAAACTCGCGCGGCAATTTAGTTCGGTTGGGCGGAATTTTATACGGTTTGGGAGACGATGTTTTGCCAAAAACGGCGGCGAAACCCGTATTAAAAGCCGTGCTTTCGCTTCACTCCCGAATAGCACAAATTAAGCGAGTTCCAAAAGGCGAAACGATCGGTTACAGCCGAACTTTTACAACCCAAAGGAATTCGGTAATTGCGACCGTTCCAATCGGTTATCAGGACGGTTACAGACGTTCGCTTTCAAATCGCGGACGGGCGATAATCAATAATCAATATGTTCCTGTTGTCGGGCGCATCTCGATGGATTGGGCAATTTTTGATGCGACTGATTTGCAAGTTGTTAATGTAAACGATGAAGTAATTTTGATTGGTGAGTCCGGAAACCTTAAAGTAACTGCTGAAGAATTAGCCGGCTTAATAGAAACAATTTCTTACGAAATAACCTGCGGAATAAGTCGGCGCATAACCAGAAAATATGTTGGAGGCTAAAAAAAGTCAGTGGTTTGAAAGGATTTTTCAAATTTATAATCGAAATTTACTCAAGCGTCGCTTTCATTCGATTCGAGTTTTGGGGTTGGATAATTTTATTAAAGTGAATTCGAGCATTATTTATGCCAATCATTCCAGTTGGTGGGACGGTTTGATAGCTTTTGAAATTTCAAAAGCGTTGCGAGCCGACAGCTTTATAATGATGGAAGAAAAGCAATTGCGAAATTTATCTTTATTTCGCAGACTCGGCGCGTTTTCGGTTGTTCGGGAAAACCCGCGTCAAGCGGTTAAATCTTTGAATTACGCGGTTAATCTTTTAAAGGAAAAACCTTCTCGCACGCTTTGGATTTTCCCGCAAGGCAAAATTCTTCCAAACGATTCGCGTCCAATACTTTTTTACAATGGTTTAGCGAGAATAATCGAGCGAGTTGCAGATTGTTCAGCCGTTCCTTTAGCCATTCGTTACGAATTTCTCAATGAATATAAACCTGAAATTTTTGTTAAAATCGGCGAATCAGATAATTTTAATGAGATAGATTTTAACTCTAAAAAATTGACGAGAAATTTTGAAAGCAGAATCTCTAAAACGCTCGACGAGTTGAAAAATGATGTTGTTTCCCAAAATTTTGCAAATTACAAAAAAATCTTTTAGTTTTTGATTAAGATAAAAATATAAAAATGAGTTTGCCGGTAAGTTCTCTAATTGAGATGCCGATTTTGCAGGAACTCTCTGCGACCGGCGGAAGCGACGACGTTCGTTATCTTTACGAACGATTAATAGATTATTTTCCGCAGATTAATGCGTCGGAAACATCAGAAATCAAAAATGGAACGAATAAGAATTGGCGTAAATCCGTGCAAAAAGCCGGTAAATCTCTCGACGAAAAAAACTTACTCGAAAGAGCCAACGGTTTATGGACGATAACGGGTAGAGGTAAGGAAACAGCCGAAGCTGAAACTTCAGGCTTTACATTAGTAAAATCAGATTCCGAACAATTCTCACACCTCAACATCCAAAAATTTTTAGTTGAAATCGGTACTAGTTTAGGCTTTTTCAGTGAAATGGAGTTTGAATATTACGATGTTGTCTGGCGCGAGACGGCAAAAAGTCAACGCATTTCTCACGTTTTTGAAGTTCAGAGCAAAGGTAATCTAGATTCCGCTTTCGCAAAATTAAAACGCGCTTACCAAAGTCAACGCAGCAAGCCGTTTCTGGTTCTGACTTCCGAGAGAGATTTAAACCGCGCGCGAAAATCTTTGGCTCGAGAATTTCAAGACATCGAAACGGTTCTGGAAATTTTAACATTTACCCAAATCAAACAAATTCACCGAAATCTCAAACCAATCGGCGAAATTTTGAAAAAATTGTTGGAGAGTTAATAATTATTCGCAAATGCGATATTATTGCATTAACGCATTTGTTAAATTAAATAATTCCTAACAAATACTTTATATTTTTCTTTTGCGGTTTTATCAATAACTTTGAACAAATAGCAGGATTTCATGAATTATCCGATAGAATTAACATTCAAACTTCTGGCACTCGCCAGCCAGATTTACATCCGCGATGCCAACGGAAATCTGATTGGATATGTCAAACAAAAACTTTTTAAATTAAAAGAAGATATCAATATTTTCGCCGATGAATCTCAAACAAAACTTCTTTTTAATATCAAAGCCGACCGGGTAATTGATTTTTCCGCTCGTTACAATTTCACTTCAAGCAGCGGGCAATTTCTCGGCTCAATTAAAAGACAAGGAATGCGTTCGATTTGGAAAGCTAATTACGAAATCTCGGATGCAAATAACCAACAAGTTCTGCAAATTCACGAGGAAAACCCCTGGACAAAAGTATTTGACGCATTAGTCGGCGAAGTTCCGGTAGTTGGGATGTTCACCGGCTATCTTTTCAATCCGGCTTATTTAATGTCACAAATGGATGGCAGTCCCGTTATACGCCTCCAAAAACAGCCCGCATTTTTTGAAAGTAAATTTCTTCTCACCCCGCAAGCGCCATTGTCGGACAACCAAGAATCACTTGTTCTTCTCAGCTCTTTGACTATGACTTTAATGGAACGCCGTAGTGGATAAGTGTTGTCAAAGAACTTGGCGAACATTCGTTTTTCCACTTTTTATAGGGGAAATAATTGATAATTGATGAATTAAACTTGCATAATTTATTTTGAATCAATATCAATAAATTTGTATCTATGAAAAACGAAACCCCGATTCGTCGGCAATATCTTGAAATCAAAGCAAGGCATAAAGAATCGCTACTCCTGTTTCGGATGGGCGATTTTTATGAAGCCTTTGACGACGACGCGCGAATTTTGGCGCGTGAACTTGATATTGCTTTGACATCGCGTTCGTTAGGCAAAGAATCGCCTCGCGTGCCGCTTGCCGGAGTTCCGCACTTCGTTCTCGAAAAACATCTCGCAACATTAATTTCAAGAGGTCATCGCGTAGCAATCTGTGAACAGACTTCGGCAACTTCAGTCAAAGGCGAGGGCGGAAAACGATTGTTTCAGCGTGAGGTCGTGCGCGTCGTAACGGCGGGAACAATTATTGAGCCGCAATTGCTCGACAGCAAATCAAATAATTACCTTGTTTCGTTCATCAGCGACGGAAGCCGCGCCGGCATTGCTTATGCCGACATCACAACCGGCGATTTCGCCGTCACCCTTATCGAAAACAAAGATGCTTTAGCCGAACTTCAACGACTTGCGCCGGCGGAAATTTTATTAGCGGAAACCGAACCGGAATTTTCCAATCAAGATTTGCCGCAGTTCATTACCAGACTACGGACGGAAGTTTTCGCCGCTGAGAATGCACGGAAAACTCTCTTAAAGCATTTCAATTCAAAAACTTTAAAACCTTTCGGCTTAGAAAATTCTCAATTAGCCGTTTCGGCGGCGGGTGCATTGATTTATTATCTTAACGAAGCCCAGCCGGGTTCGGCGCAGCAACTAACCAGATTGACGAGTTATGACAGTCGGGCGTTTATGCTGCTTGACTCCAGAACTTTACGGAATCTTGAGATTTTTGAAAGCACGACGGAAACAAGTCTCTGGTCGGTTATTGACCGCACGAAAACGGCGATGGGCGGCAGACTTCTTCGCCGCTGGCTCCGGCAGCCGCTGCTTGATTGTGCGGAAATTTATCGCCGCCAACAGCATCTCGCCTGGTTCAAAGAAAATAAATCGGAACGGGAAAAATTACGAGAGATTTTATCAAACGTGAAAGATTTGGAGAGACTTTCAAGCCGCGCCAAAGCTAATTTTTTATCAGCTTATGAACTTCGCGCATTTGGAAAAAGTCTTGAACTGATTCCAGAAATTAAAGATGTTTTACGAACCGACACAAATCGTTTCGGTCAACTTCTGGCACATCTTCCGGATTGTGTCGAAACGGCAAAATTGATTGAAGCGGGCATCTCTGAAGAACTTCCCTCTCGTTATACCGAACAAGTCGGCATCATCAGAGATGGATTTTCCGAAGAACTCGACAAACTTCGCCGCACCTTAAAAGACGGCAAAGGTTTTTTGGCGGAAATGGAAAAACGCGAACGCGAGCGAACCGGAATCAGAAGTTTGCGCGTCGGATTCAATAAAGTTTTCGGTTATTTTATTGAAGTAACTAAACCCAACGTTCATCTCATTCCCGAAAATTACACGCGCAAACAGACGCTTGTTCCGTCGGAAAGATACATCACGCTTGAACTCAAAGAATACGAATCGCTGGTCATCCATGCCGAAGAACGAATTGCCGAACTTGAAAATAACCTTTTCCGTCAGGTTTGTTTGGAAGTCAGCAAAAATCGGCAGGAAATTTTACTGGCTGCTTCCACCATTTCATACCTCGATGCAATTTCCGGTTTAGCCGATGTTGCCGATGAATTTAATTATGCTCGTCCGACCGTTAATGAAACTTCTCTTTTGCGGATTAAAAACGGACGACACGCCGTTATCGAGACGCTTTTCGCCAAACAAAATATCGATTTCATCGCCAATGATGCCGCGCTCGGCGGCAACGGCGCGCCGCAAATCGCTTTGATAACCGGACCAAACGCTTCCGGCAAATCAACTTATTTGCGACAAATTTCTATCATCGTTTTACTGGCGCAAATCGGCAGTTTCGTTCCGGCAGATGAAGCCGTCATCGGCATTTGCGACCGGATTTTCACCCGCATCGGACTTTACGACCGCATCGGAAGCGGAGAATCAACCTTTATGACGGAGATGATTGAAACCGCCGAAATTCTCCATCATGCCACGCCGCAAAGCCTGATTTTACTTGATGAACTGGGAAGAGGAACTTCGACTTATGACGGATTAGCAGTGGCGCGGGCGGTTTTGGAATATATCCATAATCATCCGAAATTAAAATCTCGCACCCTGTTTGCAACTCATTATCATGAACTCGCCGAGCTTGCCGAAATTTTGCCGCGCCTCGAAAATTTTTACTTTTTAATTGACGAGGAAAAAGATAAACTCACCTTCAAATATAAAATTGCAAAAGGCACGGCTTTAAAAAGTTACGGCGTTTATGCCGCTCAACTCGCGGGTTTGCCGAAACCGGTCGTGCATCGGGCGAAAGAACTTCTTGAAGATTATGAAAAGGATGATTACGGCTTGAAAAATCTCAAAAATAATTCGAGCAGTTCGACTGAAATTGAACGCTTACTGGCGGAAATTGATACTGATAATCTTTCACCGGTAGAAGCCTTAATGAAAATTTATGAATTAAAAAAAATACTCACTATCGAAAAACAAATTTTTCAAAAAGAAATAAAGGCGGCTGGTTAATTTGCTAATTTACAGTGAATAAAATTTATAGTGCTGAACAAAGGGGAGTTTAAAATGACAATAGTGAGCTTTAAGTATAAGGATTTATTGGATCTCAACTTAAAAGATTTCTTCTACCGCCTTTATGACAAAGCGTTTAATGAAGAAGATTTACTTAGTAGTGCGGCGCAGGTGGCTTTTTATTTTACTTTCGCCCTGTTTCCGCTTTTACTTTTTTTGATAAGTTTATTCGGCATTGTGCTGGAATCAGCCGCCGATTTAAGAACCGAGCTTTTCTTTTACCTAAGCCAAGCGATGCCCGGTTCGGCTTCAGATTTGGTAAAGAAAACCATCGAAGAAGTTACGGCAAACAGCTCCGGCGGAAAGCTGACTTTCGGCATTTTGGTCGCTTTATATTCTGCTTCGGCGGGACTCGACAGCATCCGGATTGCGCTCAACGGAGTTTATAACTTAACGGAAACGCGTCCGTGGTGGAGAACCAAGATTCTCTCCATTATTTTGACGCTCGTTTTGGCAATTTTGATTACCATCGCGCTCGGCGTTATTTTTTACGGCGGAAAATTTCTCACACTAATTCTTGATTGGATAAACCTGCCGATTCCTTCGCCGTTCTTTCTGGGAATTTTGCAATGGGTGACGGTTTTAGTAGTTTTAATTTTAACTTTCGCTTTACTTTATAATTATCTTCCCAAACATAAAAAGCCGAGTTGGGTTTGGATTACGCCCGGCACAATCGTGGGCATCGTTCTCTGGCTCGGACTATCGTATGCTTTCCGGCTTTATTTGGGATATTTTAATACTTACGACAAAACTTACGGGTCGGTCGGGGCGGTGATAATTTTAATGTTATGGCTTTTATTAACTGCGTTTGTTATTCTTATCGGCGGTTCGATAAATGCCGTTTTGCAGGAATTTACAGACCCCGACACGGCTGAAGCCGGCGCAAAAAAAGCCGCCGCTAAAGAGGTGGTCGAAAATCCTGAAGAGAAATCGCTCGAATCAGTTATGCAAGGTAAAACAAAGGATTCGTTAGCTGCCCTGACTAAAAACCAAACAACTGATGATAAAAATTCCATAACAGAAAATCCTGCTGTCGAAACGGTTAATAAACGTTCCGGCAATGACGTAATATCCGTTAATGAAAAAAACGCCGAAGCGACTTCTAAAAAATCGCCGTTAAAACTGGCTGCCGGATTATTCGTCGGTCTTATTGAAAACATTTTTTCGTCAAAAAGAAAACCTTAAAAAATTGTTTTCAGATATTTCCTTTGGGCAAAATAAAACCTGCGTATTACACAAAAAATTATGTCTTTAATGCTCGATGAAATCGCCGAACAACCCGCGGTTTTGGAAAAAACGATCCGTCAAGAAACGGCAAAACTAAAAAAACTCGGCAAATTTTTGCTTGATAAAGATATTGATTTAATTGTTTTAGCGGCGCGCGGCAGTTCTGATAATGCGGCGCTTTTCGGGCGTTATTTATTAGAAATCACGACCGGCATTCCAGTATCGCTCTCAGCGCCCTCGGTTTTTACACTCTATGATGCGAAGCTGAATTTAAAACGCGCATTGGTCATCGGAGTTTCGCAATCCGGTGAAGGTGTTGACATCAACCACGTTTTAGAAATGGGAAAAAAATCCGGCGCCTTTACCATCGGTATTACTAATCAAGCCGATTCGGAAATGGCGAAAATCGCCGATGAAACTTTGCTGATTCACGCGGGACTAGAGAAATCGGTCGCCGCAACTAAAACTTACACGGGGCAAATGCTTCATTTTTACCTGCTGGCTTCGATACTCGGAGACAAAAAGATTGATTTTGAACGGATTCCGCAATTTACCAATGAAGCCTTAAAGCTCAAATCGGAAGTCGAAGAATTGGTGCAAAGGTATGTTTTTATGGAAAACTGCGTCGTCGTCGGACGTGGTTTGAACTACGGAAATTCCTACGAATTGGCGTTAAAATTGATGGAAACCTGTTATGTCGTGGCGGAGAGATTTTCGTCGGCGGATTTTTATCACGGTCCTCTGGCGATTGTCGAACGCCGCTTTCCCGTAATTTTATTCGCGCCGAGAGGGATTACCGAAAAAAGTAGTTTGGATTTGTTAGAACGATTAAAGGAACTTCACGCCGATTCTTTTTCGATTACCAACGATAAGAAAATCGCATCCTTAAGTTCACGCAGTTTGTTTTTGCCAAAAGATATTGACGAATTCCTTTCACCGATTCCGTTTATTATTCCCGCCCAACTTTTCGCCGCTCTTCTCGCAGAAGCAAAAGGTCTGGACGCGGACGCGCCGCGCTCTCTATCAAAGATAACCAAAACAATTTAAAGTTATTTGTCTTTAAGCACAAATCGGTTCTCACAGAAATTATGTCATTGCTCTTAAAAGCGCTTCGCGCATTTCTCGCGCCGAGTGCCAGCGCAATTCGACTTCTTTGGCGAGAGCAGTTTCAATAACGGCAGCGACGCGCAGAGGAATTTCCGGCACCCGTCTGTTAATCGGCACAATCGGCTTTTCAAAAATTGCTTTGACGGTTTCCGAAATGCCGGCGCTCGGGCTGATGTCGAGCGCGTGCGCGCCGGTCAACAGGCTGTAAGCCGTCATTCCGACTCCGTAAATATCCGACGGCGGGCGGACTTCCTTAAAATCTCTGACTTGTTCGGGCGGCATATAAGCGATTGTTCCCGCCACATCGCCAACCATCGTAACACCGCTCATTCCTGTTTGTTTAAAACTTTTCGCCAAGCCAAAATCGGTTAATTTTGAATTGTAATTCGGAAATTTTCCGTCAACTAAAATATTCTGCTCTTTGATGTCACGGTGGACGAATCCGAGTGAATGCGCGAAATCAAGCGCGGCAAGCGTTTGTTCGATAATTTTTACTACCTCTTGATAACTTAATTTGCCGCCGCGCATTTTGGAAAGTTTTGAAGCGTCCATTCCGCCGACATATTCCGTAACTAAATAGACAATTCCGTTGTGCGTTCCGTGTTCGATATAACTGACAATATGCGGATGTTTCAAACTGGCGGCGACTTCGATTTCGCGCAAAAATCTCTTTAGAGATTGGTCGCTGACAGCGACTTCGGGCAAAAGTGTTTTGATCGCTACCGGGCTTCCATCGGAAATCGAACGAGCCAGCATAACGCTTCCCATTCCGCCTTGTCCGAGCATTTTTATCATCTGATAATTCGGAATCGGCTGCGGATTTTTCTTTAATTGTTCGCGGCAATTGTCGCACAAAAAAGTAAGTTTTGCATCGGGACGCGATACTTCGGCTTTTGAAGGCAAACCACAATTAAGACACAAAATCGTGATGAGAGACGGAGTTGTATCAGATGATTTTTGCGGATTTTGCGAATAATCCTGATTCGTATCGGCGGTTGAAACTTCGACCTCCAGGACGGTCTCGCCGCCTTGAATTCGGTCGCCGTTTTTTAAATGCGCGGTGTCGGCTTTTAATCCGTTGACAAACGTTCCGTTGGTAGAACCTAAATCTCGAAGGAAACATTGCGGCGGCGCAATTTCCAAAAGGCAATGATGGCGCGAGAAAAAACGGTCGTGCGGCAGACAAAACTGCGAATCTTCGCTTCGCCCGATCATAAAGGTTTCGTGTTGGTCAAACGTGAAAACGCGCCCTGTCTGCGGACCGGCGATCACGCGCAATGTAACTCGCATTGATTGGTAATATACGACTTGAGATTAGCAAATTTCAGAAAAGTAATCATCAGAGAAATTCATATTTCTTTATTTAACACTTACATAAGTCGCTTAAATTGAGAAATTTATTTAACTATTTCAAAATCTGAAAAAGCAATTTGGATGGCGTCGCCCGAATACAAGCCCGTGACTCCCCCGTTGTAACCCTCCATATTATTTATTGTTTTAATAAATTCTCCGTTGATATAAAAATTCATTTTTTTATTTTCGTCGCGGACCTCCAAGACGTTTTTTTGTGTTCCGTCTTTGATTGCCGACGAACGACTCTAATCTTCAACCGGAAATTCTTCTTGCGGACTGTGCCGAACGATTCGATATTTTCTATTTTCAGAATCAATTACGAAAGCGTAATCCTGTGTCAGCGGAACGGGACTGCTATGAATTAACAAACCGAAACCCAAACTCGTGTCGTCTTCATTGACATTTCTGACTGTAACTCTGGTGATGGCATTTTCAGTTTTGTATGTAGTCGGTGAAGCCAAAACAAAATAAAAGCCTTTATTTTTAGAACGCATCAGAAATTCGCCGTCTTTAAATTCCGTTACTCCCAAATTCGTATCGCTTTTCACCCATTTGGACAAATCAATTTTTTGAGCGCTGGCTTTTTCAATCGGAGTCGGACTTTTGCCGTTGTAATTAATTTCGGAATTTCGATTGGCGCTTCGAGAAATGTTTCGATTGGTGTTTTCAAGTTTTGACGCCCAATAAACGAATCCGGCAAAACCGCCGCCGCATAACAACATTAATCCGCCCAGAATACCTAAAACCCATATCCAAGCTCTGGATTTTTTCGGCGGCTGCATCGAAAATTGATTTGGATTGTTCCATCCGCTCGGAGCGCCGCTTTGACTGCCGAACGGTTGATTCGGATTAGTCGGCGGCGTTTGATTAAGGAAAACGGTCGCCGGCAGCGATTGATCAACGACGGCGGATTGAGTTAAAACCGCGCCGTCGTCAAGACAAAAATTCAAGCCCTCGTCGCTATAAGTTTTTTGACATCTCGGACAAATTTTCATTTTTATTTTTCCTTTATTTGTCTTTTGGAAGATGTAACAAGCCTTTTATATTGTTTTTATTATACGTCATTTTCTTTCGTAAAAATAAAGCAAATTAAATTTATAGAATTACGCACTGAATTTTTAATTACGGAAATTCGCTGGCAATAGTTCAATCGCGCTCGCGTTTTCGGCCCGAGCGCGATTGAGAGATAAGCCGATTGCGTTTGAATTTCTAACATATTACAAAATTTAATTCAAATTATTTCCACAACGTCCGCAAAACTTAATATTTGGGGCAAATATGCCTCCGCATCGCCGGCAGATTTTTTCGACCTGGTTTGCTTGATTAAACGACGAATTCGGTTGGAAGTTTGCGGCTTGAGTTTTAGATAAATTTACCGTCTGTACGATATTCAAACCACAACGCCCGCAAAATTGCGCGGACGTTGGAAGTTTTGTCGAACATCTCGGGCAAGCGAAACTTTTATCACCTTCGCCTTCGCTGATGATTTTGAACGAATGATTACCGCATTTTCCGCAAAACTTAACGCCCTCGGCAAATCGCGCATTGCAATTTGTACAAGCGACGATGCCCGGCATCACGCTCGACTGCGCCGTGCCGCTGCTGTTTCCGCCGGTTCCCGAAGTAGATGGCTGACTGCTACCAGCGCTATGCAAAGGTTTTAGCTGCGCTTGAATAACTTGTTCGTCCGCGCCTTCGCGGATTTCAATCACCCGCTCATCATCTTTTTCGCCCGGCTTTGAAACTCTTAAAACGTGCTGTCCGGCGGGAATCGTCGTGAGCAGCAATCTGCCGCTGCTTCCGATACTTCCCTTGCGTTCGTCGTTGACATAAACTTCCGCGTTAGCCGGCGCTAAAATCACCAATCGGGAAATACCGATGTTTTTTTTATCTTCGACATCTTCCGCAACCGATTCAAGTTCCGTAATCCATTCGCCGACGGTTGACGGGCGATTTTGCGGGTCAATTTCGAGCGCTCTCATCACCACTTTTTCAACGTCTTTCGGAATATCGGAACGCAGGGTTGAAAGCGGCGGCGGCGTATTCATAATTTTTTGCATCACGAGCTGCATCAAATCGCCCGCGAAGGGAGTTCTGCCGCCGAGCATTAAATAAGCAATCGTTCCGAGCGCGTAAATATCGGCGCGAACGTCAACACCTAATTCCGGCTGCATCTGTTCGGGCGACATAAATTCGGGGGTCCCGATTATTCCGCGCGAAGACGGCGTGGCATTCGAGCTTGCGTCCGTTACGGTTTGATTGACAATTTTCGCTAACCCGAAATCGCCGACTTTGATAAAACCGTCGCCGCCCGTGCCTTTTTTCATTATAAATATGTTGGCGGGTTTCAAATCGCGGTGCAAAATTCCCGCTTCGTGTGCCGCTTCTACGCCGTCGGCGATTTGACGCAGAAGTTTGACGGCGCGTCCGACGGATAAACTTCCTTCGCGCCGCAAGAGCCGGTGAAGAGTTTCGCCTTCGACGTATTCCATCACCAGATAAAAAACTCCTTCCGCCGATTCGCCGAAATCCGTTACATCAACCACATTCGGATGATTAACCGATGCTGCCGACATTGCTTCTCGCTCGAACCGGGCAATCGCTTCGCCTTCCTGCAAATCTTCGCTGCTGAGAATATCTTGACGGACGGTTTTCACCGCAACGCGCCTGGTTCCCAAATTTTTATCACGCGCTAGATAAACTTGTCCCATCGCCCCGCGTCCGAGACGTTTTTCAATCCAGTAGCGGTTGGCTAGCAGCTGTGCTCCGGGCAGACTCAAGCGAGTTTGAGTCTGGTCTTGCGGACAGAAATTCACTTCATCCGCATAACACAGTTCACATTTTGGGCATTCCTTCATTCTCTTTTATTTTGCTTATAAGTTGTTTATTTTCCAAATTAGGAACGCAAAATCTTCGCTTTAATTGCAAATTCTACTTTTTGGACTTTAATTCTATTTGTTGTTATAATCCAACTCGTTAATTTGGGTCGTTAGCTCAGTTGGTAGAGCAACGGACTCTTGTTCATTAAAATAGGAGCGTTCATTGGAAACAATGAAATGAAAATGCGGCTGTATGCTGGAAACCCCTGAGAGCTTCAAATACGAATTCCAACGTAAAAATTTTGAAGATTGGGCAATCAGCAGGCAACTCTCGAATTGGAACGCCGTCTTTTAGACAGTATCTTGCCGGCAAGATAACGGCGTTCCCTTTCCTGAAAGCCCTCAGAGACTATACGCCGCACGCCCAAACCTTGAAAAAGACGGGCGATGAGATAGTCCAGACTACAACGCCGGAAATTTTGGCGGCTGGCGAAAGCCAGAGTGGTATGTAATCCGTGGGTCGCAGGTTCGAGCCCCGCACGACCTACCAAATTTATCGAAAAGACAGATTATTCATATCTGTCTTTTTTCGTTTCAAATGATTTTTATTGAAGAGTTTAGACTTTTTTCAAATTTTGAGCGTCTAACATTTTGAGCGCAAAATTGTTTCCGTTCAAAGGCGCGTTTGATAAACTTCTCGTGCTGATTGTTATTGAAATCACGAGTAATGACGACTAACTTAACCGATGAACAATTGGTCGAACTGGCAGTTTCGGAAAATCCGAATGCTTTCGGCGAAATCGTAAAAAGATGGGAGCGAAAGATATTCGCTTTGTGTTTCGGTATGCTCCTCCGTGAAGAAGAAGCGAAGGACGCAGCGCAGGAAACGTTTATCGCCGCATACCGGAATTTGAAAAACTTTCGCGGTGATGCGAAAGTTTCGTCGTGGCTGCACCGCATCGCTGTTAACCAATGCTTGACGACGATGCGCCGCGCAAAAAGCCGACAGGAGAGTTTTCTCGATGACGAAGACCAAGCGGCGGAAAAAGTTTTTACCGCCCCGTCGCGCCAGATGCCTTCGCGGACGACCGAACAAAAGGAACGGCTGCATTTTGTAAGGCAAGCGGTTGGGTCGCTGCCCGTAGATTTAAGGCAAATTATCGTGATGAAGGAATTTGAAGAAATGACGTTTCAGGAAATTTCGGAAGTTTTGGACTTGCCGTTAAGTACCGTCAAAAGTCGTCTTTACACGGCTTTGAAACAATTGCGAATGAAATTGGAAAGAACGCCGATGGAAATTGTTTGAGAGAAAAGTTATTTTGAGAGAAAAGTTATGTTGAATAATAATCATAAAAGAGCGTCTTGCGGTTTTACCGAGCAAATGGTTTCGTATTTTTACAACGAAACTTCTCAAGCCGAAAAAGCCGTTTTTGAAACGCATCTGACAAATTGCTCCCATTGCACTGATGAATTGGCGAGTTTTGGATTTGTTCGTTCGTCTTTGATTGAATGGCGCGATGAAGAATTTTTCAAATTAGAAGCCCCCGTTTTTGAAATTTCGACAATTAAAACGGTAAATCAATCTGTTGAATCTGATTTGCGTTCGTGGTTTCTAAATTTACGAAAGATGTTTTCGTTTAATCCGATGACGGCAACAGCAGTTTTAGCGGCATTAATTGTTTGTATCGGGCTTGTTTTTATAGCAGTTAGTTCGTCAAGCAATTCGGAGTTGGCAGAAGTTGACAATAAGACCAATGAAAAGAACAACGAAAAAATCGTTTTCTCGTCAAATGTTAATAAAATAAACGAAGAATCCGATGAAACGATTGCTCAAGATATTTCCAACAAATCTTTGCCCGGTAAATCTCCAAAATCTACAAATACTGAAACGAAAGATTTGCAGCCTTTACCGATTCGTGAAAAACGGCTCGCGCCGAAAGATTCAGTCGTCAGAGTATCGGATAACACGAAAAATGATTCTGAAAAATCTGAAACCGTTCCTAATTTGAAAGAAACGAACAAGGAAAATAAAAAATCGACGGCGGTGCAAAAACAACGAGTTCCAAATCTAACGAGCTTAGATGATGACGAAGATAAATCCGTACGGCTCGCCGATTTATTTGAAGAAATTGGCTCTAAATAACTTTTTGAGAAAAGAAAATGAAAAAACGTATTTTACTAACTTTAATTTTTGTCGGTTTATTATTGACCGTTTCTTTTCGGGCGGTGAAAGCGCAGGATGAAATCGCGCCGACCGACGCGCCCGTTCAAGACTTTAATAAAAAGCCGCGTCCGAATCTGCTGGCGGAACTCGAATTATCGCCGGAGCAAATCCGGCAAATCCGCCGCCTCAATCGTGAAAAGCAGCCTCTTCTGCGCGAAGCGCAACAACGACTCGGCGAAGCAAAACAAAATCTCGACCAGGCTATTTACGCCGATACGGCTGATGAATCTGACGTTCAATCTAAATTAAAAGAACTTCAAATCGCCCAAGCCGAAGTTTTTAAGATTCGCTCGACGACCGAATTTGCCGTGCGAAAAATACTCACCGTCGGACAACTCGGAAAATTCCGCGAAATTCGCCAACGATTTATGCAAACGACTGAAAAACGTCAAAATCAACCGCGCAATCGCCGCCTAAATAATCCAAACAGACGATTATTAAATCGTCAAAACCAACCCCCTCCCAACGGTTAAATCTTTTTTACTGGTTCAAGCATTAACCTCTCCATTTTAAGCCGACCTTTTATAAAAGGTCGGCTTTTTTTATTTGTCGTTTTTCCAACTTCGTTGTAACCTTTTAGAATCTTTATTAGCGAAGATTGGCGAATGAATTTACTCAAAAAATTTCTTTTTGAACTTCAAGAGATTACCAACCTGGTTGTCGCTGCATTTTTCGGACTTTTTAGAAGTCCTCGTTATTTTAGCGAAACAATCAGACAAATGGATTTAATCGGTGTCGGGTCTCTGCCGATTGTTTTACTGACCGGGTTTTTTACGGGCGGTGTTTTAATTCTGCAAACTTATCCGACTTTAGAGTATTACAGCCTGCAGGACCAAGCCGGAAAATCCGTGGCGACTTCGATAATCCGCGAACTTGGTCCCGTTTTATCCGCTTTGATGGTTTCCGGTCGCATCGGTTCGGCGATTGCGGCAGAATTGGGTTCGATGGTTGTTTCACAACAGATTGACGCGATGCGGGCGTTAGGAACTGACCCGAATCGCAAACTCGTCGCGCCGCGCATCATCGCTTTGATGTTTATGCTGCCGCTTCTGACGGTCGCCGCCGATATTTTCGGAATTGTCGGCGGCGGAATAGTCGCTTCGGGAGTTTTCAGCCTTGACTACAACTCTTATATAACGTCCGTGCGTTTCGGGATTACGACCCAAGATATAATCGGCGGAATTATCAAACCTTTATTTTTCGGTTTAATTATCGGCAGTGTTTCCTGCCATAAAGGTTTAAGCACAACCGGCGGAACGGTCGGCGTCGGACGCTCGACAACTAATTCGGTTGTCCTTTCTTCAATTGTAGTAATTATTTTTGACTTTTTCCTTTCGCGTGCAATTAATTCGATTTTCGATATTAAAACTATTTAAATTCTACAAGGGCGAAAAATTTATGTTCTCTCTGCCAAATGAAGAAACAATTGTTGCCGAAGAAATAGTCGAAGTAGAACTTGAACCGACCGATTTGGAAGACGCGGTTGACGAACCGCATCGAATTGTTCCGGCGATTGAATTCCGCGATGTTCATCTTTCATTTGACGATAATAAAATTTTGGACGGCGTAAGTTTTACAGTCCGGCGCGGCGAAACAAAAGTTGTTTTAGGCAGAAGCGGCGGCGGTAAATCTACCACGATTCGTCTTGTTTTAGGACTTCTCAAGCCTGATTCAGGACAGATTTTGATTGACGGCGAAGATATTACCAATTACAGCGAAATTGAAATGATGAAGGTGCGCGAAAAAATCGGGATGGTTTTTCAGGAGGGCGCATTGTTTGATTCGCTTTCGGTTTATGATAACGTAGCTTATCGCCTTCACGAACAAGGAGTTGACGAGGCGGAAGTCGAAACGGAAGTTCGCCGGATGCTCAAATTCGTTGACCTCGAAGATGCGATTGATAAAATGCCGGATGAGCTTTCAGGCGGAATGCGGCGGCGCGTCGGAATCGCCCGCGCACTGGTCGGCGACCCGCAAATTATAATGTTCGACGAGCCGACTGCCGGACTCGACCCGCCGACTGCTCGGACAATTTGCGAACTCGCTATCAAGCTGCGCGATTTGGAAGATGTCTCTTCAATTTTTGTTACGCATGAAATGAAAAATCTTGAATATCTTTCTTCCCAATACGCAACAGTTAACGAAAACGGCGAAGTCGTGTTTGAGATGGAAGGCGAAAAACTTTGTTTAATAAATACCGAAATTGTTATGTTCAAGGAAGGCAAGGTAATTTTTTCCGGTAAAGATGAAGAATTTCGCAATACGAAAGATCCGTATATTTTGAAATTTGTGCGCGGAAAATAAAAATGAGTGACAAGTGACAAGTGACGAGTGACGAGTGGCGAGCAGGAAAAGTTCGGTGTTTTTGCTTTCTACTCTTCACTCGCCCCTCGTCACTCGCCACTCGCCACTAAAAAGATATGCCCCCAACCCAAAGAAATCTAGGTTTTAGCCAATTGCGTGTCGGAATTTTCGTGCTTTTCGGACTAGCCGTTTTAGCATTTTTAATTATCAATGCATCCGGCGATTTTAATCCGTTCGAGAAAAAAATGCGTCTTAAGGCGCGTTTTTCTGCCGCCGACGGTTTACGCGAAGGTTCGGAAGTTCAATTAGCAGGCATTACTATCGGCAAAGTCGAAAAAGTCAATCTCCTTCCGCCCGGCAGCCCCGAAGATGCCAAAGTCGAAGCTGTTTTGAATGTCGCGGAAAATCTTGACGGGCGACCGATTACCGAACGTATCCGGACGGATTCGACCGCTCAACTCGTTGCCACTTCCCTTCTCGCTAACGATAAGATGATTAACATCACGCCCGGAACTTCAAACGGCTCGGCGGTGGCTGAAAATCACGTCCTTGATTCGACTTCCGCAATGTCTATTAATCAACTAACCCAAACGGGCAACGAACTTTTGCAGCAAATAAATAAAATGGCTATTCCCACTAACGAGATTCTTACCAAAGCCAATCGCGGCGAAGGAACTTTGGGGCGCATTATCAATGACGAATCTCTTTATAACAATCTCGATGCGACCGTCGGCGAAACAAAAGTTACTTTGTCAAAATTACAAAACACGATTGACCGTATCAATCGCGGCGACGGAAGCGCGGGCAAACTTCTGAATGACCCTGAACTCTACGATAATTTGAATCGAAGCGTCGCTCAGCTCGAAGCGATTTCCAAAGATTTACGAGCCGGAAGAGGAACTGCCGGAAAGTTTCTGACCGATGATGCAATCTATAACGATACTCGCGCCGCAATTGCCGATTTGCGAGTTTCAGCCGCAAAAATCAACGGTATCGCCGACGATTTCAAGTTAATCACCAATGATTTGAATGAAGGAAAAGGAACGGCGGGAAAGTTTTTGAAAGACGAACGGCTTTACGAAGATGCGCGAACCACTATTGCACGACTTAACACAACGGCTGAAAAATTTGATTTGATTCTCGGCGACGTTCAAGCGGGCAAAGGCACTATCGGCAAACTTCTGACCGACGAAACGCTTTATAACAACGTCAATCAAACGGCGTCAAACGTCAACCAACTTTCATCGGAAGGGACAAAATTGATTTACGATTTTCGCCAAAACCCTAAAAAATATTTAACCGTTCAATTTAAACTTTTCTGATATTTTTGATCTAATTGTGACACTTTGAAAAACTGTCACATTCTTCAACTCCTTTTTTCCACTTCACTTTACTCTGTAAATCGAAAGGAGATTTACGGATTTGAAAGCCAATCAAGCCAGCGCAACGGCATATTTAATAGCTGAAAGCGCAGTTTTTCTGTCGCAAAACGAAGCAATCAAAGCGCTTCTGCAATCGAAAACCATCGAACTGAGCAAACGTTTTGCCGATTCTCGCTCCTTTTCAAACAAACTCGTTTATCTGGCAAAGCAAATAAAAATTTTACGTCCGTTTTTTACCGCTTTTGAACATCTCGTCATTCCCGGCATTCAGCTTCATTATTTAGTTCGTAAACGCCGTATTGAAGAAATTGCGCTCGATGCTTTGGCGAAAGATTTTAAACAAATCGTTATTTTCGGCGCGGGTTTCGATACGCTGGCTTTGCGTTTGCACAAAAATTTTCAAGACGTTAATTTTATCGAAATTGATTATCCTTCAACGCAAACGGTTAAGAAATGTGTTATCGAAGAACACGGGCTTGCAAACCATAATTTAAAATTCATCCCCCTCGACCTGACCGAAAATTCTTTTTCCCGAACAATTCTCGGTGCCGATTATTTC
>MWVZ01000003.1_pt1 | contig 22312 bp, 37 predicted proteins | sample 1047221 | NCBI WGS metagenome assembly MWVZ01 (sample SAMN06349980, study PRJNA376086) | soil metagenome | isolation source: MS6-5 sample Antarctic (ecotone) soil | place: Antarctica | collected 2015-01-13
TTAGGTACTGCCTAGAATGCGCTGAGCAGCACCTCTCCACACGAGAATCAGAAAGAACTTAGCTGTAATGGCGTTGATTGGATTGCGTGCGATGTAAAGAGCCGCCTCGTGTCTGATAAGCCCTATTATGCTTTTCGGGTCAATTCGAGCCGACTGTTATCAGGCGCGCAAACCTTGCATATAAGCCTCTGTAACGCGCCGGAGAGTTTGGACAAGCATCGCCCTGTCCGGTGCGCTTGCGGCGAGTCCTGCGTGAAGTGTGCAAAGGTGGCGGGCGGCGAAGAAGGCGGGACTTGAAACCGTGCCGGTGACGGTCAGGAAACCGCGAACGGATGATGAGATTGACGAGTTGAGGATCATCGAAAACCTCGTCAGCCGCACAGTGACGCCTTACGAATACGCGCTGAATATCGCGCGGCTCATACGGATCACCAAGACCGACGATGAATTTACAGAATCCATCATTGGGACAGCTGGGTGGCGAGATGGGGAATGGCGGCTAATGCTCAAACTGCTCTGGGAAAGAAGCCGCAAGAGAAAGCTGCAACGACTATCTCAGCCACTCCTCAGATGGGTGCAGGGCAACTGTGCATCAGAGTTCGTGAAGAATGCTAACCAGCCTTCTGTTACACACTTAGCTGCTTAACTTGGCGCGTATGGGGAAATACCCAATTATCCACTGATGGCCCATAGGTCATGACCCACAGCAATCGCGATACTATCGTCGCTCCTCTCCTGCTCATTACCGCTCTGTCAATTTGACCGCCTTGGTTAACCTGACCCGCCATTACGACTTAGAAGTGTTTATTGAGGACCGGGTGTTAATCGGGTCAGTTCCAAAAACCTCTACTTTGTCCAACTATTCCTCACCATAATTATCTGGTGTGACTGGCACGCCCCTTGTATTGAACATGTCTGCGGCGGCGAAGCCGGCGCTTTCGATCTCACCGCACAGAGATCGTTCGCCGCCGCACCACTCCTCACCACTGCTAGTCTCTCTGGCCCCTTCGCTCTACGAACCCGTCTCTGTTAGGAGAACTCATGAAGCTACTCGGACTCAACGTCCACGAACACTCATCAATACCGAATGACGAGGTCTGGGTCATGCACCGTAAAGATGATGGAAGAATACCGCAAGATTTAAAAGGCAAGATTCAAGTCCCCTGCATACTTACCGGCAATGTCCTCCAACTGCGCAGGACTGTGACTCTGCTGCGCCTGACTGACATCTGGAGGTCAGCAGAAGATGCCCTCACCCGCAAGAGAGGTCAGCGAAACAGAGGTGCGACCAGATGCTCAACCCGATAACTTCACAAGAGATGTTAAATGTGCAACTCGCCACCCAAGGCGAAAGGTTTTCACACCGCCACTGGCCCGAAGATGTAATTAAGGCATTCGCTATCGTCGATGTCAGCTGCGAGACCGGGTTGGAGAGAACCGACGTTCGTCGCTGGATGTCCATCAGCCGCCTGCTGTCTTTTTTCAGTCTTTCCAGCCCGTCCGCTTGATGGCTACCCTCAACGGGGCAGGTCTGTTACGACTTTTACCTTCCGCTTGGCATGGCTGTCGAGATCGCTCGCTCTCGGCGCAGCAAGATCAGGGAGAGCCAACCATTGGATAACCCAGGAGAAAATAATGAGAGGAATCGTGATTCATGCAAATGGTCGTTTCCGACGCACCCTTGAGGGGAGAAACAACGAATATCAATTACGGGTAGAAGCAGTCACTTCTCTGCCGAAGATAGACACCGGAGGGACGAGTGATGCGACTCGTCCCCTGCATTTCATCTTCTACTGTGACGGCAAATCTTTTGCTGGTTCACAGAGAGTGGTCTTAACCACAGGCCGGAGATATCCGAATGTCGAGCACTGGTTTATTTTGCCGGCTGCAACCCCACAAGTGAGTGAAAGTCTGACCAGTCAATGCACACCGGCGGCTGTTAGCTCTGGTGGCTTACGCCGCAGGGTAGACAAGGTCCGCCACAGGATAGACAAGGCCGCACTGCATCGCCAGCCGTCAAAGTAAGACATTGGAGAACCGATGAATTGCACGGCGTGCAACCCGTATCCACAGTTATGTCACAAGTTGCGGAAAGACTCGGAGTGGCATCCCGGACGGTTTACAAAAACAAGACGATCTCCAACCTCATCCCCCAACTCGGCCAACTCTTAAACGACAAGATCATCTCTCAATTCGCCGGTTCGGGTTTGTTCTTTCGTCGCGGCATTAGCCGAGCCTCCTTTCCCTGACGGCGACCGTCAGGGTCAACTCTTCGAGTGTGCGCAACGTGGCGTGTAGTGCGCGCTGCATGGCGTCTGCCGTCTCGAAGTCGAGCAGGCGTCCCTCTGTCACTTGCACGTCTCGCGAGACGTTGCGTAAAGAGGCGCGGGCGCGTTCTAACTTCTCTACGGTGGCGGTCGTTTTTGTCTGTGTTATGTTCTGCATAGTCAATTCCTTTTTCTAACCATTTTGGGGTTGATGAGAGGGGCTTCCCAAGTTTGCGCTTAGGAAGCCTTTCGCTTTAGTTACTGCGTTCGTTGTAGCGGGTGACGAGCCTTGCCGCCGCCCGATGCCAGCACGGTTTGCCGAACTCATAAGCGCGACACTGGCATGTGCCGTTGGCGGTATAGACTTCATTCGACTCACTCAGGATGATGAGCGCGCGCCCGTCATAGTGCATGAAGGGATTCGCTTCGAGTTCCTGAGCGGCGCGCGTGATCGCCATCTGCCAGCGCAATGAGTCCGTCCGGTCAAAAGCCTCTTGGATAACTTCCTGCATTGTCTCTTGGTTTAAGTTCATCATGGTGTTTCGTGTCCTTTTCTTTTTCTCTTGCGTCGTCTGCCTTGACGGTGTTAGGATATTATCCTAACGTCCTTACGTTGTCAAGGTGTTTAGAGAAAATAATCAATCTTTTTTTAGGAGCGCAGATGGCGGAACTTTTCAACCCGGCAGACTTGATCTCTCAGGCAGAGGCGGCAGAATTGCGGGGCGTGTCGCGGGCTTCGATCAATGAGTTGGTGACGCGCGGGCGGCTGCGATCTGTAGTGGTCGGTGGCAAGCCATATCTTTATCGTGCGGAGGTCTTGAGTTTCGAGCCTGACAAGGGCGGCAGACCGCCAAAGGACAAGTCCGCGCCCGCAGCCAAAAAGACAGCCACAGGGCGAATACGCGCAAGCAATGGCACTTCTACGAAGAAGAAAGACGGATCGCGCAAGGCGGCTAAATAAGGAGATTACCTCATGAACGATCTAAAAGACTGGGCACTCGGAGTCGCCGCGAAAGCCTCTAAAGTCCGCATCACAGAACGGCAGGTTGGGGATGTCATCATTATCAGAGTGGATGGGAACATTATCACCGGCGAAAGCGCGGGCACGGTGCGGGGTCTTATTCGCCGCCTGCTCACGGAAGGCCAGCGGAAGATTCTCGTGGACATGGCTCACGTGAGATGGGTTGATTCGATGGGCATCGGCGAACTGGCCTCGGCTCTGGTGTCAGTCACACGCGCGGGCGGACACTTTAAGCTTTTGAAGGTGAGGGGGAATGTCAAAGAACTACTATCCATCACTGGCTTGCATACCGTCTTTGCGATATACGATGACGAGATGGAAGCACTCAACGATTACCCATGAGGCGAAGAAAGGCGGGAAGCGATGACCGGCGAAGAGATGGAGCGCGCGATAGAGTTTCTTTTGCAGAGTCAGGCCGACCACGATACCCGGCTTGATGAACTGACGGCGCAAGTTAAGGAAACGAGCCGCCAACTACAAACATATGCGGAGACGCAAAGCCAGTTCATCGGGATCGTGACTGAGGCCATGACGAACCTCGCCGACGCGCAGGCGCGCACCGAGCGCACGGTGGGCGACACGAACGCGCGGCTTGATCGGCTCGCCGCACTTATCGAGCACCACATCGAGGACGAGCACGCGCACAGATAAACACCTGCCGCGTGAGCGGCTATCTCAAACTTGGGGCGACACACAACGCGCGACGTTGTACCCCTCTCGGACACACTCGACGCTCGAAACTTTGTTCGGCTGCGCTCGCTTCCTCTGCGAATAGCAGAGGCGGCAGTCAGGGTTAATTCTCTCTTGTCAAACGTAACATCTCGCGTTACTATCCTGCCTGTAACATGGTGGGTGGCAAGCGCGCATGATTAAAACTTTTCGCCATAAAGGGCTGAAACAGCTTTTTGAGACGGGTAGCCATCGCGGCGTGCCGCCTCAGATGGCCGGGCGGATCACGCTCCAATTGGATGCTCTGAACTCGGCAGAGGCACTTGCTGACATGAATTTGCCGGGCTATCACCTGCATGAATTACAAGGGGAGAGAAAAGGCACGTGGACGGTAATGGTGCGCGCGAATTGGAGACTGACATTCACCTTCAACAATGGTGATGCGTCAGACGTTGATTTTGAGGATTATCACTAACATTTTGTCGGAGGTCAGGTATTCATGCTTAACAATCGAAAGCGGCGCCCGTCGCATCCGGGGGCACTGCTTGAAGACATTCTGCCGGACGCAGAACTGAGCCAGACGCAACTGGCCCGGCTGATCGGCGTCAGTCGGCGCACCGTCAATGAGATCATTAACGAACGTCGCCCCGTCACGGTGGATATGGCGCACCGTCTTGCCATCGTGTTTAAGACCACGCCCGAACTCTGGTTGAATTTGCAGCGGGACGTGGACGTGTGGGATGCGCTCGAAGCCAACCGGAAAGTTTACGAGCGAATTAAACCGCTCAAAGCCGCGTGAGGGTGACAACATGAAAACAATCGTCCTGGCAAACCATAAGGGCGGCTGCGCGAAGACGACGACGGCGCTCAACATCGCGGTCGGGCTGGCGGCGCAAGGCTCGCGCGTGCTGGCCGTAGACCTCGACCCGCAAGGCAATCTGTCCGCCGTCTTCGGCGTTGACCTCGACGAACTGGAAGAGTCCCGGCGCACCAGCATGCGGCTCATGCTCGACCCGGCGGGCGACTTCTCCGAGTACGTCGCCCAGGCGCGCCCGCGCGTGAGCATCATTCCCTGCTGCCTTGACGATGAAGCCGAAGCCGTCATCACCGCCGCCGACTCGCGCGAAATGCTCTTAAAGGAAAAGCTCGAACCCGCGCGCCCGAGTTACGATTACTGCGTGATTGACACGCCGCCCTCGCTCGGCACGCCGACACTCAATGCGCTGGCAATGTCGGACCTGACCATCGTTCCGATTGATACCGGACTCTTCGCTCTCTTGGGCATCAAGCAACTGCTGCGCAAGGTGACGCGCATCTCGAAACGCTACTCGCCGGGCATGCAAATTCTCGCGCTCTCGACAAAGTACACGGCGCGGCAAAAGCTGGACAGAGACGTGCGCGCGCGCGTGCTGGCGCGCTTCGGCGAAGATTATGTTTTCCAGACGACCATCCCGAAACTCGTCGCCGTCGAAGAGTCCACGGCAAATTTGAAAGCCGTCAGCGAATCGCACGCCGAATCCCCCGCCACCTTCGCCTTTCGTCAACTCGTCAAGGAAATCAAAGAGGTCTTAGGCAATGAAGAAATCGGATCGCAAGTCAATCTTAGAGAATCTAGATAAGGCTCTCGACCCGCCCGGCGGGCGCCGAAAGCCCGCGCTCGCCGCCGGTCTCGCTGATTACGACGACGAGCCGCAAGCTGTGCATCCCGTTCCGTTACCCTCTGGGGGTCTGACCCCCTCACATGGTCAGACCCCCATACCCCCGCAGACGGCCCCGATTGCCCCGGCGCGCGATTTCAATAAGCGCGCGAACAGCATCGAGCGCGATGCGATGCCGTCGGGCATGTTCCCCGGCACGTCGAAGAAACTCTATGACGCGCTCTACCTGCGCACGCGCGGCGCGGTCAAACCGTCGCGGATGATTCGAGCAACCAAGAAAGACCTCGCCGTGTGGTCGGGCATCAAGAACCGCAAGACGATAGACGCGCACCTGCGTTACTTCGATATGGTCGGCCTCGTTCGCCGCGAGTGGATTCCCGGTCAGAACGAGGGCTACAAGTTCGAGGTCGTGTTGCCGGAAGAGATAGGTCAGGGGGTCAGACCCCCTCTGGTGGTCAGACCCCTAGAGGAGTCAGACCGAAAACTGGTCAGGGGGTCAGACCAGAAAACGGGGTCAGGGGGACAGACTCAAATTGTTGATTCTCAAGATGCTTCCGGCGAGCCTCAGACGATCTTTAAGACTGTTGGGAAAAACCCTGATGATGATGAGTTCGGCCAACGCTTGCGCGCACTCGAAAGGGAATTGACCGGCAAATCTTCACCCTCGGCAAAATGGACGCCGCTCTTTGATCTGCTAGCCGATGAACTGAAAGCTGCTGCTGCGCGCACCGGCTCGGTGTCTGACGTTCCTGCATTCCTTGTCGAACATCTGCGCCGCCGTCTCGCGAAGCCTGATGCGCCAGCGCGCCGGGGTGAAGGGAAGCGAGCCGTGCCGACGGAAGCTGTGCCGCTCGCAGTGGAAGAGATAGCGCCGCCAGCGCCGGAAGAGATGGAAGAATTCGAGCGGGCGCGGGCGGAGTTGGAAGGGAAGTAACCGCTTTATGAAACTCACACGCACCCCCACCTTACACCTCGCCGTCCTACTCCTGCTCTGTCTGCCCGCGCTCGCGCAGACGAAAGTTCTGTCGGGCAAGGTGGTGGCCGTCGCCGACGGCGACACCATCACCGTCCTCGACGCTCTCCGCCAACAACACCGCATCCGGTTTCAGGGTATCGACGCGCCGGAAAGCGGTCAGGACTTCGGCGCGAAGGCGAAACAACACCTCTCCGATCTCGTGTTCGGTAAAGAGGTCACGGTCGAATATGAGAAGTCTGACCGGTACGGGCGCACGCTCGGCAAGGTGCTGCTCGGGCAACAAGATGTCAACCGGGAGATGCTCCGGGCGGGCCTCGCCTGGCATTACAAGTTCTACGAGCGAGAACAGACCCCGACAGACCGAGAGACATACAGCTTCGAGGAGGCGCGGGCGCGCCAGCGCAAGATAGGTCTCTGGTCGCAAGCCTCGCCGACGCCCCCCTGGGACTTTCGCCGCGGGGGAAGTCGTCAGACTTCTCCGGCGGAAGCAACCAGGCGCAGCGAGAGTCGTGAGATGGTCACGACCGCCGACCGCGCGGAGGCCGTCTATGTCACGCGCACCGGAGAGAAGTATCACCGGGGAAGTTGCCGGTATCTGAGCCGGAGCAAGGTTCCGATCTCGCTCTCGGAAGCGAAGCGGAGTTATGGCGCGTGCAAGGTGTGCCATCTACCCCAATAGGCAGGGTTGGAAGGGTAGTAGCGTTAGGGATGGTGGTATCCGAACGGGACGGAGCAGGGCGTCGCGAAATGCAGGCACACACGCCTTCAAACCTCGGCATAGCAAAAGGGAACTAACGGCCAAGCCTCGCTCATCCCACACCTCGAGCCCTCACCCCGGCCCTCAGCCTACCGCAGGCACACCCCCAAGCAAATATGACGACCACCTCACGCTGGCGTCGTCTCCGAAGTTCAAGACAGGTGCGCGGGAGCCGCGTGGGCGGCGTACCTTGAAGCCGGAAAGGAGATCAATGGATAAGCACGAAGACATATTCGGGGCTGCGTCAAAGGACAAGATTTCGTCAAAGGCTGACAAAACCCGCAAGGGTGATTTATCAGCGGATGCCGCTGGTAAATCGAACCGTGGCCGTCCTGCGGGTCACGCCGGCGGGAAGAGAAGCGATCCAGACTACACACAAAAACTCGTCTACCTGAAAGGTGAGACGATTGAAGCGGCCGACACCAAGTTGCGAGGCGAGAATAAAGAACGTCCCAAGCAGGACAGGAGAGACTTTAGCGACCTCGTTCAAACTCTCCTTGAGAAGTGGCTGAAGAGTTGAATATTTGAATAGCCGGATATTGAATATCTGCGGTATAATCGGGGCGAAGTAGGAGGTTTTAACCGATGGCTAAGAAGTCCACTGATCAACAGAGAGCAAACAGTGACGGCGACAAGAAGCGGCTCGCCAACCTAAAACCCTTTAAGCCGGGGCAATCCGGCAATCCGAAGGGTCGCCCCAAGTCCATCACGCTCTCCGAAGCCTACCGGCGCGAACTCGCCAAGCCCGACCCTGCCGACGAGCACGGGCGCACCTTCGCCGTCCTCAAACTCGCGGGCGTCCAGAGCCGCGTTGACCTCGTGGCGCTCGCGGTGCTGCGCGTAAGGCTGGCTATTCTGGAAGTAATCACGCCCAGGCGGTTGAGGGTCAACGCTTGCTGACAAATGCTGACATTCGAGAGCGTGTGGAAAAGCGGCGCGAAGAAGCCATGCGCCGGTCACAACTTCATACAGATGAGTTGGTTGGGAGGTTGTAGTGAATAGTCAGAAGGTGACAAAGAAAGCGGGCGCGGCGTCGGCGAAGAAGCGGCGCATCAAGCGCCAGTACCCGGACGAGCAAAAAGCCGCAGTTTTGGCGAATCTTGACGCTAACAAGGGGAACGTAGCGAAGACCGCACGCGAAGCTGACGTGCCTCGCAAAACGCTGGCGGCGTGGAAGAACGGCATCGGTATCAACGAGGACGTGGCGAATATTAGCCACGTAAAAAAAGAGGAACTCCGTGACCTCCATAAGCTGATCGCGGTCAGAGCTCTCGGTTTGCTACAAAATAAACTCTCCGACTGCTCCGCCGTCCAACTCTCAACGATTGCCGCCATCTCGACGGATAAGATGCAGGTCTTGAGCGGCGAGCCGGACAGCATCACGCGCAGCCTTCCGCCTGAACAGAAGCGGGAGAAGGTCAGAGAGTGGCTGACAGAACAGGGGCTTCTTAGCCCCGCGCCCGAATCCGACAGCGAAAACTAAAGTGCCGATGATGACGGGAGAACAATTTATAGCGGTTTGCACTTGCATTGATACTAATAACCGCAATGTCTAAACCAACCGTCAATATCATCAAGCGAGACGGAGTTGATGGAATCAGTCAACGCGGTGTTTAGTTCTGGTTCGGTCCGGGGTTCTTTGCCACGAACAGATGTTTTAACTTTAGACCACAATGGTTCGATGGGTGACAAGTCAGGCGAATAAGCTGGCAACCACAAGACTTGTCCTTTTCGAGAAGCAACTGCCGCTTCTATTTTACTTGCGAGATGAACCGGCAAATTATCCAACAACACAACATCGTCGGCTTGCATTTGTGGCACAAGCAACTTGTCAATGTAGGTGTCAAAAATGGGAGTGTCAATGGCTCCCTTCACGCTCAAAGAGGCGACGACACCTTGCAGCCGCACAGAACCAATAACCGACAGATTCAGGCCACGGTTGCTTGGAACAGATTGCACCGCTCTTTCACCTTTTTTAGCGCGCCCGTAAAGTCTAGCCATCGCCAGATGAAAGCCGGATTCATCAATAAAAACAAGTCGCTCTCGCTCGAATTGAGCAACTTTCTTGCGGAATAACTTTCTCGCTTTCTCGTCACGTTCCGCCGCCGCAAAACTTTTTTTTGCGCGGCAGACCTAAGCGTTGCAAGGCCCGACAAACGGTCGAAAAATGAACCATGACTTTCTCTTTCTTTGCTAAGTGTGAAACTAATTCAGCAAGTGTTATATCGTTCTTTTTTGCGACTTGTTGTTGCAACGCTTTTAAGTGTTTTTCCTTGAGCGCAAACGGAACACCTCCACCACGCGGACGTGGTTGTAAACTTTCGCTGGCGCGCTGGAGTTGCAAATATCTGGCAACGCTACATCTGCCAATATCGAAGATGGCTGCAATTTCATCAAAAGTGCCTTCACCATTTTCGTAGGCGCAAATAATCTTTTGGCGCAAATCCGCTGAGTACGCTTTCATGCTAAAAGTTGTCGCGTACTTGTAGCATCAATGCAAGTGCAAATTGCTATAAGGTTTTGAGTGACGCGCAGATTGACGAACTGTACACGCAGTTCGTTGCGGTCGGCCCGTCTCGCATCGCAGGTATCGAGGGAAGTAAGCAATGCCAGTTATCGTGTCCTCGTTTTTATACTTCGTCGGGGGTTTGATGAAACTGTAATCTAATCATTCGATTCGTCTCGCCTCACCCGCGTTTAGCTGACGCGGGGAAAAGCCGCTCCCTGTGCGGTGGCGAGTCGAATACTTCATACAGGGACAAGGCCGAGACAGGGAGGCCGGTTGATGGTAGATGATTCTCTACACGATTATTTTTCAAGCCTGAGCGATGACGAGCACGTACTAGATCAAGACTCGCTGCCGCCTATGCTGCTTCAGGTTCTTTTCACCCAAGACGGAACCGATCTAATTTTCCGCGCTCGCTTTGTTCTCGTTTCTTTAGTAGATGGCAGCCCCCTTCCTGTCAGTGCTATTCAGCCTGTCAGAATCCCTCTTGCTCGTTTCCGGTCTAACGAACAAAAAGCGGCATACGGCGAAGCAGTTAAAAATAATCTCTCTGACGAGTTGCCGAAAGTGCTCGGGCATACCGTCGCGGAAGAAATTAAGAAGGCAATCAATGAAGCCGCCGCCTCGGTCGGTGTGTCCGGTGAATTGTTCGCGGTGCGCGCGGAGGGGCTAAAGCAGCGCATCAAGTCAGATACTAAATTCCAGAAGCGGCGCGTGAATGTTCGGGGTGCGGGTGCGCCCCTTGTTCGGACGCCTGCCGCTCTCCGTCGAGAAGTGAAACGCGCGGCTATAAGGTTGCGTCGGTTGGGGCGCACAACTCTTAAACTGTGCGACGTAGCCGCAGAATTGGAACGGACGGAGTCGGCTTTGAGTCGGGATATGGAGCGAAAGGGGGTTAGTTGGAAAGCTATTAAAGCGGAGGTCAAAATCCCGACATAATTATGTGGGAATTATGGAAAGTAAAAGATGTTGATAAGGCGTTGATTTAGCTTGAAAAACGCTTATACTGTGTTTTGTCGGATTGAGATATTGAGTTGGTGACTGAGGGGCGCGGCCTCCCTGCAAAAGTTGACCGCGCCGCCTGAGTTGTCAGACCGCCGATACAGGCGACCTTTTGGGATAGACAGAGTAAACCCAAGTCGCCTGTGAAGCAAGTTGAAAATTTCACTGGCGACTACCACTTAGTTTTTGAGATTCTGAAAATTTCAGTTCGGGGCATCCGCCAGTATGCCCCGTGAGTCGAGGTCGTTGTTGTCTTGTGGTGTGGTAGCCGCAAAGCAATAGCGGCCTTTTGATTTTGGCGGGCGTCGTCAAAATTAGGCGCACGAATCCGAGGGGTCAGAGCCTCAGATTCATGCATTAACTGTTAGCTGATTTTCAGACGAGAAGGAAACTAACCGATGCGAGAATCTTACCACAGGGAAGCCCCTCCAGACAAAATTAAACTCATCGCCCGTCGCCGGTGCTTCCGGTGCGACAACTTCATGTTTCGCATTGGTCGCTTGATCGCCGTGCATTGTGTCGAAGGTACGGTAGTTGAAATATCAATCTGCCGACGATGCGCTCGAAAGACTCCAGCGCCGATGCAACAACGCGCGCCACTCTCCATCGGATCGGAGGTGGCCGCGTGAGAGATAAACCTATCCGCGCCTCGAAGCGTACTCCCTGCCTCGTCTGTGGCGGTCAAAAGTGGCCTTGCAGTTATAAGCCTGATCGCAGCATCAAGTTTTGCGAAAACGTAGTGAGCGAACGTCAAGACGCTCACGGGTTGTATATGCACTTCGACGGGTCGCGCACCTATATTGCTCCCTTCGTCAAACCGTCTCGGCCCCGTCCTGCTGCTGCCTCGGCCTCTCATCGTCACAAAGTTTACTCCGCACTCCTCGAAGCCCGACCGCTCTCCGAGCATCGGTATAACAATCTGCTCGGTCGGGGTCTGACTCCTACGCTCATCGAAGCCAACGGGTATAAAGATACTCCGTCGCGGGAAGAGTCGGACGCTCTTGCACAGTCGCTTGCTCATCTTGGTTTAGAGGGTGTTCCCGGCTTCTTCTTCATGCGTGGGGCATGGCGTCTCAGATGGTGCGAGCCTGCCGGGTTCTTCGTGCCTTACAGGGACTTCGACGGTCGTATCCAGGGCATGATGTGGCGATACGACAAAGAGGTTGATAAGAAGAAATATCGCTGGCTGTCGAGCAATCCAGAGGACACCAACGACGCGGGGAACATCAAGTTCCCGAAGGGCGCGAGTAGTCGCGCGCCCTTGCATTTTGCCCGCCCCGAACTGATCGCATCGTCGTCGGATATATGGCTCACTGAGGGGGCATTAAAAGCCGATGTCGCAAGTTTTCTGCTGAATGTGCCGTTCATCGCCTCGGGCGGCGTCTCACAATGGGGAAGTGATTTTGCCGAACGATTCAAGGATAGGTTTCCCAAGCATCGCGCGGTCATCGCGTTTGATCGCGACTTTCAAAGCAACAAAGACGTGAGACGCGCGCTCGATAGCCTCGTCTCTCAATTCGTCGCGGCGCACGTGCCTTACGTCGTCCGCACGTGGAGCAGGCCGGAAAAGGGAATTGACGATCTCGCCCTTGCGCTCGCGCAACCCAAACAAAGGAGGGCTGCGTAGATGAGCACCGTCTTTGAAGATGTCCAGCAACGCGAATTAAACCAACAGGACGAAGCGCAACAAATACGGGCGCGGTTTAAGGTCGTCCGCTCCGTCGTCGCTGGCGACGAGACGACAGCGGATGATGATCGTAAATCGGCAGAGCTGGCCGAAGTCCTCGCGCTCGGAACCGATGCCGCAAACTTCGTGATCGCAGACCTCGCCGCGTGTCCCGGCGCGCGTGCCTTCGTTGATGCCGTGATGGGTGCGACCGGCGGGAGTGACGAGTTTGTCTATGTCACTGACAAGCAGTTGTCGGACCGGATAGGCAAGTCAACGAAGACCCTCCAGAATTATCGCAATGAGTTTCGAGCGGTTAAAAATCACTCTGCCCTCATCGAAATCAAAGACAACTATCAAACTCCCGAAGGCGAGTCTTTTCCTCATCGCTATAAATGCAAGCTAACCGCTCTGGCCGTCGAGGCGATGCAGAACGCGCAGTTGTCGCCGGGGTGGTCAGGTGACGCGGAAGCCAAAATGCGCGCGATGCAGCAATCCGCAGAGATCGTCGCGCGCGGCGCTTCGTTCGGCGCGTTGACGAAGCCTAAGAAACGCCGGAGGCCGACGGACGGTGAAGTCGTCGAAAGCAAACTGCGAGCGGCGGCAAAGGGTCTTGAGGATGCCGCCCGTCGTCGCCCGATGGTTAAGAATCCCGACTTTGAACAGCTTCACGAACTGCGTCAGGCTGTTCTCGCCTCGCTGAAACTCTTCGATCAAGCCTACGATTTCGCCCCGGCAACTTCCATACAAGATCAAGAAGAAGAAGGTGGAAGCGCGGACGTTGAGCGCACGCCCGATTCTTCCGGGTTCTCGCACCGTATGGAGTCGGAAAAAGAGGGGGGGGTGGAAAAAACTTCCACCCGTAACGGCTCAACAGAATCAACAACTTGCGAGGATACAACCGATCCTCCTGACGACTCCCCAACGAGTCTTTACATTCAAGACTGTCAGCGAATTTACGATGAAGAAATAGCGAATGGAGCGACTGAGACAGACGCGCGGACGGCATCACGGCGGATTTCATTTGATGAATGGAAGCAACAACGGGTTGATGCTTGGGAGCGGACGTTTGGAGGTCTGAAAGGGGGTGGCCGCGATGGATGAAGATACTTACTCGGATCGTGCCTACGCCGCACTCGTCAAAAATGCGCTCGCAGTTGATGACAAACCTTTGCGGGCTGTCCGTAAGCGCACACGAATTGTCGTACCGGATGAGCCAATTTCAGAAGCCTCGCGCGCTCAGTACGATTATGAGTTCCGCGAAATTATGTTTCGTTTGCTCGACGGCGGGATGAAAGAGGATTGCGGCTCGAAGTCCATCATGCCCGACTGCTGCGCGCGTCACGCGACGCTCTCGGAGTTGGGCTGCTTGGAATTTTGGGACATGCTCAACGGGCATCTTTACGCCGCTGATTTGGAAGAAAGACAGGTGGCCTAAAGCGATGCAACAAAATACAACAACGAAAGCCGCGCCCTTCCAACAGCTTGATCACTACGAACGCTTGATCAAACTACGCGAAACTTCGCCCGATGCCTACATGCTGCGCACCAGCGAAGCCACGCGCCGCGCACTTTTCTTCTACGAACAACAAAAGGCCAAGCGGCGCGAAAGTGAGTGAGATGGGGGAAGAAAAGCAACAAAAAACTCCGCCCGCACTCGCCCGTGCGCGCCACCTGGCCGAACGCTCGGCGACGGATTTGCGGCTGCTGTCTGACGCGACGCGGGCGGCATCGCTGCCTTACTCGGAACTCTCGAAAGTTCAACGCGCGACGCGCGAGATCAAAGACTTACTCGAAGTCCTCGGCCAGCGCAGTAACCAAAAAACGGCGAAAGCGGGTAAAACTCTGGCAACGTCGAGTAACGTCTAGAGACAACAGCCCTTTGTTTTTATGATGAATGGAGAGTGGAACAAATGGACATGATTACGATTTTGACGAGCCAGAAATTGAAGGCCGCTGGCTACGACGTTTCGACCGCGACGCTCCGGGCGCAAATGCTGTCGGGCGAAGTCTACGAATATTCGGGCGTTGCTCCTAAGCGGTGGGAACGCCTGATGAGCGGGCAAATATAAGTCGATGCGTTTATGACTAGATTAGAGTAGTCAGGGGATATTTATTGCACACCAAGAGCCCGCCTGAATGCCGGATCATTATGAGATAGCGCCCGCATTGCTTGTTCCGTAGTGGGCTTACCGCTGACCACAATACTAAAATCAGAATTCTCCACTGTCGCCTTAACTAAGTAGTTATCGCCGTCCTGCTTCTCTACCTTATAAGTTACATCATGTCCATTAACATGGTCCTTCCAAGTGTCTGTCATTTGTATTGTCCTTTCGCAGATTTTAGTTGGCGTGTTTGAAGTAGGTCTATTTAATGCCCGCCGTCTTATTTGCCGGTGGCCTTCTTTTCCGCGCCCTTGCTCTGATACTCGACCTTTTTGCCGGAGCGAGCTTCGAGTATGGGAAGCATAGTGCGGACCATGTCCTTATTGATTTTGAAGACTACGACCTGATCTTTCCCCTCGCTGTCTTTGAATCCAATTGTCAGGAAGTGGTTCTGCTTTTTTGAAAAGAGCGTGAGTAGACCGAGAGGGCCGAGCAGGAGGGTGGTGGCGACCGCCGCCCCGACTCGACGGCCTGACTTCTGACCGTACTCGATGTCAATGAAGTGATCATAAGGGATGCTGGCTACTTGACCCTTTCCATAGAGGAATTGCAGCTCTTTTTCGTCAGAGGCGATGAGTTTGCCTTTGACCTCTTTTTTGGCGTCTTTGAAGGCGACCATAGTGCCGCCGTAATAAGAGGCGCTGTCGGATTTGGCGAAGGCGGCAGTAGTGCCGAAGGCTAAAGAGAAGACGAGTATCAGCGAGAGTATTTTTAACATGAACGGCCTTTCGATGGAGTGTGAAAGTCGGGGGTTGATAGTCGGACGCTTCATTAGATTATTGAAGCGCAGAATTGATGGAAGAAGGTACATTAACGGGTTGGTAAGTGTCTAGCCCGCCGATGCGTGGTCGGATGAATTGGCCGCAACATATAGCGGGCGCTCATCCATTTTGAAAATATGCAATCACGCATCATTTATGCTTGATCCGTGCATAGCCTCAACGTGAGTGGCGCACATGTAATTGATGATCCTGCCGATTTGTCTCACCTGTTTTCAACAACGCATCCGATAATTTATTATTATGTTCAAGTTTCGGAAGTTCTCAGCTAAACAATTCAGACCTTTACCACTATGGAGACATTACCCGGCATTTCTAAAACGTCTCTCATTCATCGCCCTAGATTTCTACCTGTCACGTGCTGGATTGGTATGAGTCTGGCCGTTCTTTCCTTTGACTATGCCAGTTTTCCCATCGTTCGTTTCCCTATTGTCTATATTTTGCCCGTTGGTTTTGCGGCGTGGTACAGCGGACGCCAGTGGGGGTTACTGCTTGCCATTGTCTTGCCATTAGTTCAACTGTATTTTACGACTCTGTGGGCTGCACCTTGGACTTTTACCGATTCGATAATCAATGCTGTGATCCGTATCGCCGTGCTTGTTGGATTTGCGATTATGGTTGATCGCGTCGCCCGCCGGACGAAAGAATTAAGTCGGGAAGTGGAAGTCTTTAATGACATACTTCCTAGCTGTGGAGATTGTAAGAAGATTCTTGTTGCAGAAGGCGAGGGTCAGCATGTTGGAGGTTACATCGGTAAAAATTCTAAAGTTCGATGGAACCTTAGGTACTGCCTAGAATGCGCTGAGCAGCACCTCTCCACACGAGAATCAGAAAGAACTTAGCTGTAATGGCGTTGATTGGATTGCGTGCGATGTAAAGAGCCGCCTCGTGTCTGATAAGCCCTATTCCGTTGCGGCTGATAACGGAGATTATGGAATTTTTGCCTTAATTGCGACCAATGCGCCCGGTCGTTTTCTTTTGTCGCATTGTGTCGCAATCTTTGGTATAAGCTCCGCGTATGGAGATGAACAAACATCAAGCAGCCGAATTTTTAGGTGTAAGTGTTCGAGCGCTCGAACGGTACACTAAGACCCGAAAGATAAGCGCCCGGTACGAGAAGGGACGGACAAAGCCGACTCCCGTTTATGATGAAGCGGAGTTACGAGAGTTTAAGTCAAAGATTGAGACGCCAACCCACAGCCCCGCCGTAATTCCGCCAGATAACGACAGCGGCACAAAAGCGTTGTCGCCTTTGTCGCAAACAACCACATTAACTAAAAATCCTGATGGTTTAGGACAGCTAATCACGGCATTTGCCATGCTTGATGAGCGAATGCTTACCCTTAAAGAAGCAGCCGAGTTCTCCGGCATATCAGAGGGAGCTTTACGACGAGATATAAAGGCAGGGCAGCTTCCTAAGTACAAGGGCTATGGCCGAGGCGACAGGGTAAAGAAAAGCGAGCTAAGAGCCTTCATGCAGGGCTTACAGCCGGATGAATAGGGCGTGTGGTTTCAGGGTGAATAGGCGTGTGGTTTCAGGGTGAATAGGCGTGTGGTTTCAGGGTGAATAGGCGTGTGGTTTCAGGGTGAATATTTTGAATTAAGTTATTGACAATAAAGGAAAATCGGCTAAAAGAATTGTATTTAGATAGTATTAAGAAACAACAACAAGAGAGGTTATCGGACGTGTTGTTGTTTTTGAATTTCTACGGAAACCAAAATCCATGAGCCAGACCCTTGTCCCTCTAAAGCCAAAGCAGTACCCGGTTACAAACCTTCCGAAATTCACCACAGAGTTTCCCTTTTTCTACCTCACAAAACAGAAAGACCTTTTAACCCGACCGATAGATTTTCGAGGCCAAGACTCAGCCGGGAATCCTATACGGTGGAACGTGACCCCAAGCACTCTCGGTGCTCCGGGTATTGACGCTCACGAGGTTTGGGTAAAACTCATCAAGCCAGCGCTTGACGACGCGAAGGAGCAGAACGGCGGCGAGCTTCCTGCAATCATCCCGCTTGGAAGTGTGCGGGAGTGTTTGCGTGTTCTGGGTTGGTCAATTGGCGGTTGGGAATCAAGGGATTTCCTAAAAACTCTTAACCAAATCGGCGCAGCTTGGTGTGAGGCTGATTTTTGGCTTCCCACGACCGAGACTGACGAAGAGGGAAAGTCCTTACTCCGTCGCATCAAAGGCAGCTTTTCCCGATTGACCCTTTACGCCATCGGGAGCACGCATGTCACCCAAGAAGAATTGCAGAGCGGAAAATTCTCATTCGACTTTGACCTTGAAGATACCGTTTATATTCAGCTTCACCCGATAGAGCTAGAGATTCAAAAGCACCAACCTCAACGCCCGGTTGATAACGAGTATCTGTTTTCGGTGAACCCCGCCGCGCGCCGGTGGTATGAGTTAATAGCACCTTCAATCTTTGGAGTGACGAACAACACGAAAGGCCCCGGCTTCTGTGAGGTTCGGTATTCGTGGTACATCGAACGGCATCACACCCTAAAGCGACAAACCGAGCGATGGCGAGTAGCTCAACAGATGAACAAGCTCATTAAAGATCACAAGGCTTTCGGTTATGTCTCAAAGGTTGAATACATCGAGCTAAAAGAGCCGGGACAGGAGCTAGATTTTATTATTCGGTACTGGCCGGGAAGCGGGGCGAGTGAATCAACGAAGCGGATTCGACGCCGGAGGGTAAAGCACTGGAAGCAGTTAGAGCTACCACTACCGACGACTGAAGAGAGCCGCCGACCTTCGCAAACACCAACAGCAACCACCGCCGCTTTACCCGGCGATCTCACCCCGGAGCAAGAGGGTTTTCTTTTCACGCTCACCGGCTTTGGAGTGACGAAGGGCGAGGCGCGAAGGCTTGTGATCCACCGGCTTGAAGCGTGTCGGTTAAAAGTCCCGGCGCTCGACTACCTACCAGAGACGCAAGGGAAGACCAACCGGGGCGGGAACGTCAGAACCTTTATTGAGCGTGACGACTGGCAGCTACCGCCTTCCTACGTTGAAGCACGAGCCAAAGCCGATGAAGCGGCGAAGAGTCAGGCGAGGCGAGACCAGATAGCGGCCTGCCCCCTCTGTAATGCGTCAGGGTTTCGGATGGTCACGGACGGGAAAAAAAGCGGCGCGATGAAGTGCTCTCACAACGCCGAAATTGAAGCTAGGTATCCTTCCCTATAGGCCGCTCTAAATTCTCGTCGCCTAGAGGCAGCTAGGCGAGCGGGGCGACCGGCCCGCGCCGCTGCGGCCTAATTCAAGTTAGGCCTGTTTGTTTCTGGAGAATCAGCAATGCCTGGCCCAATCATCGACAAGTTCGCAGCCTTCATCGGAACAGAGCGAGAACATTACGTCGAAGATGATGATTATCGTGTGGCATTTTCTCTTGGGCAAGTACGTCGGTATCTTCATTTTGTTGAAATCATCCAAGAACGGTATCGCGTCGTGAACGATAAAGTTGTAGAGAGGTTTCGACAGAAAATTAGTGACGCAAGCTCTAACCCTGGGATTAGGCAATTAACTGCTGAGGAGGTGGTGGAACACGAAAAAGATGCAGAACGGCATGCCGTACTTCATTTGGAAATCGAAAGTTATTTTCTCTTTGCAAAGATACTTCTGGATAAGGTTGCCCAATTCATCGAAGATTTCTTTGGCACTGCCCGAGGGATGTCTCTTCGCTCTCACGACAAGTGGTGCAAATCTTTAGATGCTTATACGCAAATAAAAAAGCTGGATGTTCCGGTCGGAATGGACGAAGTAATGCATCGGCTCCGAGCTATCATTGCGGATTATCGAGACAAACAAATTGCCCATTTTCAAAATCCAAGAGCGGGGTTCGGAACCCATATTAGCGGTGAAGGAGCAACGCAGATAGGGATTGATGCTTACTTTCCTAAAGAAGCTGACAAATCCGTAACGTCCCCCACTACCGATGAAGCATCCGGCCTTATCGATACATACATTAGCCAGCTAATAGAGTTAATAGAATCGAATAGGGTGAGGAGTCGTTATAAGTTAAGAAGTCGTGGAGAAGCATAGGCCTAACAACGTGGACATACACCGAGCAGGTCTTCCCGCGAAGCGGGGTCGCTACGGAAAAAGGATTTTCCCCTTTTTTCGATCTTCGCAAGGCAGCCTCGACACAACGCCGAAATCGAAGCAAGGTATCCATCGGTATAGGCCACTCTAAAATCTCTTCACCTAGAGGCAGCTAGACCCCTTAGAATTGATTTAATCGAGGTAACACTACCCCCATTCCCATCATTACCAAGACGCTACGCGAAAACTGAGGCCCGAAGGATTTGCCGTGAGGCTCGACACTATTGGCAAACTGCCGACTCAAAAGAAACGATGCGGAGGCGAAGGCCGAAGCCCGACAGCCCCGCGGAGCGGGTCGAATTTTGAGGATTGACCGCGCCTAGTATTCGCTTGGCAGGAGGAGTGTTGTCACTGACCTATCGGCTTCGGTGATGATCCAGACCTTAACACCAGTGTCAGGCAGCGTGTAGGCCGACAAAAGCCGAAAGCCTTCTTTGAGCGAGAACTCGTTTTCGGCCACGTCGTCATCGGAGAGGTCGCCCCAATCGCCGGTTTCATGCCGACCCAATAACCGAAGCGGCGTTACCCCGGCCTGCTCTAAAGCATCGAGCGCGCCGTGAGTGGCGACGACCTGCCCTAGTTGAAAGCGAGATGAGCGCTCAACGGCTTCTGTCTTTCGTTCATTCTCCGGCGTCAGCATCACAGCCTCGTTAAGATTATTCCGACTACCGATTCAAATAGCACAGCGCGCCTGTCATCTCCACACTTCTTTCGCCCTGCCGTCTTCAATTTAAGTCGTTTCTTCGAGCAGCAGCGACCCGAGCCAACAGCCTCGATTGATTTTCCGCGCCTTAGTTTTGGGAGCAGAATACAGCCCTTAAAAATCCCATCTTAATTTTTCCACACCCGCGTTCAGCAGTTGCGTCGCGAAGGTATGCCGCAGGCAATGCGGCGAGTAGCTCTTCGCGACACCGGCGCGGCGCAGGTACTCGGTCATCATGTAATTTACCACCCGCCGGTCGAGCGGCAGTCCCTTGCGCTTGCGGCTGGGGAACAGGTAAGAACTCGCGGGACTGCGCGCACGCCATAGCCTACACTCCCGTTCCGCATCCGGCGACAGATAGACGACGCGGTCCACATGCCCTTTGCCATCATTGATGCGGAGCGTGCCCGCCTCCAGATCGCAGGCGTCCCAGGTGAGGGAGCAAGCTTCCGAGACCCGGAGTCCGCACCGCAGCATGAGCAGGAAGAGGAGGCGGTCTCTCGTCGAGTCGACGGCCTTGAAGAAGGCGACGAGATCGGCTTCGAGCATCGGCTTGGGCAGCGTCACGGGTGCGAGGAGGCGGTGGCGACGCTTGCTGACCGGCTGCACCAGCATCAGCCCTATCATCACGCAGGAAGTCGAAGAACTCGGCCAGCATGCTGAGGCTCAGGTTGACGGTCGAAGCCGCGAGGCCGGCACCTTGTGCGAGGCGGACAAAGTCCGTGATGTCTTGGGCGGCGATCTCACTAAGGTTGGCGGCGAGTGCGCTCTGCCGCGGCTGGGACAGGTGTCGGAAGAGCCGCTTGCTGACCGTGATGACTGCTTGGATGGTTCCCGGCGCGTACTGCCGCGCCTCAAGAGAGCGCAGATAACGCAGGACTTGGTCTCGGCTGGAAGTGCCCAAAAAAGCGAGCTTGGGTGTGAGGCGCGCTTCAAGTAGACGCTGCATGATGAATCTCCTCCCACAAAGAGCTACGGCGAGGTGCCGTAGGTTACGGGAGTCGGGCTGCATTGTCTACATAACTGTTATTTTGAGCAGTAAAAGAGGAGTTGACGCGGCGCAGACCACGCCTGCCCGTTCGCTCGCTCCTACAACTCGGTTTGAAATATTTTTCTACTTCACGAGAATTTGCCTTCTCGTGAAGAAACAGCACCAGAAGTAGAAAGCGCCTAATTCCAAAACGGAGTTAGGCGCTTTTTTCTTGACTCACCCTCAAAAAATCAGCATCAACGCCTATGTCAAAGATTGTTATTTTCTGTTATGCTGAGGGAAAGGGATAAACGGCAAGCTGTCCCCGATAAATTGGCAGATGAGAAAAAGGCAAGTGAGGTATTAGATATGAACGTGTCACTGACCCCAGAGCTTGACGAGTTTGTAAATCAGAAAGTCAGTAGCGGTCTCTATAACTCAGCGAGCGAGGTTGTCCGCGAAGGGTTACGACTCCTCAGAGAGCAAGACGAAATCAAGCGGATGCGGCTTGAAGCGCTCAAACGAGAAGTGAAAAGAGGTGTTGATTCACTCGACCGGGGTGAAGGCAAGCCGCTTGATGTGTCCGCTATCAAAGCGAAGGGCAGGGCGCGGCTCGCACAGAGGCGAAAATAATGCCTGAGCTAATTGTTTCCCCGGAAGCCGACGATGACTTGATCGGCATCTGGCTTCACATCGCGGAGGACCGAGACCCGGAGACCGCCGACGGTGTGATGGATTCGCTACATGAAAAGTTTCTGCTCTTAGCCGCTAACCCTGAGAGCGGACGAAGACGCTATGATCTCGCGCCGCGGCTGCGGAGCTTCCCGGAGCGAAACTACATGATATTTTATCGCCCGCTGACGGACGGCGTGGAGATCGCGCGGGTGCTTCACGGCGCACGCGACATTGAAGCAATCTTTGCTGAAGGCGACTAAGGCGCTTGACAGCCTATGCTCTGGTATAGGCCAAGCAAGAATCTTTCGTTGTAGGGCAAATGTGGAGGCCGAAATTTCGACACTCAGCCCGGAAATGTAATTTTGGCGCTTTAGAGGTCTTCAAAGGGAGCG
>MWVZ01000004.1_pt1 | contig 19689 bp, 17 predicted proteins | sample 1047221 | NCBI WGS metagenome assembly MWVZ01 (sample SAMN06349980, study PRJNA376086) | soil metagenome | isolation source: MS6-5 sample Antarctic (ecotone) soil | place: Antarctica | collected 2015-01-13
GTCAATGTCGGTTAAACGATCTGGGAGAGAACAGCAAGCGATCGATGGAAAATAAAACTCCTGAACAACGGATTGTTTATATCAAAAGCGGGATTGAGGTGGATTACGGCACAGTAGTCGAAGCAATTGACACAATTCGCAAACAGGATATTGATAGAATCGGTTTGGTCGCCGATAAGAAAAAAGATACGCCGCCTAGTAAATAGGAATAGTTAATTCAAGGAGTAGTAAATATGGCAATGTCATCAGGTAGCTCATCCGGAGGAGCGACACCGAATATTAACGTTACGCCGCTGATTGACGTTTTGTTGGTGCTTTTAATTATTTTTATGGTTATTACACCGATGAAACCGCATAAATTTGAGGCAAAAGTTCCGGCTGAACCGAAGCCGGACGACCAAACGGTGGCGAAACCGAACCCGTTGACCTTGGTTGTGGCGGTTAACAACGCGGATAAAAAAGTTACTTTGAATAAAGAACCTGCCGGGGATGTTTCGGATGCAAGTCTTTTAACTGAACGGCTGTCAGCGATTTTCAAGGAAAGAGAAGCCCAGGGAGCTTTCCGCGAAGGCACAAACGAAGTTGAGAAAACCGTTTTCATCAAATCGCCGCGCTCGGCTAAATATGGCGAAGTGGTCCGCGTGCTCGATGCTGTGAAACAAGCCGGGGCGCAGCCGATCGGGTTGCAAATTGATGATTTAGAACAGTAATTTTAGCTGACGGAAGTGGAGACTAATTAAAGATTTTAGTTTCTACTTTCGTAGCGGTAAATGGAGTCGAAACAAATGAGACTTTCTCGTTTAGGGATATTATCACTAATTTTATTAACAGTTTTAGTCGGAGCAAACTGCTCGTTTTATAATCAGGTCCTTGCTCGAAAGGATTTGGTCGACGGCGGAAAAGCCTATAAGGATAGGAAATTTCAGGAAGCCGAAGGACTTTTTCGCAGTGCGATTGCCCGCGACCCGCAAGGTCAAACTAAAGAAGGCAAAACTGCTCAATTATTTTTAGCTCGGACTTTGCATTCGGAATACATCGGAAATCGTCAAGTTACGGCAAAAGCGGAAGATGCGATAAAAGAGTATAAACGAGTTTTGGCAGAAGATGTTAAAGACCAAAGTTCTTTTAATGCGGTTGCTAATCTTTTAGAAAATCTTAATCGAAACGATGAATGGCTCAAATGGGTAACAGAAAGAACTAATAACGAGCAAGTTCCGCCTGAACAACGCGCCGAAGCCTTAACAAAACTTACGGCTAAAAAATATTCTTGCGCAAATGAAATATCTGATGTCGAGGCGGTTAAAAAAACTGTTAAGGGAAAAGACGGCAAAGATATGTTTCAATTTTCCAAACCCGAAAACCCGCAGGATTTAGAAAATTTGAGGCAATGTATTCAAGAAGGAACTGAACTTATTAATAGAGCGGAGAAACTCGATACAAATAGTGATGCCGTGTGGTCTTACAAAGCTAATATGCTGGTTCAGCAGATGCGACTTGCCGAAATGGAAGGCAACATGCAGCAGAAAGAAGCCTTAAAAGCCGAAGCCGAAAAAGCAAAAAACAGATTTACTGAACTTGCTAAAATAAGAAAAGATAAGGAACAGGCAATAGAGGACGAGAAAAAAGCGAAAGAAGCTGAAGCGGCTAACAAAAAGTAGGATTTTAAGAATTAGCTTTCAAGATAGGTGATACTCAATTACAATTGAAATTGAGTATCACCTTTTCATTTATCATTTAACATTTATCATTTAGCATTGATATTTAAGCGTTAAATGATAAATGATAAATGTTAAATAGATGATAAATGTTAAATGATAAATGTCTATGATTCGGATTGAAGATGTAATCGAAAAAGTAGAGAAAAACCGTCCGGAGCCGGATATAGATCTAATTCGGCGGGCGTATCTTTTCTCCGCTTTGCATCATCGCGGACAAAAACGAGCATCGGGTGAACCTTATCTCGTGCATCCACTGGAAGTCGCGGATATTTTGGCTGAAATGCGGCTTGATGAAATGAGCGTTTCCACCGGACTTCTGCACGATGTCGTCGAAGATACGCTCGTTGACCTCGACACCATCCGCGAATATTTCGGCGACGAAATTACACGCCTCGTTGACGGCTTAACGAAAATCGCGCACATCAGCAATCTTTCCAAAGAAAAACAGCAAGCTGAAAACGTCCGCAAAATGGTGTTGGCGATGATTACCGATGTTCGCGTCGTGCTAATAAAACTCGCCGACCGTCTTCACAATATGCGGACGATGCAGTTTTTGAAGCCGGAAAAACGCGCCCGGATTTCTCAGGAAACACTCGATATTTATGCGCCCATTGCACACCGCCTCGGAATGGGAAAGGTGCGCAGTGAACTCGAAGATTTGTCTTTCCAGAATCTTTACCCCGAAGAATACAAAAAACTCTCAAAAGAAGTCGAAGCGCGTCGCCCCGAACTCGAAGCGATGCTTGAGAAAATAACCGATTTAATCAAGGAAAAGCTAAGGGAAAATGACGTGCCGTTCGTCGCGGTCGAGGGGCGCGTCAAGCGTCTTTTTTCGCTTTGGAAAAAACTAAAAAAGCGCAAACTGACGATTGAAGAAGTTTATGATTTGATTGCCGCGCGAATTATCACGCCGAACAACAAAAAAAATTGTTACGTCGCACTGAGCGTCGTTCACGATATTTGGACACCGGTTCCCGAACGCTTCAAAGATTGGATTGGCAATCCGCGCGACAACCTTTATCAATCGCTTCACACATCGGTCATCAGCCCGACCGGACAATCATTTGAAGTGCAGATTCGCACCGAAGAAATGCACCACATCGCTGAAGAAGGCGTAGCCGCGCATTGGAAATACAAGGAAAGCAAACTCGGCAAGCAGGAAGAAGATGAAAGCCTCGACGAATTGCGGAAAACTGTCGAAAAACTTCTTTTGCCATTGGTTGAAACGACCGAAACAACGGGAGATTCGGAAGATTTTATCGAATCCTTGAAACTCGACCTTTACCCGAAAGATGTCTACGCATTTACGCCGATGGGCAAAATCATACAACTTCCGCGCGGCTCAACGCCGATAGATTTTGCTTACGCGATTCACTCGGAAGTCGGCGATAACTGCACGGGCGCAAAAATAAAAGGTCGCATCGTGCCGCTCCGCACCCAATTGCAAAACGGCGATGTAGTAGAAATTTTAACCGTCCCAAATTCAAAGCCTTCACGCGATTGGCTCAATTATGTCGTAACTTCCAAGGCGCGAAACCGCATCCGCCATTGGATTTCCGAACAGCAGCGCGTCGAATCAATTGAAATCGGACGGAAACTGCTTGAAAAAGAAGCCGATAAATTTCGTCTTTCACCGAAAAAATTACTCAACAACGATGACGAAATGAAACGCATCGCCAATGAATACGGCTTAGGCAGACCGGAAGATTTATTAGCCTCAATCGGGTACGGAAAAACGCTGCCTCGAAACGTGCTGGCAAAATTCTTAGGCGCGGAAAAATTTGCGGAACTCGACCCCGAAAAGAAAAAAGAAACGCGCCTTGAGAGCGGAATGAAAGCCGTCAAGAAATTTATCGGTTTGGGCGAAGACGCAATTATCGTCAAGGGCGTAGACAATCTTCTGACGACTCGCGCTCGCTGCTGCAACCCGCTTCGCGGTGAAGAAATTATCGGTTACATTTCCTTAGGTAAAGGCATTGTCGTTCACAATAAACGCTGTAAAAACGTTCAGCAATTGATGGTCAACAAAGAGCGCATCATTGATGTCGAATGGGCGAAAGGGGACGGGCAGGAAATTCAATCGGTGAGGCTGCTCGCCACCACCGAAAACCGGACGGGAATGCTGGCGGGAATTACAAATGCGATTGCCGAAATTAAAACCGGCATTCGTGACGCTCGCGCCGAGATTTCTAAAAATGACCGGGGATTAATTGAAGTGACAATTGAAGTTTTTGACAAAAAACATCTCGATAAAGTAATAACATCTGTTGAGCAAGTGCCGGGCGTAATCGCCGTCGAGCGGGTGAATTCTTAAGGATTCAGGATTTAAGATTCAAGATTCAAGATTCAAGATTCAAAATTTCAATTCTAAATCTTGAATCTTGAATCTTGAATTCTAAATCTATGGAGCAAACTTTCTTTTTCTCTACACATCTGTTAGAATTCGCCTTTTGCTTTAATAAACAAAAAGGAATCAGAGGCGACGACAAACTGTGAAAGAGACAATATCAACTGAAAAAGCGCCGGGCGCAATCGGACCTTATTCGCAAGCTGTGAAAGCCGGAAATATGGTTTTCTGTTCGGGACAAATTCCGATTGACCCGACGACCGGCGAATTCGTATCAAATAATGTAGCCGAGCAAACGCATCAAGTTTTGATAAACTTAAGCGCGGTTTTGGAAGCGGCGGGAACGAGTTTGAGCAATGTCGTCAAAACCACCGTATTCTTGGCGGATATGAATGATTTTACGGCGATGAATGAAATTTACGCGGAGTTTTTCAGCGATAACAAACCGGCGCGAGCAACCGTGCAGGCGGCGCGTCTGCCGCGCGATGCGCGAGTTGAAATTGACTGCATCGCAATCATTTAACATTTATCAATCAACATTTAACAAAGATATTGTGATAAATGGTCAATGATAAATTTTAAATAAAAAAAGCCAAACGCCGAAAAAGAATCGCACGTTTGGCAACCAAGTATATCGGTCCTGTTTCTAAAAAGAATTACGCCGCTTTGACAATTTTGCCGCCTTTAATACAACGAGTGCAGACTTTTTGCCGTCCGTTTCCGCCGGCGGGAAGTTGAACGCGAATAGATTGCAGATTCGGATTAAACCGTCGGCGCGTTTTGTTGTTCGCGTGTGAAACATTGTTTCCAAATTGCGGACCTTTGCCGCAAACATCGCATCGTTTTGCCATAATAATTAAGCCTCCAAAAAAATAATAACGAGGTATAAAAGATGAATTTTGTTATAAACTCGAAAACAAGATTTATAACAAAAATAGAAGAGTTAAGTCAAGTAATGAAACAAATAGTTAAGTTTGAAGGAGTAAAAGCCATAGTGCGAAAACCTAATTTTAAGATTTTTACGATTGCTTTATTGGCAATCGCCGCGTTCGCTTTGAACGCTTGTACAAATACCAGTAGTTCAACGACGGGAAATCCTGAATCGAATGAAACCGCCGCGTCCGTCAATGGAAAAGCCATTAAACTCGAAGAAGTCGAGCGTGCCATTAAACAACAAGCTCAGGGACAGGAAAGCAAATATTCGCCGCTTGAACTGGCGCAGTTGCGTCTGCAAGCTCTGGAAAGCTTGATTCAGCAGGAAGTAATGTTCCAGAAAGCCGAAAAAGAAGGCACCGTTCCGAAGGATGAAGATGTAACGGTTGAGTTTAATAAAAAGAAAACCGAAAGCGGATTATCAGCCGAAGCGTTCAATAAAAAAATGCAGGAGATTGGCGAAACTGATGCTTCGGCGCGTGAAAAAATTAAAAGAGGTTTAGCCGTTCAAAGATTGATTGAAAAAATTACGGGTAAAATCGAACCGCCGAAAGACAGCGAAATTGATGCGTTTTACAACGGCAACAAGGAAGCGTTTGTTAAAAAGAAAGGCGTAAAGCTCGCGGCAATCGTTGTTGATCCGGCAAATAACGGCGAAGGCGATTTAACGACGAGCGAAGCCGATGCGGTTCGCGTCGGCAATGAAATAATTAAACAACTTCAACAAAGCCCGGAGAGTTTCGCCTCGATTGCGCGTGAAAAAAGCGAAGACCCAAGCCGGGTTCAAGGCGGCGATTTGGGTTATATTTCCGAAGAGCAATTAAGGCAGAACTTTCAACCGCAAGTTGCCGCAACTCTAATGGATCCGAAGTTTCCAATCGGGCAAATTACCGGAACGCAGGCGCAGGGAAAATATTATATTCTTAAACTTCAGGAACGAAGCGATAAGGACGAAAATCTGACGCTTGAAAGTCCGGGAATCCGCCAACAAGTTACCGATTCGCTGGTCAGCGCACGCAAACAACTGCTCGCCGCTTCGTTTCAGGCAGTAGCAATGAACGAAGCAAAAATTGAGAATTACCTGGCGAAAAAGGTGGTTGATAATCCGAACGATTTGAGCGGTGCGCGTCCGGCAAGCGCGGAAACTCCAATGACCAATACCAATACCGGTGCAAACGTTAACTCAGATTCAAACGCTAACGTCAATATAAATTCAAATATGAAGGTGGATTTTAAAACCAAAGCTAACACGAACGTCAACGCCAGATAATTTCTTAAACTTTACTAATTAATTTTTAACGAGTAACGCGCTTTTCGGTTACTCGTTATTTTTACAAAAATGCTTTTTCGTCTGTCCGACATCTACAAATCTTACAGCGGTAACGAGATTCTGCGCGGCGTTTCCTTCCAGGTCAATCCGGCGGAAAAAATCGGACTCGTTGGACGCAACGGCGCGGGCAAGACGACGATTTTTCGTCTTATTACAGAAGAGGAAATGCCTGATTCGGGCGAGTTATTTAAATTAAACAAACTGAAAATCGGGCTTCTCGAGCAGCACGTTGATTTTACCGAAAATGAAACCGTCCATACCGCCGCGCTTTCCGCATTTCAACACCTGCACGACATCGAAGCCGAAATGCGCGTTTTGGAAGTGCGGATGGCGGAACACGCTTCTGTTGAAGTTCTCGAAAAATATGCGGAATTGCAAACCGAATTTGAACATGCCGACGGTTTTACATACGCGGCGAAAGCCGAAGCGATTTTATTAGGTTTGGGTTTTATGAAGGAGACCTGGAATTTGGAGACAAAAAATCTTTCGGGCGGACAAAAAAACCGGCTCGGAATGGCGCGTCTTCTGCTTTCAAATCCCGACATTCTTCTGCTCGATGAACCGACCAACCATCTGGACGTATTGGCGGTTGAATGGCTCGAAGATTTTTTGCAAACTTACGAAACCGCTTACGTTATCATCAGTCACGACCGGTATTTTCTCGACCGAACCTGTCGCCGAATTATCGAAATCGAACGAGGCGTAACCGTAACTTACAAAGGAAATTATTCGCACTTTTTAATCGAGCGCGAAGAACGTCGCCAGCAGCAGCGACGAGAATTTGAAAATCAACAATCCTTCATTGCCAAGAACGAAGAATTTATCAGAAAAAATCTCGCCGGACAAAAAACTAAAATGGCGAAATCGCGTCGTAATATGCTTGAACGACTTGAGCGGGTCGAAGCGGTTGCGACCGAAAAATCGAGCGGAAATTTCTATTTGAAAAAAGTTGAAAGAGCCGGCGTGAATATTTTATCGGCAGAAGATTTGGCAATCGGCTACGGCGAAAAAGTTCTTGCTAGGGATATTAACTTTACTTTGACGCGCGGCGAATGTCTGGGAATTATCGGCGGCAACGGCACCGGCAAAACTACATTTTTGAAAACGATTCTGGGCAAACACCGCGAACTTGCCGGCAAAATTATCTGGGGAACGAAAACCGAAATCGGCTATTATTCGCAGCAGCTCGAAGATTTGGACCATCGCAACGAAATTATCCAGGAACTTCGCCGCGTCGCGCCCTCGGCGGAGAACGGCGCGTTGCGTTCGTTTTTAGCGAGATTTTTATTTTTCGGCGAAGAAATCTTTAAACAGGTCGGCAATTTGTCGGGCGGCGAAAAGGGAAGACTGGCGTTGGCGAAGTTGATTTATTCCGATGTTAACGTCCTTGTTTTAGACGAGCCGACCAATCATCTCGACATTCCTTCGCGCGAAGCTCTCGAAGCGGCTTTGCAGAGTTACGCGGGAACAATTTTTGCCGTCAGCCACGACCGTTATTTTCTCGACCAAATCGCTACGCAGATTTTTTCGTTTGAAGCAGACGGCACAATCGAAATTTTCGACGGTAATTATTCTGAGTTTCACGAATGGAAAGAGAAGAAAGAAGCGGAGAAAGATAGAAAAGGAGAAAGTGAAGAGGAAGCGACAACCAACGATCAGCCAACAAGAGGCGACGAGCAATTAATCGTAAACCAAAGACCGAAGATTGAATTAAGCAAAAACCAGCTTCAAAAAATCGAGCAGCGAATAAAAAAAATTGAGGAAGAAATTTTAGTTTGTGAAGAAAACATGACGAAATTTTCGTTTGAAATGAATCTGCCGGAAATCGCTTCAAATCATCAGAAACTGCAAGCGGTAACGGAAAAGTTTCAGACAGCGGAAAAACAAATTCAAATGCTTTACGATGAATGGGATAGGTTAGCCAAAGAAGTTCAAGCCTAGAATTTGAACGGCACTTTCAGCGTTAGAGTATCCTTGTAATATGTAAATCGTAGGGTGAGGGCGAGAGCCGAAACCCCATGCTACATTGTTGGTAATCTTCGAAGACAAATGAAGGAATGCGCGAACTTTCAAAAGTTTCTAAGATTCCAAACGATAATTCGGCGCTTCTTTCGTGATAATAACGTCATGGACGTGCGATTCTCTGAGACCTGCCGAAGTTATCCGAATAAATTTGGCGTTTGTTTGTAATTCTTTAATTGATTTGCAGCCCGTATAACCCATTCCCGAACGCAGACCGCCGACGAGCTGCGTGACCATTTCCGCCAAAGTTCCTTTATAAGCGACGCGACCTTCGACGCCTTCGGGAACGTATTTTGAATCCGACACAGTTCCTTCCTGCGCGTATCTATCCGAAGAGCCTTGTTTCATCGCGCCGATTGAACCCATTCCGCGATAAGTTTTAAATGTCCGACCTTGAAAAAGAATCGTCTCGCCCGGCGCTTCTTCCGTTCCGGCAAATAAAGAGCCAATCATCACGGAATCGGCGCCCGCCGCAATCGCCTTTGCCACATCGCCGGAAAATTTCACGCCGCCGTCGGCGATAATCGGAACGCCTGAATCTCTAGCAGCACTTACACAATCAAAAATGGCTGAGATTTGCGGAACGCCAGCCGCAGTGACGATTCGGGTAGTGCATATTGAACCGCCGCCGATTCCAACTTTAACTGCATCAACGCCCGCGTCAATCAAACATCGCGTCGCCTCTGCCGTTGCAACATTTCCGGCAATGATTTCGATGTCGGAAAATTTTCGTTTGATTTTCTTGACGGCGTCGATAACTCGCGAAGAATGTCCGTGCGCTGTGTCAATAACAATTGCGTCGGCGCGGCAATTGATTAACTCTTGGGCGCGTTCCAGAAAATCGCCGGTTGCGCCGATTGCCGCCGCGACGCGCAATCTGCCCAATTCATCTTTCGCGGCGTTCGGATAACGAATCGCTTTTTGAATATCTTTGACGGTTATCAAACCTTTCAGAAGTCCGTTGTCATCGACGACGAGCAGTTTTTCGATGCGGTGTTTTTGCAGTTTGACCTTCGCTTCGTCGAGCGTTGTGCCGATTGGAACGGTAATGAGCGGCTGTTTGGTCATAACCTGAGAGACGGGAATTTCAAATCGGGTTTCAAATCGCAAATCGCGGTTAGTAATTATTCCGACGAGCAGACCGCTTGCGTCCACAACGGGAACGCCGCTGATTTTGAAGCGTTCCATTACTTTCAACGCTTCGCTGACGAGCGCGTTATCTCGAATCGTTACCGGGTCAACAATCATTCCCGATTCCGACCGTTTCACCTTGTCAACTTCTTCCGCCTGCTGCTCGATTGAAAAATTTTTGTGAATGACTCCGATTCCCCCTTGCTGGGCGATGGCAATTGCCAGTCCGGCTTCCGTTACCGTGTCCATCGCGCTTGAGCAAAGCGGAATGTTTAGACGAATACGACGTGAAAATTGAGTTGACGTATCAGTATCGCCCGGTAAAATTTCCGAATAAGCCGGAATGAGCAGAACGTCGTCAAAGGTTAGCCCTTCTTTTATATCTTCAAATTGCATAACTTAAATTTTAAACTTCGCCTTAAACTTTGATATATGGTTTTAAAAGTTAAAAATCAAAAATTATTTTATAAACATAAAAGCCCGCACTTTTCCGGCGGGCGCGATTTAACTTTTATTATCGAATATAAATTTTAACTTGTAAAAAAGCCGCATAAAACTTTTATTTTGTCTTTATCAAATAATTGTCGCCGAGTTGCCCGCTTTCCAAAATGCTTTGAAATTCCCCCTGTTTTATTTCAAATTCAATCGCGGCGCGGTTCTTAACAGTCTCGGACGGCAGAGCGATTGGCTTGCCGTTGATAGTCATTTGCACATTTTTGCTTTGGGATTTTGAATACTTTAACCGCAAACTGTCTTTCGGCTGAAAGACGCTCGGTTTATCAGGATTTATCAGAACATTTGATTTTTCGCCGTCAGAAATAGAAGCGAGCGAAACCGGGGACTTCAACGCCTTAAATTCGATTGTAAAATTGCTCACCTGCGGCGCTGATTGGATTGAGGTGTTCACATTTGACACGCTCAAATTGGAAGCAAAATTTTCATTTGTGTTTGAATTGGCTGTCGTATCCGCCGCCGATGGAGTTTGTTGAATATATTTAACGCCGACCAAAATTCCCGCGGTCATTAAACCTAAAATGACGGCGGCGAAAATTATAGTCGGAAACATCGAAGAAGAATTTCGGTCATCGGTTAAAACTTGCGGACGATAAGTTTTCGGGGCGTCGTTCACGTGACTTCCCTGATTGACGATTAATTGTGCGTAATCGTGCAAAGCCTCTTGTTCATCCAGTCCGACTGCTTTGGCGAAAGATTTGACAAAACCTTTATTAAAAATTCCGCCCGGCAAATTCCGGAAGTCATCATTTTCAATATAACCGAGATAAAGCGCGGAGATGCGTGTTTGTTCAGCAACTTGGCTTATGGAAAGACCATGCGCCTCACGCGCTTGCCGCAGTTTTTCGCCAAGAGTTATTGACATTTTGTCTTTTTAATAAATAGCTTTTAGGGTTTGCCAAATCTAAAACGGTTTCAAAGTTGAAATATATCGCTGTTAAACGGTTAATGTCAATGCTTTCAAATGATTTTGCCGGTTTTGTCCGCTTGATTATTGCATTCGGCGCGTGATACGTTTAGCCTTTATTTCTATCTTGTATTAAAATTAACAAAACAAAAGTGAGGAACAAATAATGAGTCTTGAAGCACTCGGAATGGTCGAAACCAAAGGTTTTGTCGGCGCGGTGGAAGCGGCGGACGCGATGGTTAAAGCGGCGAATGTCGAATTGATTGGCAAAGAATACATCGGCGCAGGGTATGTAACGATTTTCGTGCGCGGCGATGTCGGTGCGGTTAAAGCGGCGACCGATGCCGGCGCGGCGGCGGCGCGGCGAGTCGGCGAGCTAATCAGCGTCCACGTTATTCCGCGTCCGCACGGCGAAGTCGAACGAGTTTTGCCGAAAGGTGTCGGTTACAGTCCCGACGAAAAAGCGGTTCAAGGCGGCTCACGCGGTCAACTCGGTGCCGGCGAAGCGCGAAACGAGATTTCGGTAAACGATAGAAACAAATCGAGAACGAAATAATTCAAGATTCAAGATTCAATATTGAAGATTGCAAATCTTGAATCTTGAATCTTGAATCTTGAATCTTGAATCTTAAAATGTCTGAACAAAAAGACCAAATTTCGGAACAAGAAGCGCAGAACGCGGTAGAAGCCGCGCATCTTGCTTTTCAAGCCGTTGCGAAATTTGACCAGGCGAAGATTGACCGAATTTGTGAGGCAATGGCTCAGGTCGCTCTTCGCGCGTCGTTGCGGCTCGGTCAAATGGCGTGTGAAGAAACAGGTTTCGGACGAGCCGAAGACAAGCGCGAGAAAAACCGTTTTGCGGCGGAAGATGTCTGGAATTATTTCAGGAATTTAAAAACCGTCGGCGTGATTAAAGAAACTGAAAGTATTGTCGAAATCGCCAGTCCGCGCGGCGTGGTCGCGGCGATTATTCCGTCAACCAATCCGACTTCTACCGCAATTTTCAAAATCATCATCGCCATTAAATCACGCAATACAATCGTGCTTTCGCCGCATCCGTCGGCGGCTCGTTCAATTGCCGAAACTGCCCGCCTGATGCGCGAAGTCGCCGTCCGTGAAGGTTTGCCCGCCGACGCGATTGGGTGTCTGACGAATCCGACAATCGAAGGCACGGAAACTTTGATGAAGCATAAAAAAACCGCCGTCATTCTCGCAACCGGCGGAATCGGTTTAGTTCGGGCGGCTTATTCGTCGGGCAAACCGGCATTTGGTGTCGGACCGGGAAATGTCCCCGTGTTTATCGAAAGAACCGCGAACGTTGAAAAAGCGGTGGCAGATATTTTGACTTCAACCTGCTTTGACAACGGGACGATTTGCGCTTCCGAACAATCGGTCGTTGCCGACTCTCCCGTCGCCTCGCAAATCCGCGAGCAATTCAAAGCGCAGGGCGGACATTTTTTAAATCAGACGGAAGCCGATAAAGTCGGTGAGATTTTATTAACCGCGCAGAGAACTTTGAATCCGAACATCGTCGGAAAATCAGCCGAATACATTGCTAATTTGGCGGGCGTTTCCGTTCCCTCCGGAACTCGATGTTTATTGGCGGATTGCGGCGGAGTCGGGCGCGATTTCCCCTGGTCAATCGAAAAACTTTCGCCGACGCTGGCATTTTTCGTCGCCGACGGAATCGAAGCCGGAGCGCAGAAATGTCTTGAGATTTTGCAGTTCGGCGGAATGGGACACACGGCGGGAATGCACACCTCATCACGCGAAGCGGCGATAAAATACGGCGAGAAAATGCCCGCCTCGCGCGTTGTGATAAATTCGCCGACGACGCACGGCGCAATCGGATTTTCAACCGCCTTGTCGCCTTCGATGACTTTGGGCTGCGGCTCGTGGGGCGGAAATGTAACGTCGGACAATGTTTCGCCGATTCATTTAATGGACATCAAGCGCGTGGCGTTTGAAACAAAGCCAGTCAGCAGTCAGCAGTCAGCAGTCAGCGGTCAGCAGAAGACGGTTGCGGGTCAACAGTCGGCAGAAAAGCAGAACGGAAGAACAAGCCAAATCGAAGAAAGAATGCCGACAACCGACAATCGGCAAAATGTAAAACGCGCAGAAATCGCCGCGATTGTTGATAAATTTTTGCGAAATAAAATTGCGGAAACGCCGACGGAAACGACGAGTGCCGATTCACAAACAGAAATCCAAAATCCAAAATCCAAAATCCAAAATCCAATTGGTTCGCCCGTCAAAACAATTATTCACGAATTGAAAACTGAAAATGCGATTAACGGCGCAAAGCCGAAGTCGGTTGATTTTGTCAGCGAAGACGATGTAAAAAAAGCTATCGGAAACGGCGAGAAAATTTATGTCACTGCGAAAACGATTATCACGCCGTCGGCACGCGATTTGGGCGAGGAAAAGGAAGTTTTTGCTCGAGTTTGAGGAGTTTGCAAATGACGAAAAAAATCTTAACCGTCGGATTTCTACTGTGTCTTTCAGTTGTTAATTCGTATGCGCAAGACAAAGATGCGGGCAAATTAAAAAATGAAACAGGGCAGGTTTCCGTCAGTTACGGCATCGTCGCGGATAATTCGGGTTCGTATCGAATGCTGCTTGATAGAATTGTCGAGGCGGTAAAAAGTATAGTCAATGATAATAAAGCCGGCGACGAAACTTTTTTAGTGCGTTTTGTTGATACGGACAAAATTTATCTTTCGCAGGATTTTACGCCGGATAAAAATCAGATACGAGATGCGGCTGATGAAATGTTTATCGAAGGCGGCAAGACGGCAATTCTGGACGCAGTTTATTTTTCCGCCAAACATTTATCGGCAAATGCTAATACGGAGTCGAATCGGCGCAGAGCTTTGGTTTTAATTACTGACGGCGAAGACCGGCAAAGTAAAGTGAAGCTCGAAGAGGTTCTGAAATTTTTGAAAGATGAGAAAATTCAGGTTTTCTCAATCGGCTTGTCCGATGAAAAAGTTTATACAAAACTTCTGGATAAATTTGCGAAAGAAACGAACGGCAGATTTTTTACGCTTAAGAATCCCGCCGAAATTCAAACGATTATCAAAGAACTAACCGTTATCATTCGCGCCCGGTAAAATATTTGTCAATTTTAACGATGGCTGAAACCTTAGTCGAAAATCAAGTTTGTAACCATTGCGGCGCAGAAGTTCGCCCCGCCGCGCTTTTCTGTTACAACTGCGGCAGTTCGGTAGCCCCTGAAACGGTTGTCGCTTTGAAAGACAGGAAAAGCCCCGGCGAAGCGCGGCTTCGACGAATTATAGCCGAAGGAAAAAATGGCGACAAAACCACGCAAAGCAAACAAACTATCATTGAAGAAGCGGTTGATAAACCGATAACGCAGTCAAGCGTGCAAACGGAAACCAAACTAAAATCAGCCGCCGCGATGCGCCGCAAATCCAAAACGATTAAACCGAAAAGAATTGAAGTCGTTTGGGAAGAACACGAAAACGCGCCGAACGGATGGTTTATTCTCGCGGCGATTTTGTTGACGCTGACGGTCGCCGGAATTTTGTATTTGGCAATTTATTTGAAATAGGGAAGTTGCAATCGGCACGTTCGTTTTGACAATTTTTCAGCGCAGCTTTGCTATTATTCGTTTTGGGAAAAAATTAAAGCGCGATAACGGAAACAGGTAAATTATGGAAGCACTCGGAATGGTTGAATGTATGGGTTTGGTAGCGATGATTGAAGCCGCCGACGCGATGGTTAAATCCGCCAACGTTAAACTCGTCGGTTACGAGCGGATTGACGCGGGATTGGTGACGGCGATTGTGCGCGGCGAAGTCGGCGCGGTTCGCGCGGCGGTTGACGCAGGCGCGGCGGCTGGTCGCCGGGTCGGAACAGTCGTTGCCGTCCACGTTATTCCGCGTCCGCATTCGGAAGTTGACGAAGGAATTTCCGTTTTGAAAACCGGCGAAACGACCAGAAAGAAAATTAGCGGCTCGGTGCCGGAGAAATGATAATTACAAATAGCTGCTATAATTGATTTACTAATATTAGTTGAATCTTTACCATTACTACTACAACCGCTTATCATAGATGAATGATTGAAGGCTTAAATTTAGTTCTTGTAGTATTTCTCGTCCTTTCTAACGGTTTCTTTGTCGCTTCCGAATTTGCGCTTGTCGGCGTTCGCCGTTCGCGCATTGCTACGTTGGCGGATGCCGGTGATAAAAAAGCAATAAGGTTATTAGGGTTAGTTGACAACCTTAATGCTTATATCTCCGCTACTCAGCTTGGAATAACTTTATCTTCCCTAGCTCTCGGCTGGATTGGCGAACCGGCAATCGCTCATCTACTCGAAGTGCCGCTCGAAGGGCGCGTTTCCGAAACCGTCCTGCATACCATCTCTTTCACCATCGCCTTTACCATCATCACTTTCCTTCACATCGTGTTGGGTGAACTCGCTCCCAAAACCATAGCTTTGGAACGCGCTGAAAAAACTGCTTTAGCTATTGCCCTCCCGATGCAGCTTTTCTATAAAACATTTTACTATCCGATCAGACTTCTCGATTGGGCGGGAACGCGCACCGTCAGATTATTAGGGCTTCATCCTTCAAGCGAACACGCTTCCATTTACACCGAAGAGGAACTGCGGCAGTTGGTAGACATTTCCCAAAAAAGCGGACACGTTCAGGAAGAACAGCAGCAGCTTATTCACCGCGTTTTCGATTTTGCCGAAGCGAGAGTCCGTGATGCAATGATTCCGCGAGTTTCGGTTGATGCTATCTCTGCAAATGCTACTTTAGAGGAAACAAAAACCGCTTTTCGCAATCTCGGTTATTCCAGGCTGCCCGTCTATAGGGATCGCGTCGACAATATTAGCGGAGTATTATTCAGGCGTGATTTAGAACCCTTTCTTGAATCACCGACCGGTTTCGATTTAGAAAAACTTCTCCACCCGCCACTTTTCATTCCCGAAACAGCTAAACTCGGATCCCTGCTCCGTCAGATGCAATCAACGAGAACGCACTTAGCGATTGTCGTTGACGAACACGGAGGTATGGAAGGCATCGTTACGCTCGAAGATTTATTAGAGGAAATAGTCGGCGAAATAGATGACGAGTATGACGAAGAAGTCCGTTTGCAAATAATCAGTCAAACCGACGGAACATATTTGCTTGACGGGATGCTGGCGATCCACGATGCGAATCGGCAACTAAATTTGAATTTACCTGAAAATGACGGATACACCACGCTTGCCGGATTTTTGATGGCACAGACCGGACAAATACTTGAAGCGGGAGAAACAGTCGAGTATGAAGGCGTACGTTTTACCGTTGAGCGTATGGATAAACGTCGCGTTCGCCGGGTGCGGTTAACTCTTCCTGAAAAAAGTGAGTAATTAGTTTCAGATTTTATCAGTACAATTGTTGTTGGAATTCATCTGGCGGATTAGATAATTTCACAGACCTTTTGTAAGAAATCAAACAAAATGTCGTTTGCAGAGTAATTAACATCTTGTGATATATCACAATGCAGGAAGTCAAATATTTTATTAACAAAACTTTCTACTGAATTTTAGTTTTTTGAACGGGTGCTGCTAAAGTCGGCGCAGTTCTTTTCTCATCGGCGGCTTTTCTGTTCGACCGTGTAAGGGCAATGCGTTTTTGCTTGTTCGGTCCATCGGGGACGGCGACTTTGATACTTCTAATAGTTCCGTCTTTTTTATCGTTCGTCGGAGTATAGCTAATTGAATATTGCGTCCGAAGTTCACGGGCGATATCGGCGGCGATATTATTAAGTTCGCTGACATCCGTCGGAAAATAAACTTTTCCGCCGGTTTCCGTCGCTAATCTTTCAAGAAAAGCTTTTGCTTTCCCCTGCGGACTTTTACTAATAAATCCGCCTTCTTTATCCAAATCGCCGACAAATCCAATCACATAAATCTGCACGTCAGTTTCTTTGAGCAGTCCAAAAAGCTGCTGTTCCTTATAAAAAGAATCTCGGTCTTCGCCATCCGAAACTAAAATCAAAGCGCGGCGTTTGCGGTCATTCGGGTCGCGCGTCTTTTCGTATTCGTCAACTTGTTCCGCCGCTAAATATATCGCGTCAATTATCGCCGTCTTGCCGCCGTCGATAAACATTTTATCGAGAGCGTCAATTAAATCGGCTTTGTTCGATGTGAAATTTTGCAAAATCTCGATTTTTTCAGAATTTACAAAACGGATAATACTCGTCTCATCGTCAGGACGATTTGAGCCGATTATAATTTTACCAGCTTCGATTACCTTTTCGATTTGCTGACGAAGCGAGCCGGAATTATCAACGACAAGAGAGTAATTAGTCGGAACTTCAGATTTGGTAAAATAGTCAATCGGCTGGAGGACGTTATCTTCGTAAACTTTAAAGTCCTGTTGCTGTAGATTGCCAATTGAGCGATTGTTGCGGTCAACGACGCGGACATTCAAATTGACGGCTTCGGTGTCAACTTTTATAACTTCATCGTCTTCTTCCGGGGTTGGCGCAATCGTCGGGCGCGGCGTAGGGGTTGCGGTCGGCGACGCAACCTGGCGGGCGCGGTTAGTCTGATTTGTTTGCGCGTTAATCTTAGAGAAATTATAAAAAGCGGAAACCGAAAGCAAACAAAGTGTTGTCAAAAAAATAATGTTAAATTTTCTTTTCATCAGTCACAAATCCGAAGTTATTTATAATTCGTATTCGGCGTGGCGTAATAGCCTTCCCGAGTGCGAACTGTTAGACGCGAAATTCCGCGCGGAGGTTTGACCTTAACTTTTGTTTTGTGCCATTTACCATCGGGATTAAAATCCTTCGGCGTGAAACCGACTGAATACTGATGACGAAGTTCGAGCGCGATGCGTTCAAAAATTTCGTCCATCTCGACATCGGTTTGCGGATAAAAAGCCTTTCCGCCGGTAACCGATGTCAGTTCATCGAGAAACGCTTGTCCCTGCATTCCCGTAATACTTCCCGCATCTCTGCCGTCCATAATGCCTACCGCATAGACTGTTACATCGGCTTCTTTCATCAAACGACGGACTTCGCCGAAATTGTAGCGCGAAGCGTTATCTTGCCCGTCGCTGATAATCAGCATCGCTTTTTTCTGGCGAGTTCCGCGCGTTACGCGCTCAACGCCGAGATAGCAGGCATCGTAGAGCGCGGTGTTGCCTTTGGTTTGAACAAGCGTGAGTCTTTGCAAAACGGCATCGCCGTCGCGTGAGCGGTCAAGAAGAAGTTGGGCGCGATTGTTAAAGCCAATCAAAAAATATTCGTCCGACGGATGACTGGTATTGATAAAACGCTCAAGAGCCTTTCGAGCTTTGCCGATTTTCTCGCCGCTCATCGAACCGGATACGTCAAACAAAATACCGATTGAAATTGGCGCGTCCACATCGCTGAAGAACGTAATTTCCTGTTCCTGGTTGTCGTCAAAGACTGTAAAAGCATTTTTGTTCAAGCCTGAAACAAAGCGTCCGTAGAGGTCGGTAACGGTCAGCGTAAGTGTAACTAAATCGGTTTTTACCGAAAGCGGCTTATCATCCGGTTCTTCCTGCGCCGGCGGAGTCGGCTCCGGCGTTTGAGCAAAGGCGGCGAACGTGCCGCCCAGAAGAATTAAAATTAAAAAAATCCACTGATGCGAGCTGCACGAGCGGCTGACAAATTGAAAATTTTTTACAGCCATATTTTTCCCCTTTTCGATGTGTGTATATTCTAAGAGACGAATATTATTTTCGCAAGATATTTTTTCGATGTCGGCAAGGTTAAATTCGTTGGTTGGGCAAAGTTAGATTCTTTAATTTGATGTTGTTTGCAACATTTGATAAAAAAGGGCGTGATATAATCGATTTTGGATTTTAGATTTTGGATTTTAGATTTTTTGACGCAGAGTGAAACAGCAATAAAATGTGCAATTTTTTGACGACAGCAATTTGAATTTACAATTTCCGCTTTCATACCAATCCAAAATCCAAAATCTAAAATCCAAAATTAAAATCTATGGCTGAATTTATTTGTCGTTTAGGAACGCCTTCGGGCGAGGTTTTGACACGCATCGTCGAAGCGGCGGGCGCGGGCGATGCTCGAACTAGACTCGAAGGCGAAGGTTTTCGCGTTTTTGCCGTGTCAAACGTCGAGAAAGGTTTGTCGGCGGTTTTATCGGCGGGCGGCGCATCAAGAAAAAAGCGCGTCAAAGCAGGCGATTTTTTGCTGTTCAACCAACAGCTTTCCGCGCTTTTGCGGGCGGGCATTCCCGTTTTGCAGTCAATCAATTTATTAAAAAATCGTTCCGGCTCTTCAACTTTGCGAAATGTGTTAGCGGATATTGAAGAAAAAATCAAAAGCGGTTTTTCTCTGTCTGAATCCTTTGAAGCCCAGGGAATATTTCCGAAAATATACACGGCTTCGATTTTGGCAGGCGAAAAAAGCGGCGCGTTGGACGAGGTTTTGGCGCGTTACGTCGATTTTTTGAAACGCAACGTCGGCATATCTCGAAAACTTCGGGGCGCAATCGCTTATCCGTTGTTTTTGCTGGCGGCGGCAAGTTTTATGGTGGCGTTTCTGACTCTTTACATTGTGCCGCGAATGTCCGATCTTTTTAAAGGTTTAGGCACCGGCGCATCAAGAAAAAAGCGCGTCAAAGCAGGCGATTTTTTGCTGTTCAATCAACAGCTTTCCGCGCTTTTGCGGGCGGGCATTCCCGTTTTGCAGTCAATCAATTTATTAAAAAATCGTTCCGGCTCTTCAACTTTGCGAAATGTGTTAGCGGATATTGAAGAAAAAATCAAAAGCG
>MWVZ01000005.1_pt1 | contig 19313 bp, 24 predicted proteins | sample 1047221 | NCBI WGS metagenome assembly MWVZ01 (sample SAMN06349980, study PRJNA376086) | soil metagenome | isolation source: MS6-5 sample Antarctic (ecotone) soil | place: Antarctica | collected 2015-01-13
GAGCCGATTCAAGATTAGAGCGTTCCGCGTCGGAAAAATTCTTCATTTTGTCGGTGATTTCGCGGGCGATTAAACTGCCGGCATCGGTGTCTTGCGCTTTGACTTCCGTTAAGAGCAGATTGGAATAAACAATTTGTTCAAGCGATTCGCGGACTTGCTCGTAAACATCGGCTTCTAATTCCGATAGCGTCGTTTTGTTTTTCGCTTCAAAACTTTCGACGGAAATTTGCTTATCGCCGACGGTTGCCAAGACTTCAAGCCGACTCAGATTCGGCGCGTTCACGTCTTTGCCGAGCGCGACTTTATATTTGGATTTTAATCGGGAAACGTATTCGGCGTAAGCCTTTTGCTCCGGCTCGCGCCTGAGATAACTGACAATCTGCGGGCGGATTTCTTCTACGGTTTGATTACCGATGCTGGCGCGATTCGCGTCATAGACGGCTTGGATTTCCTTGTCGGTCGGCGCAGTGACTTTCGCTTTGACTTCCGTTTCGACGAGTTTTTCCACCGTCAATTTTCGCGCCGCCGCTTCTTTTCCGAACAGAATTTCGCTGATTGCTTGTTCGAGCAGAACGCGGCGCGTTTCGTTTAAAGTTTTTGCCAGATTTGCAAACGACTGCTGCGCGTCGGGCGCCAGGTCGCGGGCGGTAAATGCGCGCCCGTTCGCCGTCGCCAGAATTTCGTCGGGCTTTTGGGCGAAGAGGCTGAAACTTAAAAATAATAAAAGAATTGCTGAAAATAATTTCATATCAAATAATGAGTTGGCATATCAAAAAAGGGCGGAAACCCGCGCGTCAGCAAAAGTGTAAAAACAGTTGGCGGCTGCACTTGGCAGAAAACGGGAAATTTCAATGTCTAAAGTTCTGACTGCGAACTGCTACCGCCGACTGCTAACTTAAAATATCCGCCCTTGCTCACGCGCGGGCTTCTGCATTTCTTCACCTTACATTTATCTTAACTCGAATCGCTTCCTTTTCGCTCGGCTTGCCGAAAATGTCCGCGTGAAAAATCTTTGCCAAAATTTCCACGCCATCCACGACGCGCGGCGCGGGACGCGAGAAATACGCGCTTGCATCCATCGCCCAGACATTATTGTTTTTAACGGCGGGAAGCTCTCGCCAATTTGCCGGAAACTGTGTCGTTTCGAGTTGCCGAACAATATCCCGCGTGTAATATCCGCACGGAATCAAAACCAGAATCTCCGGTTTTGATTCCGTTATCGCTTCGTAAGTTGTCGTCAGCGACTTACTGCCGGCTTCGCCGAGCAAACAATTTCCGCCCGCGATTTCGACTTGTTCCGGTGTCCAATGTCCGGGCGCAAACGGCGGCTCAAGCCATTCGAGCATAAAAACTCGCGGACGGTTGGATTTTGGATTTTGGATTTTGGATTTCGGATTTTTTTCGTTTTTCGAGACGCGCTCGCGGATTTCATCGAGACGATTTTGCAAATCGGCGACGAGCGTTTCGGCTTTAGTCGAAACTCCGCAAAGTTCGCCGATGGTTTTAATGTTGTCGAAAATATCCGCAATCGTGTTCGGCTCTAAAGATACGACCGTCGCATCGGCGACAAACATTTTTGCCGCCTTCTGCACGGTTTTATAAGAAACGGCGCAGACTTCGCAAAGTTCTTGCGTGATGATTAAATCGGGTTTTAATTCGGCGAGAAGTTTTTCGTTTAAATCGTAAATCGAACCGTGTCCGTCGAGATTTGAGCGAACGGCGTGGTTAATCTCCGCGCTCGACATCGTTTCGTGCGAAATTCGGCTCGCCGTTAAATGTGGCTTATCGCTGACTGATACCGGATAATCGCATTCGTGCGTAATGCCGACGAGATTTTTCTCTAAACCGAGAGCGCAGACAATTTCCGTCGCCGACGGCAGAAGCGATGCAATTTTTATTTCGTTTTTTTCCTGCATAAAAATTAGTCGGGAGCGCAGGCATCTTGCCTGCAAAGATTGCCGCCCGGCAATCTAAAAACTTTCTATCCGTTCAAATTGATTTCTGTTGGAATCTTTCTTTCGCGCTGTCGCGCTTATTGCAGGCAAGATGCCTGCGCTCCCGGCAATTGAAGATTTTACGCAACATCTTGTATGATGCAAACTATGAAAACACTTTATCCAGAAATTGAACCGTTTGACGCGGGAATGCTGCAGGTTTCCGAAATTCACGAAATTTATTATGAGCGCGTCGGCAACCCCGACGGAATTCCCGTCGTTTTCCTGCACGGCGGACCGGGCGGCGGGCTGATTCCGATGTATCGCCAATTTTTTGACCCGAAAGCATATCACGTCATCCTTTTCGACCAGCGCGGTTCGGGTAAATCTAAGCCGCACGCCGAGTTAAAGGAAAATACGACTTGGGATTTGATTAACGACATCGAAACTCTGCGCGAAAAATTTGGCATCGAAAAATGGTTTGTGTTCGGCGGCTCGTGGGGCAGCACGCTTTCTTTAGCTTACGCCGAAACGCATCCCGACCGGTGTTTAGGCTTAATTTTACGCGGCATCTTTTTAACTCGAAAAAAAGAATTACAGTGGTTTTATCAATCGGGCGCGTCGGAGATTTTCCCGGATTTTTGGGAGCGTTACCGCGACGAAATCCCCGAAGAAGAACGCAATGATTTCATGACGGCGTATTATAAACGCCTAACGAGCGACGATGAAGCGGTGAGGCTGTCGGCGGCGCGGGCGTGGAGCGTCTGGGAAGGTTCGACCTCGAAACTTTTTCCGAGCGCGGATTTGATGAACCACTGGGAAGGCGCAAACGAAGCGTTGTCTTTAGCCAGAATCGAATGTCATTATTTTATGAACGATTCGTTTTTTCCCACGGAAAATTACTTAATCGAAAGCGTCGAAAAAATCCGCCACATTCCAACCGTCATTGTGCAGGGTCGTTACGATGTCGTCTGCCCGATGGCAAGCGCGTGGGAACTACACCTTGCGTTTCCCGAAGCCGAATTGGTTGTCGTCGCCGACGCTGGACATTCAATTTCTGAGAAAGGAATAATTTCGGCATTGGTTGACGCAATGGATAAGTTTCGAGGTAAAATTTGATATGCCAAAATTACATTTAACCGAATGGAAAGTTGATAAAAAAGATGTATTTGAACAAAGAATTTTACTTATGAAAGTTCTTATTGAGAACACAAGTCTTGGTCTGAAGGTTTCCAAAGATATTTCAGACGGCTTGCTTGCAAACAAAATGGCTGTCATTGACATAGAAGATTTGGAAAAGGCAACCGAAGTTGGGCAAAAACTCAGAGAATTAGGTATATCTGTCGAAATACAAAACAAGTAATTTATTTTATCGAAAATGACCGGACGAGTTTTAGTTTTAAACGCTTCCTACGAGCCGATAAACGTCTGCACGGAACGCCGCGCGGTAGTAATGATTTTTAAAGGCGTGGCGCGGATGGAAGAACACAATGGACACCAGCTTCATTCCGCACGAATTACGATGCACGCGCCTTCGGTCATTCGCCTGACGGAATATCGTCATATTCCGCACGAACGGCGTTCGCTGTCGAGAAAAAACATTTTGCTGCGCGACCAATTTACATGCCAATACTGCGGCAAAGTTTTCCAACCGGCTGATTTAACGCTCGACCATATTATCCCGCGTTCGCGCGGCGGAAATTCGACTTGGGACAATTTGGTGGCGTGCTGCAAACGGTGCAATCACAAAAAAGGAAGCCACGCGCCGGCAGACGCGGGAATGACGCTTTTGAAAAAGCCGAGAGCGTTTTCAATGCACGTCAGCCGACAGATTATGCGTTATTTGGGTCGAACGGATGAAACTTGGCGCAAATATCTGTATTATGAAAATGAGTGAATTATCGGTTAAAAACTTTTCGACTCAATTTAGCATCTAAGGTTTAGCAAAAGAGTTATGAAAAAAGCAGTAGAAAATTCAAACGGCTCGGAAAAATTGCCGCACGCCAAAGATTTCAAATTACCGAAGCGTCTGACTAAAGACCAAAAGGAACTTATCGAGGCTTTTCGTGAGGCAATGAAAGCTCTTAAAGAAGAAGAAAGAAAATATGGCAAAAAGACCTATATTTGATACTTCCATCTTTTCCGATTATGCCGTGTTTATTGAAGATTTGCTCCTGTCTTGTCTTTTTCCATCAGTTATTTTTACGAACTTGTCGCTACGTCAATTGACGAATCTACTTTGAAGAAATATGAGCGGTGGCGTGGATTGGCAAGTAAAAACAAGTTGCTGATAAATCCGACGGCGAGCGATTGGTGGGAAACGTCGAAAGCGATTCGGCGGCATTATTTAATGCAAGACGAACAGCAGACGAAAATCAAGACTTTGCGAAATGACGCGCTCATCGCTCGTCTCGCCGTAATGCACGATGGTTTCGTCGTTACACACGACATTGACGACTTTCAGGTTATTCAAAAAGTTATGCCGAATCTTAAAATTATGGCGGCACAAGAGTTTTTTGATCATTAAAGTTTGTACTTAAATACAGGAGAAAATTATGGGTGGTTTTGGAACAACAGAAATTATTTTAATCGTCGCCGTTTTGTTTTTACTTTTCGGCGCGAGCCGTCTGCCGCAATTGGCGAAATCGTTTGGTCAAACCCGCAAGGCTTTCAAAGACGGAATGCGCGAAGCTGATGAGGAAGAACGCATTGAGCTGGAACAGAAACAAATTAATTCAACGCCGATTGCTCCGCAGATAAACAGTATGAGCGATGAAGAATTACAGGCGGAAATGCGCCGTCGGGCGGAAGTGAAACAAACGTAGAAATTGGAATTGTCTGCAAATTCTAACGCAGTGTTTGGTATTCACCAACATTTATTAAATTAAGGCTTGATTATTCTCAAGGAAAAGCACGTTATTGATTGTTCAATTCGGCAACGTGCTTTTTGACGGTTTCGCCTAAAGTTTCGAGATTATATCCGCCTTCCAGACACGACACGATTCTGCCCGCGCAAACCTCGTTCGCCCATTGCTTGACCGTACGCGTCATTTGAATAAAATCTTTATTTTCCAATTTTAATTGCCCGAGCGGGTCGTGCGCGTGCGCGTCGAAGCCGGCGGAAATCAAAACCAAATCGGGTTTGAAATCTTCGGCAACCTCGCCGATTGCGCCGTCAAACATTCTTCTCTGCTCGACCGCCGCCGTTTGCGCTTTGACCGGCACGTTCAGCGTATAACCCTTGCCGCGCCCGTAACCGATTTCGCCGCGTGAACCGCTGCCCGGATACCACGGATATTGGTGCATCGAAAAGAAAAACACGCTCGGGTCGTCGAAAAAGATTCCCTGCGTTCCGTTGCCGTGATGCACGTCCCAATCAACGATTGCCACGCGCTTGATTTCCTTATATTTGCTTTGCGCGTAACGCGCCGCGATTGCCACATTATTGAAAAGACAAAATCCCATCGCGTTTTCGCTCGTAGCGTGATGTCCGGGCGGACGGACGACGACAAAAGCGTTGTCTGCTTCGCCCGACATTACCGCATCAACCGCGCGGCACGCGCCGCCAGCGCCATAGAGCGCAGCGTCAAACGAATTCATCGAAATAATCGTATCGGCATCAAGACGTTCCACGCCGTTTTCAAACGCGCCTTCGACCCGTTTGAAATGTTCCGGCGTGTGCGCCGCTTGAATTATTCCCCTTGAAACTTTTTCGGGCGTGATTTCCGTTAAATTTTTCCAAAAACTTTCATCGCTTTTGAGCGCATTCATTATGACTTCATAGCGACGCGGCGTTTCAGGATGCCCGATTCCGGTGTCGTGTTTTTGATAAATCGGATGATGGATTAGTGATGTTTTCATTTGTTTTTCAAAGTTAGCAAAGCACTTCTTAATTCATTATAAACTTTTAAAGGAAATTCGTGTTCTACCCACTTTTCTTTATAGCCTTCCAAACCGTATTCGTTCAAAACATCACTCAAGCAAATAATCATTCGTCGAACAAATAATAATAATGAAGACTCAAACTTTAAAATGGTTTTTCCTTTTTCGTCAGATTGTCCTAAACCTTTCCAATCGGTAAACCATAAAATTTCCACCGAAATTTCTTTTTCGTTTATTTTTTGTAAATTCCACCTATATTCGCCAGGTTCTTCAGCAAAAATGGCATAAGCGGATTTTTCTCCTTAAGCAATTCTTAGTGTTGCATCCGCTAGGTTTCCCAAAGCATCTTCTAAATATGAAGCTGTTATGACGTAAACTTCACCATCAATAAAAATTTCGCACTCCGCCCAACCTGCACCCGTTAATTTGAATGAAATTGAAAGTGTCACTTAAATTAGATAAAAGCAGTTTCGTGCAGCAATTCGCCCGCCGCAAATCTTTCCAAACTCAAACACGAAACGTCTAAAAAGCTCGCTTTGCCGTCCAAAACTATTTCCGCCAGAGCGCGTCCCGTGGCGGGCGAGTGCATTACGCCGTGTCCGCTAAAACCGTTGGCAAAATATAATCCGGCAACCTCAGCGCAACCGCCTAAAATCGCGTGGTGGTCGGGCGTATTCTCGTAAAGTCCGGCGCGGCATTTTTCCCGCAAGATTTTTGTTTCCGCCAAAAACGGAGCGCGGTGTTTTGCCTTTTCAAAAATTTTTTCGACGAATGCATCTTCAAAATCAGTGCTAAAACTTGGCGTTTCGTCTTTGTCGGGATAGGCGAACAAAACTTCTCTTTTAGAATTTTTCGCGGGTCGAAAATGAAATCCGTTTGATAAATCAATCACCATCGGCAGATTTTCCTGCAAATCCGCTGCGCTTTTTGCCCAAACGATTTGACGTTTCAGAGGCTCGACCGGCAAATCAATTCCCGCCGTTTTTGCAATCTCACGCGCCCACGCGCCCGCGCATAAAATAACTTTTTCACATTCAATTTTGCCTCGGTCAGTTTCAACGCCAACGACCGTTCCGTTTCGCGTTTCGATTGATAAAACCTCTGTTTCAGATTGAACTGCCGCGCCGTTTTCCGTTGCCTTTCGGCTAAAACCTTCCAACACGCCGAGCGGATTGATAAAACCGTCGCGTCCGCCGAAACTTCCGCCGACAATATCCCGGCAGTTTAAGCCTTTGACCATTTCGGAGATTGTTTTCGTGTCAACAATTTCGACCGCTTCACAACCGAAAGTCGTTTGTTTTGAGACGCTTTGTTTCAAAAAATCGAATTGCTTTTCGCCAGTTGCAAGAAACAAATAACCGCGCGGTTCATATCCGCAATCGAAATCCCAATTCCTGAAAAATTCAATCGAATACAGCGAGAGTTTGATATTGATTTCCGTTTCAAATTGAGCGCGAACGCCGCCTGTCGCTTTTCCCGTCGAGCCTTTACCCAAAAGATTTTCGCGTTCCAAAATCAAAACATTTTTCGCGCCGCGTTGGGTTAAATGATACGCGACGCTCGCGCCAACCACGCCGCCGCCGATGATTATGATTTCAGTATTTTTCATAAAAATTTAGCCACAGAGAACACAGAGGAAACAACGGGTTTATAATTTTTTTCTTTCTCTGTGCTTCTCTGTGCGCTCTGTAGCTAAAATTATTTAGCGAAAACCTGTGAAAAATCGGCAAACGCTTTAAATTCAAGGGCGTTTCCGCTCGGGTCGAGAAAAAACATCGTCGCTTGTTCTCCGACCTCGCCTGCAAAACGAATTTTCGGCTCGATAATAAATTCAACGCCATTGTCTTTTAATTTTTCGGCAAAGGTTTTAAATTCATCCATCGGTAAAACAATTCCGAAATGCGGCACCGGAACGTGATCGGTATCAACTTCGTTTTTGTGTCTGATGCCGACAGCTTCGGGCGCAAGATGCGCGACGATTTGATGTCCGAATAAGTTGAAATCAATCCAAGCGTCGGAACTTCTGCCTTCTTCGCAACCCAGAACGCCGCCGTAAAATTCCCTCGATTCTTCCAAATCCTTCACGGGAAAAGCTAAATGAAATAAATTGTTCATAATTTAAAGTATAAATGTGAAAGAGTGAAAAAGGGAAAAAGTAAGATTGAATTTTAGCTGCCGAAAATTTTTTCTTTTAACTTTTTCACTTTTCCGCTTTCATAATCTGTCGAATCGCGCCCAAATGATAAGCCGTGTGCGCCACGATTGCCAGCGCTTCGCCGATATTGTCGTCATTCCAACTCTCGATTGCCTGAAACGCTTCCGCAGTCTTTTCATAATCGCGCCGGACATTTTCTTTCAAAAGATCCCATTCCGATTCGGTGACGGTTTTTACAGACCAACTTTCATCCCAATTAACTTTTTCGGTTCTGCCATTCATAAATTCAACCAGCGCGATTAAATAAAATCTGGCGTGTTCGAGATGCGCGGCGAGGGCTGCTTCGTTTTCACCAATTGAACGCGAAGCGGTTTCCGCCGAGATTTTTTCAATCGTGGCGAAAACACCAACGCCGCGGTCGAGATACGCGCTTCCCTGTCCTTCGGGCGAGCCTTCAAAAGTTTCGCGCAAAAGGTAGGAAAGGTTGTCGAGAAAATCTTCCTTTTTAATCATATTTTTATTTGTACCCATTTGTGATTTCCAATAGACATTATCGGAAATAAGAGCGTGTCTGAAAAGTCATTCAAGAGTCCAAACGAGCGAGCATCAAGCGAATCATCGCGGCATAAACCATCGCTTCGGAGCTTTCGCATAAACCTTCATAGTCTTTTGACAATCGCCGTTGCTTGTTCAACCAGCCAAAGGTGCGCTCCACTATCCAGCGTTTTGGCAACAGTTTGAAACCTTTCTCACCTTCTAATTTCAAGACCCATTCCAAGCCGACTTCCCGCCATCTCTTCAAACCTTTTATCCACTCAGTTAAAGATGTTTTGTAGCCACCATCGAGCCATATCAACTTCATTCTCCACCATCTGCCGATTAACTCCGCCAAAACTTCTCGCGCTCCGGCTGTTTCCGACACGCCTGCCGCGTGAACCACCACCGTTATCAACAATCCGAGACTATCTACCAGAAGATGCCGTTTTCTGCCTTTGACCTTTTTGCCGCCGTCAAAACTGACTGCCTCGCGTGCCGTGTCAACGGTTTTGGAACTTTGCGAGTCAATTATCCCGACACTCGATTGTGCTGCTCGCCCGCTCTTTAAGCGCAATAGTCGGCGCAGGCGTTTGTTGGTTTTCTTCCACCAATGGCTTTTCCGCCAAAGACGAAAATAATGATACACGGTCTGCCACGGCGGATAATCACGCGGCAAATACCGCCACGCACAGCCGGTTCTGAGTAAATAAAAAATGCCGTTCAATATCTCACGCCGCGTGTGTTCGGGCGGACGACCAAAGCCACTTTGCTTGGGCAAACACTTTTTGAGATACTCAAACTCTCCGTCAGAGAGGTCACAAGGATAAATTCGTTTCGTCATGAATTCATCTTAACCGACTGACGGAGACTTTTCAGACACGCTCTAAGACGCCTGGCGGAATGTCGGTTTGCAAATTCGTCGTAAATGGTTTTTCGAGACTGTTTTCCGCTTGTTTATCTTTTAATAACCGTACAAACTTGGAGGCTAAATTTTCGAGATATTTTTTGTCCGTCATCGAACCGGACAATTCCCTGATCATCTGTAGAAAATCCTGCCGCGCTTCGGTTTGATGAAAGACAAGCAGCTTTCGGTTGCGTCGGTGCAGACAATTTGCGGCAAGTTCAACGTTTGAATTTTCGGTTATGCGAAAAATTTCTTTTTCTCGTTCAGAAATTTTAGTAAAAGCTTGTTGATTGGCAAGGGTTAAACCAACGTATCGCTCGAGCGTTTCACGAAATTCAAAAAGTGAAAATTCCGGACGGCTTTCTGAAAACATTTTTTCAATTTCTTTTTGGATTAGATATATATTACCTTCGTCCTCAGCTTCAAAAGTAGATGACAAATAATAATTAGAATGCAAATTCTTTTTTGAAACGATAAATTGACGAACAAAAAGAAAAGCGAAAGGAATCCAAAAAAAGAATGTTAGTAAAATTTTGAGCCAAACGATTGATGATTCAGTGTCAGTGCGACTTTGAAAAAAATAATAAACGCCGAACGGCGCCCCGCAAGCTAAGTAAATAATAATAAAATCAGTCAGGTTCATCGGAATCTAAAGGAGCAAGGGTTGTGCCGCCGGCGAAGTGTATTCTCGGAGGTTGTTTGTTCGTCCTCAAAAGCCGTGAAAATAAGCACGGCTGAAAAAATAGTGGGAACAAATTATGAGATTGAATCGTTAAAGAAACAAGCAAAGCGCAAAAAACAAATTTTAGACTTTGCAAAATGCAAACTTAAATTTTAAATTAAACGGAAATGCAAAATTTATTTCTCACATACGTCATAATCTGGCATTCGGATTGCTTAGTAAGGTAAGCGAGAGAATTAGATTAACCTCAAAAGTATCAGATTCATACAACATTCAAACATATTAAAGTTAAGGTAAAGTAAAAATACGGTAATGACTGCAAAAGCAAAAATCAAAGTTATAAAGAAAAGCGAAATAAAAATCGCGGAAAAACCCGTTGTAATCGAAAAAAAATCTAACCAGGCGGCGCGTGAAATGGTTTCGACGGTTTCCAATTGGGTTAATGAATTTCAGCAACGCCGCCGCGACGATACAAAACAAGCGATCGAAAAATTTTTCACAAATCGACCGCAAACGACGGGCGTGTAATTTATTCATACAATTTAAGACGGCTGTTTTTGTAGGGCAGCAAATCTCCAATTTAAGTTAGGAATAGCCAATTGTGGCTATTCCTTTTTTATTGGCGTCAAAAATAAAATTAGATAAATATCCGCTTTCGTTAATAGACTCAAAACTAAATTGATGTGCTAAACTGCTTGGAAGTTTAAAAACATCCGGCAATATGAATGGAAAAGTTTGTATAGTTACAGGCGCGAGCAGCGGAATCGGACGCGCCGCCGCCGCTTTGTTCGTTAAAAATAATGCGCGAGTGGTTGCGGTTGGCAGGAACGCCGAAGAATTAAAAATACTAAAAAATGAGGCGCAGACTGCCGGGGGAAATGTAACAATTCAAATTGCCGACGTATGCGATCCGACACAAACCGAAAAATTAATCTGCGAAACGACGGACGCTTTCGGTCAGATTGATGTTTTAGTGAACGCGGCGGGCATCATTTTGAACGGTTCAATCGAAAATACGACGCTTGACGATTGGGACAAGATGATGAATATCAATCTTCGCGCCGTTTTCTTTATGATGCAGCGATGCGCTCCTCTCTTGGAAAAAACCAAGGGAAACATCGTTAATGTTTCGAGTGTCGCCGGACTTCGCTCCTTCCCGAATGTGCTTGCTTACTGCGTTTCCAAAGCGGCGATTGACCAGTTAACGCGTTGCTCCGCGCTTGAACTCGCGCCGAAAGGCATTCGAGTAAATGCGGTCAATCCGGGCGTGGTTGTAACGAGTTTGCACAAGCGCGGCGGGATGGCTGATGAAGATTATCAAAATTTTTTGGAAAATTCTAAAAAAACGCACCCGATTGGAAGAGTCGGCGAACCGGAAGAAGTTGCCGAACTGATATATTACCTGGCATCGGAGAAGGCTGCCTGGATAACCGGCGCGACTTACGAGATTGACGGCGGTCGCGCTCAAACTTGCGCCAGGTAAAGTTTTCCAAAAACATGAAGATTCAACTTCTGCCCAGCACATTTGATGAAAACGGTTCGGCTTCGCCGCGCCAACATCTGGCGTGTTTTATCATTGACGACTGCGTAGCGATTGATGCGGGAAGTTTGGCGATGGCAGCGTCATCCAATCAGTGGAATCAGATTCGGGACGTTGTTTTAACTCACGCGCATCTTGACCACATTGCCGGACTGCCGCTTTTTATAGACGATTTATTTTCTACTTTGGACGCGCCCATTTTTGTTCACGCAACCCGAGAAGTTATCGAAGCGCTTGAACAGAATATTTTTAATTGGGAGATTTATCCGCGTTTTTGCGAGTTGGAAAATGTGAACGGCGCGGTAATGAAATATCAGCCGTTTGAAATCGGGAAGGAATTTTCCGCTAAACATCTGCGCTTAATACCAATTTCGGTCAATCATAAAGTTCAAACGGTCGGGTTCATTATCGCCGACGGCAAAACGACTTTTGCCATCAGCGGCGACACGGCGGAAGTTGATGGTTTCTGGCAAACTTTGAACTCGGAAGAAAATCTTTCCGCGCTTCTGATTGAATGTGCTTTTCCAAATGAACTCGGAGAATTAGCCAACGCATCACATCATTTAACGCCGCTCGGTTTGCAAAAAGAATTGTCAAAATTTAATCGAAAGGAATGTTCGATCTATGTGGTTAATATCAAACCGATGTATCGGGAAACCGTTGTTCGGCAGATTGAAGAATTAGGAATCGAAAATTTACAAATTCTTGAAGTCGGACAAGTTTATGAATGGTAAGAATTTCTATACCAGTACAAGTTACGGATTCTGCCGTTTAAAATTCACAGCTTCAAACTCGCTTTCGCGGTGTTCGCCGGCAAATTCGTAGAGCGTTACACGCCCGTTTCGCAAAACTTCATTAATCCGAAAAGTTCTTTCCTCGCGGCTTTTGCCCGGCATAATTTCGGCGCGAAAGGTTATCGGCATTTCAGGTCGCGCCCAAACGTTTGGCGCGGGAGTTTTTTTGAAAATTTTCATATTAGCTTTCCAATTCCTCTTTTTTCTTATGCTTGATTTTCCGCCGCGCCGGGTGTGCTTTTTCTTCCGGTTTGGCTTTGCCGAGCGTTTGACTCGGCGGCGCAGTCGGTTTACGAATCGAGTCAAAAACGGGACGTTCCGCCTTTCTCTTCTTCTTGCTGTCCATACATCAAAAAATTTACACTAGAAATTTCCAAGTGTCATCTGTGAAATTCTACTATTGACAACGGCGACAGAAAATTTCACTATAAAAAGTTCTAGCTCTTAGCACGAGCAAATCGTATCAACTGCGCAAAATTAGGGGCAAAATTTGAACGGAAGATTAAACCGCGGAAATCAGACCCAGGGAATTTCTCAAAGGACAAATGAACATTTGCCCGTCCATTATCGCCGTCCGTTCTGGCTTCCCGCCTCAAATTATTATATTTTGACAGTATCCGTGACGGTTGCATTCTTTTTTCTCGTCTGGGGAATTCTTCACGAAGGCGATGAAGAAACACCATTTATAGTCGCCGGAATCGGAGCGAGTTTGGTTTTGGGCAGCGCGGTCGTCATCCGCGAAATTTTTCTTAGAAAAGCTCGCCATCGGTATTTGTTGGTAGAGAGAAAACTCGATTACAATGTGAAAAATTTTTCGTTGCCGTCAAAATTGAGCAACAATGATTTTGATAAACTTACTTTAGAAAAAAATGCGGCGATTATTAAGGAAATTCAAAAAAAATCTGAAAAGGCGCGTGGTTTGGGAAATTTTTCAAACGGGCATTTGGAGGTTCTTGAAATTTGCAACAAATATCTCTCGGTCGCCGAAAAGCAATTGGAAACAGTTAGAGTCGGCTCGCCGCGCCTTGCCGGGTTGCGGCGCGGGCGTGAGATTGTCGGCGAACTACACCGCTATCATTTATTGTCCTGGGCGGAAATAGAAGCGCGTGAATTAACGCAGAAAGCCCGAAATTACGTTACAGTTTCTGAAAAATTGAATACGGCGCAGGAAGCTTTAAATATAGTAGAACAAGCGTTGCAATTTTATCCGCAGGAAGCGCGTTTAACCGAATCGGAATCGGCTTTGAAGGATTTTATTGCTTCGATAAAAATTTCACATTGGATTGAACAAGCCGAACGGTCGGCATTTAAAGGCAGTTATAAAAGAGCGATAAGCCTCTATCGGGATGCGCTGTTTTTTCTCGCCCGCGAAGATTTGAAAAATGAAGATCGGGAGGCAATCACCGATAAAATAAATGTGGAAATTGAATCCTTGCGCCAGCTTTCGGCGAATAAAAAGTTATCATAAAAGGGGTTTAGAATAATTAATGACTACACAGAAATGTCCTAGATGCAGCAGCCAACGAATTCGACGCGGTTATCGTCCAACATCTTTGTTTTCAAAGATTCTTTTTCGGTATAATTTGCTGTGCGACAACTGTAACTGGGAGTTCAAAGGTTTTGCCGTTCCCGGCACGGTTTCAACCAAACCCACTAAAAAACGAAAAAAAACGGTTGAAGATAAAGACGAAGATAAAGCCGGAGCATTTTAAGTTTATTTTTTGACGGGCGAGTGGCGAAACAAACGAGTATGAGAAAATGAAAAGTAAAAAGTTGTATTATTTCTCATATTTTTTTTTGCTCAATTTGTTTTGGCAAACATCGGTTTTCGCTCAAACTCCGACACCGACACCTGAAATTATTTCAGAAAACGGTTCGTCACCGTCACCGTCACCGATTTCCGCTATTACAGACGAAATAAATTTAATCCACTTCGGCGATTTGATTGACGTTGATGTCATCGGAAGCCTCGAATACGATTGGCGCGGAACCCTCAATCCGGAAGGCTTTTTGGACGGTATTGATTTTATCGAAAATCCGATCTACGCCATTTGTCGAAGCGAAGAGGAAATTGCCGCAGAAATTATAAAAGCGTACAGTAAAACTTTGCGCGACCCGAAGGTCGTCGTCAAAATTCTCGACCGTTCAAATCGTCCGCTTTCAATTCTTAACGGGGCTGTTAAAACTCCGCACCGCTTTCAGATAAAACGCCCGATCTTTCTTAATGAATTGATAATTATTTCAGGCGGATTGGCGGAAACGGCAAGCGGTGAAATACAAATTTTTCGTCCGCGAAATTTAAACTGCCAATATAAAATTGCAGAAAAATCTGTTTCAACAGTTCCCGGCGGAGAAAATCTTGAAAAAAATGTTACCGCCAGCCAAGACAACGGTTCAATTTACCTCAACATCAAAATCAGTGATTTACTAACGGGCAGCAAACAGTCCAATCCACAAATTTTAAGCGGCGATATTGTGACGGTTCAAAAAGCCGAATCAATTTATGTTATCGGCGGTGTGGCGAATCCGAAGCAAATTTCTTCAAGGTCAGAGATTACAATCAGCCGCGCCATTGGCAGCGCCGGCGGTTTAGCAAAAGGCGCGGACGCGAAAAAAATTACCGTCTATCGGCGTGAAGGTATTAAAACCATAAAAATCGAAGCTGACTTGGATAAGATAAAAGCTAATCAAGCGACCGATTTAGTATTAAAGGCTAATGATATTGTAGAAGTTAGCCAAACGGGGAGTAAGCAGGAAAGGTTTCCTCCTATTCTTAAAGTTGCGGAAGCAAGCGAGAAAAATTCCGCTAATCTTCCGTTAAGAGTAATTGATTAAATACGACTTTCGTGAAATAATCTAATGTTTTTGAGTGTTACAGATTAAAGTATTTAAAATTTATAAAATTGTTTCTCAAGTAATGGAAGCATTTTGAAAAATTATGGCAAGTGGACAAAGTAGATATAGTCGTCGCTTTATTGCGGTTTTTTGGTTGCTTTTAATTAGCATTATTGTCGGAACATTGCTTTATTTCGAGCAGATTGCGGTTCTTTATGTTTTGGCGACCCTTTCGTTGGTGCTTTTGCTTCTGGTAGTCGGCTTTGCCGATTTAGAAAATGTTGGAAGGGAAAACATCGAAGAATATGTCGGGAAAGAAGGAAACTTGTAATTTTGATGTCAAAATCATTTAAATTTTTAGTGGCTTGGTTGTGGTTGTTAAGTTTTACCTTTTCAACGATGGCTTATGCGACCCAATTTGCCGACGAAGGCGAAACAATACGTCTGCACTGGAAAACCAATTTAATTCCGATTGCATTTTCGACTTCTTTAACAAAACAAAATCCTTATATTGACCCGGCGAGCGATGTTTTAGGCGCGGTCGAAAAAAGTCTTGAAACTTGGGAGCAAGCGGCTGATATAAAATTTCAAGTTTCTTGGACGGATAAACAAACCATTAGCCCGTCAGGTAAATCCGGCGACGGTGTAAGTTTAATTACAATCGCGCCAACGCCCGAAAATCTTTTATTATTCGGAAGCGGGACGGAAGAAATTTCTGCCAGAACGCGAATCTTTTTCAATCGGAAAGGTTTTATCACCGAAGCCGATATTGTCTTGAATCCGTACGAACAATTTTCTACTGACGGTTTAATCGGAACTTTTGATTTGCAGGCAACTCTCACACATGAAATCGGACATCTTCTCGGACTCGAACATTCAACAATAATGGGAGCGACAATGCACGATTATCAAGCAAAAAACGGCGTGTATAATCTGTCAAGTTTTAGCCCCCGAACATTAGGTGAAGATGATTTGACAGGCATTCGCGCTCTTTACGCTGCCGCTGATGAAAAATGCTGCGGAACGATAACGGGTAATTTAACGCTCTCTAACGGAAAAGCGGCGAAGGATTTTCAAGTTTGGGCGGAAGACGCGAAAAGCGGGCGAGTGATAGCCGGAGTTACGAGCAATACCGGCGGAAATTTTCGTTTCGAAGGTCTGCACGGCGGACAATATAAAATTTATACCCAGGATTCCGGGAAGAAGTCGGAAAAATCATACGCGGTCGAAAGCATCGGCGAAATTGACGTAACAAAAGGTAAAACTCAAAACATAATCAAGAAATTAAAAAGCAGCCGAAAAAATTTTGCGGTTCAATATGTCGGATTTAACGGGCAGATTTCAGATTTAGCCGTGCCGATAAATGGCGGAAAATCTTACATGATTTATGTCGGCGGTAAAAATTTGAATTCCGACAATTTAACAATCGGTTTTAATTCTCCATATTTAAGCGCGACACCGAAAACTTTAGTCAATCACGATTACGGCGCGGATATTTCGGTCGTAAGTTTTGAAGTCAAAGTCGCCGGCGAAATTCCTTTTGGTGAATACAGTTTTTTTCTAAAAACTAAAGATGACGAATCCCAATTCGCAGTCGGAAGTTTGACGGTCGAAGCCATTGACAACCCCTGGAATAGCCATCTGTTATTAGAAAGCGAATAGGCATAAAATTTTCTAATCCAAAATTTGCAATTTCATTTTCAATGTGCATAATCTATAGATGTTCACCTCCCCGGTGAACATTTGGTCACGAGGGGTGAGGACTTGTGACCTAGGAGCGACGGTGTGGGAGACGTCGCTCTTTTAATTTTTAAAGATAAAAAACGAGCGTAAAGGAATTTTTAAAAATCATTTTATTTTTGACGCGCTTTCTCACTTTCACATTTCTTCCGACCTAAAGACTTGACCTACAAAATAATCGGCGTAAAATTTTTTTTGTTATTTAAATCGTAAAACAAAAATAGGTTGACCACCTTTATTTGTGCGGGTAGCTATCGAAAATCTATCAAATTTAATATTGACTGCAGATGTTCAAAAGAGTGTTAGCGGTCTTTTTTAATTTATTTAAGAATATGGCGAAAAAAAATAATAGCCCTTTTGGAAATTGGCTGCTGAAAGGCGTCAGGGAAATCGAAGGTCCGCACGAAAAGGAAGGAGCACATCAACAACACCCGTGGTGGAAGGTGATGTGTTTGACGGGCGTGGATTATTTCTCGACGCTCGGTTATCAACCCGGCATCGCTTTTCTCGCGGCGGGCGCGTTGTCGCCGTTAGCGACTTTAGTGCTTGTTCTACTAACGCTTTTTGGTGCTTTGCCGATGTATAAACGCGTGGCGGAGGAAAGTCCGCATGGCGACGGCTCAATTTCGATGCTCGAACACCTGCTTTCGCGTTGGAAAGGAAAAATGTTCGTGCTGGCTTTGCTCGGATTCGTCGCTACGAGTTTTATTATTACCATCACGCTTTCGGCGGCAGACGCAACCGCGCACATCATCGAAAATCCGTTTGTCGAACATCATCTCCAATTTCTCAATCACAGAATTATCGTTACTTTGGTTTTAATCGGCTTTTTGGGTGCAGTTTTCTTAAAAGGATTTAACGAAGCCATCGGCATTGCCGTCGGCATTGTCGTCGTGTATTTGGTTTTGAACATTATCCTTATCGTCACCGGGTTACATCAGGTTTTTGTAGTGCAGCCTGAAACCCTGACAAATTGGAGCGCAATGCTTTGGACGCACCCCGAAGTCAACGGCAACGTATTTTTAATGATTTTTGCCGCACTGATGCTCTTTCCGAGATTAGCGCTTGGTTTGTCGGGTTTTGAAACCGGCGTGGTGGTAATGCCTTTGGTTAAAAGCGACGAGAAAATTTCGGACGAAGAAAAATTTTCGATTCATAATTCGAGATTGCCCGATGTCGAGCCGACGAAAGACCAGCAAAGACATCTCAAAGGACGTATCCGCAATGGCAAAAAACTTTTAAGCGGCGCGGCTTTGATTATGAGTGTAATGCTTATCGGCAGCAGTATTATTACGACGATGCTAATTCCCGCAGAAAAATTCCAAGAAGGGGGTGAAGCCTACGGACGCGCTTTGTCATATATTGCCCATACATATCGCGGCAGCGTTTTCGGAACAGTTTACGACATCAGCACAGTTTTAATTTTGTGGTTTGCGGGTGCGTCGGCAATGGCAGGACTGCTCAACATCGTGCCGCGCTATCTGCCGCGTTACGGGATGGCTCCCGATTGGGCGCGAGCGACTCGACCGCTCGTTCTGGTTTTTACGGTAATCGCTTTTCTCGTAACGATTCTTTTTCGGGCGGATGTTACCGCGCAAGGGGGTGCTTACGCAACGGGCGTATTAATGTTGATGACATCGGCAGCGGTTGCCGTGACGATTTCGGCTTGGCGAAACTCCGAAAAAAAATGGATTGCATTTTTAATTATTACATTAGTTTTTATTTATACGACCATTGTTAATATGGTTGAGCAGCCGAGCGGAATAAAAATCGCTTCTTTGTTTATTTTAGGAATCGTAATTACATCGTTTGTCTCAAGAGCGTTGAGAACGACGGAAGTTCGGGTTGAAGGCATTGAACTCGACGCGCAAACTCAAGAATTTATTGACGAAATGGTGGCGGGCGGCGAGATTCGGATAGTAACGAACAGACGCGAAACCGGAGATGTTTCCGAGTACCGTTTTAAGGAACACGAAAAGCGCGTTGACAATCATATTCCGTCGAGCGACCCGATTGTTTTTTACGAAATCGAATTAAGCGATGCTTCAGATTTTACGGGAAAATTGTTAATTCGCGGAGTTGATGTCGAAGGTTATAAAATTTTGCGGACTGAAGCGCCGGCTGTTCCGAACGCAATCGCCGCTTTGCTTCTTCATTTGCGAGATAAAACCGGAAAAATCCCGCACGTTTATTTCGGTTGGAGTGAAGGCAATCCGATAGCTTATTTGATTAGATATATTCTCTTTGGCGAAGGCGATACCGCGCCGGTTACGCGGGAAATTTTGCGGCAAGCCGAAGAAGACCCTGAAC
>MWVZ01000006.1_pt1 | contig 19132 bp, 14 predicted proteins | sample 1047221 | NCBI WGS metagenome assembly MWVZ01 (sample SAMN06349980, study PRJNA376086) | soil metagenome | isolation source: MS6-5 sample Antarctic (ecotone) soil | place: Antarctica | collected 2015-01-13
TTAAGTCCCCATTTTGCTTCCGGCAAAAGTCTCTTCCCAATTATATAAAACCATATACAGCTAACAGTCGTTTTAGCCAAATTCAATGAAAAAACAGTGGCAAAAATCGCCGTCGAAAGTTATATCGAGGCATATCAGCAGCGGATGAACGATATTTAAATTGTAATGCTTTACAATTAAAATCTATGGACAGGAAGTTTGAAATGGTAGACCGGGTGCAGTTTATAAAAAATGCCTGTGTCGGTAAGAAAGTTCTTCATCTTGGATGTACCGATTACCCTTTTACCGAAGAAGTAATAAAAAACCAAATGCTCTTGCATTTTGAGTTGGGTAAAGTGGCAAAAGAATTATACGGATTCGATTTTGACGAAAGAGGCATTAAAATTTTAGCCGATGCCGGAGTTGAAAATCTCTACCTTTCAAATCTGGAAAGACTAGAAGAAGTTGACTTAGATGAAACTTTCGATGTGATTATCGCTGGCGAAATGATTGAGCATCTCTCAAATCCGGGACTTTTTCTAAAAGGTATTCAGCGTTTTATGAATCCAGAGACAAATCTCTTAATAACAACTATTAACGCTTACTGCGGAATGCGAATGTTGACTTACGGATTTCGCGGGCGGGGCGGCGCACACGAACCCGTTCATCCAGACCACGTTGCTTATTATTCCTATTCGACTTTGAAAGTTTTAATCGAGCGTGAAAACTTACGAGTCAATCGGTTCGCTTTTTATAACACCGGTGAAGAACATCGAAAATTAGCCGCTTGGAAACAAAAACTTGCCAACGATATAAGCGTTTTTATAGCTCGTCAATGGGCGGAAGGAATTATCGCCGAATGCAGTTTATCAAATGAAAAGTAGCTGGTCGCGGAGCGCATTATTCGGTTTCTTATCGTGGTTGTTGCCCCTCGGCTTAACTCTTTTCGCTACGCCGCTGGTCGTTCGTCATCTCGGATTAGAAGAATACGGTTTATATGCTTTAGTGTTGGGATTTATTAGCTATTCCTTCACTTTTAGTATCGGAAGGGCAGTTACAAAATACATCTCCGAGTATCGGGCTTCAGAACAAACTGAGAAAATTAAAGAAGTGTTAGCGGCGACATTGTGGATAAATTTTATAGTCGGACTGCTGGGTATTTTTACATTATGTTTTTTTGCGCGTTTTATAGTTGTAACTCTTTTCGAGATTAAACCAGAAATGCAGGAAAACGCCGTCGTCGCATTTTATATTGCCAGCGCGACAATATTTTTCGTGATGCAGGCGCAAGTTTTCAGCGGCGTTTTGCAATCCGTTCATCGCTTAGATATTTTTTCAATTATAACGACCCTCGTTTCGGTTTTGGGTATTTCAGGCAATATCGTAATTGTGCTGCTGGGTTTTGGAGTTAAAGAACTGCTCATATGGAATTTGGTGAACACGACGGTTAGCTGTATATGGTTTTATATAATTGGGAAGAGACTTTTGCCGGAAGCAAAATGGGGACTTAAATGCAGCCGGGAAGTTTTAATAACGGTTGCTAATTTTGCGTTGGGAATTACGGCAAGTCAATTAATCTTTAATTTTTTGCTTCTTTTTGAACGAGGATTGATAACCCGCGAACTAGGAACTGAAAATTTAACATACTATGTGATACCGATGAATCTGACCGGTCAAATTCATATTTTCAGCAGCAGTTTGCTGTTAATGATATTTCCATTAGTGAGCGAACTCGGTGCCAGATTGGAAATTGGACGACTGCGGGCGATATACGAACAAACCAGCAGATACCTTTTTGCAGTCGTAACTTTTATCGTCGTTTCGATGGCAATTTGCGGCTATGAATTTTTCAGCCTTTGGCTCGGTTCGGAATTCGCCGATCGAGCTTTTTATATTATCATAATGCAAGCCATAACATTTGGAACAATAGCGGTTGGAATCGTCGCTTGGCAATTGATGGAAGGCTTGGGCTATACTCAAAACAACGCTTTAGTGGCAATTGTTTGGGTTGCTTTGAGTTTATTTCTGATGATAATGTTGATTTCGTCGCTTAAGTTGGAAGGTGTCGGATTAGGACGAATGTTCGGCTGCATCTCGATGTTAATATATATGCTGGTAGTTGAAAACAAAGTTTTCGGAAAAACTCTGTGGACGTTTTGGGGACGAATCTTATTTTTAATAGCTTTACCTTTATGTTCTACCGCCGCCATTGAATATGTTACATTGCGATATTTTTTTGGCGGATGGTTTGGGCTTTGCATCGCTTGCGGATTAGGTGCAGCCGTTTATGCAAGTTTATTATTTGCCACAAAATATCTAACTTTAGATGACCGCCTTGTTTTACAAAACCTATTTTTTAAAGTGTTTCCGCGATTCTCTTAATTAAATGGCTGAAGAACAACAAGTTAAACCCTCATCGGTGGAGGACAAAATACGCGCCCCGATTTCACCGATTGTTCACGATAAGGTGTTGGATTTAATCATCCAGCATTTAGACAAAAAGAGCGAAATCCTTGATTTGGGAGCGGGCGAAGGAGAATTTTCACGCCGTCTAATCGAAAAAGATTTTAAAGCCATCCCGGTTGATGGGTTTGATATTTATTGGAGAAATCCAGAAATACCATTAATTATCGCTAATTTGGATGCCGAGTTTGCATCAACCGTCAGTCAGTCCGGAAAACAATTTGACGCGATTGTGGCAATTGAAATAATAGAACATTTGGAAAATCCCTATCTGTTTCTGCGTGAGTGCGCCAAATTATTAAAGCCGAATGGGCTTTTGTTCGTCACTTCGCCGAATGTCGAGTCAATAACCTCTCGGATTATCTTTTTATACACGGGTCGTTTGATTGGTTTCGGTGAAGTTGAAACTTTACGTCCAGCACATATTACGCCGGTTTTTAAATGGAAGTTTGATTTAGCATTTGAAGAAGCCGGATTTGAATACGTATGGGAAGGCTACAACCGAATTTCATACCGCGTCGGTGATAATTTCCACAACAAAATCGGCAGTTTGATGGCGAGATTGTTACGTCCGATTGTTAAAGGCGAAAAAGACGGTGAAAATAGAATAATTGTCGCCCGGCGCAGTGAAAAGTGTGAAAAGAAATTGGAAAATAGTAAACAATGATAGGGGTAACCAAATTAAATTCGGTAAAACCGCTGGCAAATAATCGTTCAAGTCATTTGCTTGGCGCATTCGCATTGATGTTAGGGGCGTTTATATTATTTTTCACTTGGCTTTTTATAGATGAAAACGTCTGGAAATTCAATTTCAATATTCGTCTGCTGCCGTGGATAGGCGCAACGGCGGTAGTTTTACTATCACCGACAATTTACCTGCTTTACATTAAAAAGTTCGATATTTTCCATCCGTTAGTACACGCCTCTTGGTCATATTGGTTTCCGGCATTCGTTTTGGGCGGAATATTTATTGCGACTGAATTCATTTTGCCTTTTCAGATGGATTTGATGAGCGACCCGGAGACGGATTTAATTTGGACATATATTCACGTTATGTCGGGCTATGCCAGTATGACTCTGGGATTTTATTTGCCCGCAAGCCGTTGGTTTGGGCAATATGCGAATCGCAAACTTCCAAAATGGGATTGGAAGCCGAATCAAGTTTTACTGCCGGCAACAGTTTTTCTGGGCGTTGGATTGTTTTTTTACGTTAGCGCTTTTTTTTCCGGTGTAGTTGGTTTTAGCATAACGGACGCGTCCGACGTATTTAGTGCGTTAAATTATCTGTTGTCATTTCTTGCATTAGAAGCCGGTTTTATGGTGGCGATGTATATTTTTATGTCGCGCCGCATTACGCCCGAGCATATTTTGGCATTCGTATTAATTCTAATACTTCTTTTGTCAAGGCTGAGTTTAGGCGGCAACCGCAGTAGTTTCTTGTTAATAGTTACTTTGTTAGCAATGGCTTTTGTTTATTCGGGTCGGCGCTGGACTCCGACTACGGGAGCTGTCTTCGCAGTTTTAGCAGTATTAGCCATTGTCGGCGGAATGATTTATGGAACTACTTTCCGAAATGTAAAAGGTTCTGAAGATAAAATCGACATTGAAGAGCAAATAGAAACTATTAATCGAACATTAGATACAATCAGCCGGCAAGATACAGGAAAAGTGTTAGATGAAGCGGTCATCAATCTCGCCGAACGGATTGACGGCGTTAGTTCGCTGGCGGTAGTTGTTTCCAATTACGAAAGATTGAAACCCTACGAAGCCTCTTACGGACTTGAAAATAATATCTATTCAGACCTCGGGGCTTCGGTAATTCCGCGTTTTTTATGGAAAAACAAGCCTCTGATTTCCGATGTTCGTTCCTATAGCGATTTGTATTTTAATTTCAACGGAAATTCATATGCGCAGACACCGGTCGGCGATTTATTACGCAACTTCGGTGTCATCGGAGTGCCGATAGGAATGCTTATTGTCGGCATATTTCTGCGGGTTGTTTATTCCGCCTTAATCGAAAATCAAACAGTTACCATTGGACGAGCGACGGTTTATTATCTTTTTTTGGCGAGCCTGTCTTACGAAGGGTTTTACAGTATGATATTTGTTTATGGACTGCGAATTTTGGCTATTGGTTTTATTAGTTTGTCCCTAGCCCAGCTTTTATTAATTGTTAAAAACCGAAGATAATTTTTTTTGCTAAAAAATGGGAGTTATAGTTTTTACAAACGGATGCTTTGATATAATCCATCCCGGACACATTGATTTGTTGAATCGCGCCAAGCAGCTCGGCACAAAATTGATAGTCGGAATTAACAGTGATTCATCCGTCAGGCGCATCAAAGGCGAACCGCGTCCGTTTTTCTCGCAAGACGACCGCGCCGAAATTTTAAAAAACTTAAAAGCGGTTGATGAAGTTAAAATTTTTGATGAAACAACTCCCGAAAAACTAATCAAACAAATAAAGCCGGATGTTTTGGTAAAAGGCGGCGATTGGAAAACGTCGGAAATAATCGGCGCGGATTTTGTGCGCGGCATCGGCGGCAAAGTAATTTCCATACCCTTAAAAGTTGGTTATTCTTCAAGCGGAATAGTAGAAAAAATCAAAAGTTCAAGTAATAACTCGACTGAAACTTCCTGTTTAAAAGATATTTCATCAAAATTGATTGGGAAATCCTTAATCTCGCACATCGAAGTAATACAAAAACTCATAAAAAAAGAGCAAACGGAAATAGAACGCTGCGGCGAATTTATTTTTGAAACCTTCAAAAGAGGAAATAAAATTTTAATCTGCGGAAACGGGGGAAGCGCGGCGGATGCCCAACACATAGCGGCGGAATTTGTCGGACGTTTCGAAACCGAGAGAAAAGCATTGCCGGCAATTGCTTTGACAACCGATACTTCCGCTCTAACCGCCTTGACCAACGATTATAATTTTGAACGGGTTTTTTCCAGACAAATCGAAGCACTCGGACGAGAAGGCGACTTGTTAATCGCCATCAGCACAAGCGGAAATTCAGCCAATGTACTGTCAGCCGTAATGTTTGCGCGTAGTATTGGCTGCAAAACATTGGCGATGACCGGGTCAAATGGCAAAAAATTAGCTTCCTTATGTGACGTTTCACTGATGGTTCCCTCGACGAGAACCGCTCGCATCCAAGAGGGTCATATTACAGTTGCCCACATTTGGTGTGAAATGATTGATTTTAAGTTCAAAGATGAATAGTTTTTCGCTAAAAAAGTTTTTATCCGAAATGAAATTTACGGAAAATTTTTCAAAAGTTAAAGTTTTAATCGTCGGCGATATAATGCTTGACCGATACTGGTGGGGAAGTGTCCGCCGAATCTCGCCGGAAGCACCTGTGCCGGTAGTTACTGTAGATAAAACCAGTTTATTGGCGGGCGGCGCGGCAAATGTCGCAGCGAATGTCGCCGGACTTGGTGCAAAATCCTATCTGGTTGGAGTTATTGGAGAAGATTCAGAGGCGGAAATGTTCTCCGAAGTGTTGTGTGAAGCACGCGTATCAGACAGTTTTTTAATCCCGCTTAAAAATCGTCGAACCACTGTAAAAACACGCATTGTTGCACATAATCAACACGTCGTTCGGATAGACCAAGAAAACACGGGCGAATTATCGAAAGAAGAACAGGTAGTTGTTTTCAAAAAAATTGAAGCAATTATCGACGAAGTTGACATAGTAATTATTTCTGATTATGCAAAAGGACTAATAACCGAAGAAATAGCCAGGCGTCTGATAACGAAATCGGTGTCTCAGGGAAAAAAGATTTTGGTTGATCCAAAAGGAAAAAATTATTCAAAATACAGTGGCGCAACTTTATTGACGCCAAATCAAAAAGAAGCTGTTCAGGCAACTAATCTTGATGATTACGCAGAAGATTCACTTGAAAAATCGGGTAATATCCTTTTAGAAAGTTTATCGGTGGAAGCTCTTTTGATTACTCGTGGCGAGCAGGGAATGACGTTATTTCAAAAAAACAAAGAAATCGCCCATTTGAAAGCTCTTGCCCGAAAAGTCTATGATGTAACCGGCGCAGGCGATACCGTTATAGCAAGTTTAGCAGTAATGTTAGCTTCAGGAGCGAATTTTCGGGAAGCGGCAAACGTGGCAAATATCTCGGCCGGTCTGGTGGTAGAACAAATCGGCACAACCGCAATTTCCTTAGAAACTCTGCGGAATGTTTTTTAAAACAAAAAATATAAATTATATATTTCACCATTTCTCCGGCAAAGAATTACAAATTTTTATCAATCTAATCTCTTAATTTCTCTCAATTGCCCGCAATTTAAAAAATAAAATTTTAAAACTTATATTGTTGCTTGTTGATATTTTCCAAACATTTTAGAATATCAGAGACTACACTCATCAAAGCTGACTTGTTTAAGTCGAATGTTTTAAGGTTACAAACGACTTAGCTGAGTTAGCTTTATCTGTTAAATTCTGTCCGCAATATTGAACAACAAAATAATTGAAATGAATAAAAAGGCTTTGATAACAGGTATTACCGGGCAGGACGGTAGTTATCTGGCAGAATATCTGCTTGGTTTGGGCTATGAGGTTCACGGCTTGGTGCGCCGTGTGGCTCTGGAAGATCCACAGCGCAGATTCACGAGAATTAGTCATCTTCTGGACAAGATAACGCTCCACCCGGCAAGTTTGGAAAGCTACCCAAGCATTTTCCATGTGGTCAGTCATCACGACTTCGATGAATGTTATCATCTCGCGGCGCAAAGTTTTGTCGCGGAAAGTTTTGCCGACGGGTTTTCGACGATGAATACAAATATCAACGGCACGCATTATATGCTGGCAGCACTTCGTGAGCTGCGTCCACACTGCCGCTTTTATTTTGCCGGGTCGAGCGAAATGTTTGGCAAGGTCAAAGAAATCCCGCAATTGGAAACGACGGCTTTTCACCCCCGAAGTCCTTACGGCATCAGTAAAGTTGCAGGCTTTGACCTGACGAGAAATTACCGTGAAGCCTACGGAATGTTTTGCTGCAGCGGACTTCTTTTTAACCACGAAGGACCGAGACGCGGATATGAATTTGTAACTCGGAAAATCACGAGTACTGTCGCGCGCATAAAATTAGGGCTTGCCTCAGAACTCCGTCTGGGCAATCTCGAAGCCAAAAGAGATTGGGGACACGCTGCCGATTACGTGCGAGCAATGTATCTGATGCTTCAACAATCCGAACCCGACGATTTTGTAGTGGCATCGGGTGAAACCCATTCGGTTCGGGAGTTTTGCGAATTAGCCTTTGCACAGGTTGACCGCCAATGTACTGTCAGCCGTAATGTTTGCGCGTAGTATTGGCTGCAAAACATTGGCGATGACCGGGTCAAATGGCAAAAAATTAGCTTCCTTATGTGACGTTTCACTGATGGTTCCCTCGACGAGAACCGCTCGCATCCAAGAGGGTCATATTACAGTTGCCCACATTTGGTGTGAAATGATTGATTTTAAGTTCAAAGATGAATAGTTTTTCGCTAAAAAAGTTTTTATCCGAAATGAAATTTACGGAAAATTTTTCAAAAGTTAAAGTTTTAATCGTCGGCGATATAATGCTTGACCGATACTGGTGGGGAAGTGTCCGCCGAATCTCGCCGGAAGCACCTGTGCCGGTAGTTACTGTAGATAAAACCAGTTTATTGGCGGGCGGCGCGGCAAATGTCGCAGCGAATGTCGCCGGACTTGGTGCAAAATCCTATCTGGTTGGAGTTATTGGAGAAGATTCAGAGGCGGAAATGTTCTCCGAAGTGTTGTGTGAAGCACGCGTATCAGACAGTTTTTTAATCCCGCTTAAAAATCGTCGAACCACTGTAAAAACACGCATTGTTGCACATAATCAACACGTCGTTCGGATAGACCAAGAAAACACGGGCGAATTATCGAAAGAAGAACAGGTAGTTGTTTTCAAAAAAATTGAAGCAATTATCGACGAAGTTGACATAGTAATTATTTCTGATTATGCAAAAGGACTAATAACCGAAGAAATAGCCAGGCGTCTGATAACGAAATCGGTGTCTCAGGGAAAAAAGATTTTGGTTGATCCAAAAGGAAAAAATTATTCAAAATACAGTGGCGCAACTTTATTGACGCCAAATCAAAAAGAAGCTGTTCAGGCAACTAATCTTGATGATTACGCAGAAGATTCACTTGAAAAATCGGGTAATATCCTTTTAGAAAGTTTATCGGTGGAAGCTCTTTTGATTACTCGTGGCGAGCAGGGAATGACGTTATTTCAAAAAAACAAAGAAATCGCCCATTTGAAAGCTCTTGCCCGAAAAGTCTATGATGTAACCGGCGCAGGCGATACCGTTATAGCAAGTTTAGCAGTAATGTTAGCTTCAGGAGCGAATTTTCGGGAAGCGGCAAACGTGGCAAATATCTCGGCCGGTCTGGTGGTAGAACAAATCGGCACAACCGCAATTTCCTTAGAAACTCTGCGGAATGTTTTTTAAAACAAAAAATATAAATTATATATTTCACCATTTCTCCGGCAAAGAATTACAAATTTTTATCAATCTAATCTCTTAATTTCTCTCAATTGCCCGCAATTTAAAAAATAAAATTTTAAAACTTATATTGTTGCTTGTTGATATTTTCCAAACATTTTAGAATATCAGAGACTACACTCATCAAAGCTGACTTGTTTAAGTCGAATGTTTTAAGGTTACAAACGACTTAGCTGAGTTAGCTTTATCTGTTAAATTCTGTCCGCAATATTGAACAACAAAATAATTGAAATGAATAAAAAGGCTTTGATAACAGGTATTACCGGGCAGGACGGTAGTTATCTGGCAGAATATCTGCTTGGTTTGGGCTATGAGGTTCACGGCTTGGTGCGCCGTGTGGCTCTGGAAGATCCACAGCGCAGATTCACGAGAATTAGTCATCTTCTGGACAAGATAACGCTCCACCCGGCAAGTTTGGAAAGCTACCCAAGCATTTTCCATGTGGTCAGTCATCACGACTTCGATGAATGTTATCATCTCGCGGCGCAAAGTTTTGTCGCGGAAAGTTTTGCCGACGGGTTTTCGACGATGAATACAAATATCAACGGCACGCATTATATGCTGGCAGCACTTCGTGAGCTGCGTCCACACTGCCGCTTTTATTTTGCCGGGTCGAGCGAAATGTTTGGCAAGGTCAAAGAAATCCCGCAATTGGAAACGACGGCTTTTCACCCCCGAAGTCCTTACGGCATCAGTAAAGTTGCAGGCTTTGACCTGACGAGAAATTACCGTGAAGCCTACGGAATGTTTTGCTGCAGCGGACTTCTTTTTAACCACGAAGGACCGAGACGCGGATATGAATTTGTAACTCGGAAAATCACGAGTACTGTCGCGCGCATAAAATTAGGGCTTGCCTCAGAACTCCGTCTGGGCAATCTCGAAGCCAAAAGAGATTGGGGACACGCTGCCGATTACGTGCGAGCAATGTATCTGATGCTTCAACAATCCGAACCCGACGATTTTGTAGTGGCATCGGGTGAAACCCATTCGGTTCGGGAGTTTTGCGAATTAGCCTTTGCACAGGTTGACCTTAATTACCGTGATTATGTGGTGGTTGATGAAAAACACTATCGTCCGGCAGAAGTTGATTTACTGGTCGGCGACTCGACGAAAGCTCGCCGGGTGTTAAATTGGCAGCCTAAATACTCATTTTATGAGTTGGTCAATGAAATGGTCGAAACAGATTTAAAGATGGCCGGTTTGGAGCCGAAAAAACTGTCGGCAGCTGAAAATACAGAAAGGTAATTTTGTTTTAGCTTTTTAGTTTGCCCTTGAAAAGACTTGAAAAGAATTGAGATACTCATGGGAAACTTTTAAAGATTAAAGTGCATATCTATCATTTGACTCTAAATTTTTGTTTATGAAGCCAAAAATAGTTTTTATCGAAAGAAAATTTTGGGAATCCGTAAGCCTCGAAAAAGTTTTTGCGCAAATTGATAAAAGCATCCCAAAAGATAAATTTGAAACTTCATTCGTTAAACTGCCTTATCTCAACGACCTTTTAGGAATCATCAAAAATTTTATTTTTTTTAAAAAACCGGAAGCCGATATTTATCACATAACCGGGCATATACATTATATTGGGTTGATTTTACCGAAAAAAAAGACGGTTTTAACTATTGCCGATTTAACAATTTTACGGACTCGAAAAGGATTGCGGCGGTTTATTATAAAAAAATTGTTTTTTGATTTGCCGGTCAAAAAAATAAAATATATAACTGCCATTTCGGAAGCGACTAAAAAGGAGATTATTCAATTCACAAACTGCGAGGAGCAAAAAATTCGAGTCATTGAAGTTCCGCTGCAAGACATTTTATATTTAGAATCGGAGAAAACTTTTAACACTCGCTGTCCGACAATTTTGCAGATTGGAACTGCACAGCACAAAAATATCGCAAATTTAGTTAAAGCTTTAAAGGATGTGAATTGTCGGCTCAGAATTATTGGAAAACTTAATGAAGAGTTATTAAATGAATTAAAATTAAATAAGATTGATTTTACAAACGATTTTGATTTAGAGGACGGCGAAATCAGAGATGAGTATCAAAAAGCGGATATAGTTGCTTTTTGTTCGATTTATGAAGGTTTCGGTTTGCCAATTATCGAAGCCCAAGCGATGCGCACGCCGGTCGTTACGAGCAATATAAGTCCGTTGAAAGAAGTTGCCGGCGGCGGCGCAGTGCTGGTTAATCCGGAAGATATCTTGAGCATCAGGGAAGGGATTTTGCGAATAATAAACGACGAATCGTTAAGAAATAAGCTCGTTGAAAAAGGACTAATAAATATAAAAAGATTTGAAACCTCCCGAGTCGCCGCTCAGTATGAAAACCTTTACCGTGAAATTATCGAAACCGAAAACATTTTAAAAGATTGAATAAAATGATAACCGAAAATGCTTATTAAAAAACCGATAATCCTAATTTTTTGTAATTATTATTTGCCGGGCTATAAAAGCGGCGGAGGAATGAGATCAATTGTTAATATGGTTGCGCGTTTCAATAATCAATTTGATTTTCGGGTCATTACATTTGACCACGACGGCGACGGAAAGCCGTACCCAACCGTCAATATAAACCACTGGAATGAAATAGAAGGAACGCAGGTTTTTTATTTATCAAAAGATAAAATTAAAATCTCAAAACTTCGCCGATTAATTGAGGAAGTGCAGCCGGATTCGATTTACTTAAATAGTGTTTTTTCAGTGATGTCTATTTTTGTTTTAACTTTAAGAAAATTAAAACTTATACCGCAGATAGGAATCATACTTGCGCCGGAAGGAGAATTGTCCGAAGGCGCCTTAAAATTAAAAGCAGCAAAAAAGAAAGCTTTTACAAAATTTGCAAAAAGTTCAGGACTCTATCGGGATTTAATGTGGAAAACGACCGCCGAACCGGAAAAAAAGGAAGCAGAAAGTTTTAAGGGACGGGGAGGAAAAATTTTTATAGCACCAAATCTGCCTGCCCGAAATTTTTTAGACGGTTACCGGCAAGAATTAAAACCTAAAAAGAACGTCGGGGAAGCGAAAATGATTTTTCTATCTCGATTTATGCGTAAAAAAAATTTCAAATGGTTAATGGATAACTTAAAAAATATCGAAGGTAAATTAAAAATAGATATTATTGGACCGCTTGAAGATGAAAATTATTGGAATGAAACACAACAATCTATAAACAGTCTACCGTCAAATATCAAAATCGAATACAGAGGGCATATCGAAAATGAAATGGTTCAACAAAAATTGTTAGAATATCATTTTTTTATTTTACCAACTTTGGGTGAAAATTTCGGGCATGTTTTTATTGAAGCCTTAGCCGCTGGTTGTCCGCTGATAATCAGTAACCGAACGCCGTGGCTCAATTTAGAAGAGAAGGGAATCGGTTGGGATATACCGCTGGAGAAACCAGAAAAGTGGCAAGAGAAAATAAGATTTTGCATTAACTTAGACGAAGTAGCCTATAGTGAAGCATCAAAGAAATCGAGAGAATTCGCACGCCAATGGGTTGAGAACCCAATAATTCTAGAAAATACCTTAACAGTTCTTAAAAGCGGCTTAAAAAAGTTTTAACTTTCATTATTTAAACTAAGTCATTAATTAATTTACCGGAATCATTTTTCTTTAATAGTCGGAATCTCGACATTCAACAAAACACTTGAAGTATGAAGATTTTAATAATTGGCGGCAGCGGAATGCTTGGGCATAAATTGGTTGAAGTTTGGCAAGATAGATTTAATGTCTGGACAACCATCCGAAATAATTTTCAGCAATATGAGAGATACAAAATCTTTAATCGCGATAAGACATTTGAAAATATTAATATCCAGAATATAAGTTTAGTAAGAGAAACGATTAAACAAATAAAACCAAACGTGGTTGTTAATGCAGTCGGCGTTATCAAACAAGTTCCTTTAGCAAAAAACATCATCGATACATTGACAATTAATTCTATTTTTCCGCATCAACTAAGTGAACTTGCCGAAGAATTTCAATTTCGGTTAATAAATATCAGCACGGATTGTGTTTTTAGCGGCGTGAAAGGAAATTATTCAGAGTGCGATTTGGCAGACGCGCACGATTTATATGGAAAAAGCAAACATCTCGGGGAAGTATCTACGGGAAACTGTCTAACACTTCGGACATCAATTATTGGAAGAGAACTCGAAACAGCGCATAGTTTGGTTGAATGGTTTTTGGGTAATCGCGGAAAAAGTATCAAGGGCTTTATTAATGCAATTTACACGGGTTTTCCGACCGTTGTGTTAGCAGATATATTATCAAATCTGATAGAAAACTACCCTGATTTGTGTGGTTTGTATCACGTTTCGAGCGAGCCGATAAATAAATTCAATTTACTAACACTCATTAACGAAGCCTATCAAGCAGAAATAGAAATCGAACCGTTTGAAGATTTTGTAATTGATAGAAGTCTAGATTCAAGTAAATTTAGAGAAGCGACTGGATTTGAGCCGATAAATTGGATTGAGATGATAAGAATAATGGCTGCTGACAATGTGGTTTATCAAAAAAATTATAATGTTAGCGAAAGAATATAAAATATAAAAAATAAAATATGAAAGTGTTGACGATTTTCGGAACCCGACCTGAAATTATCAGATTAAGTCCGACCTTAAAAATCCTCGACCAATACTGTGAACACATCACGGTTCACACCGGTCAAAATTATCATGAGAGTTTAAGCGATATTTTTATCAGAGAGTTGGAAGTGCGGCCGCCGAACGTCCATTTCGGCATTAAATCAAAGAGTTTCGGCGAGCAAGCCGGGCAAATCCTACAAAAAACAGATGAAGTTTTAGAAAAATACAAGCCGGATAAAGTATTGATTTTAGGCGATACGAACAGCGCGCTTTCGGCGATTGTCGCGGCGCGGCGCGGCATTCCCGTTTTTCATATGGAAGCGGGAAATCGCTGTTTCGATACGCGCGTGCCGGAAGAAATCAACCGGCGGATAATCGATCATTCCAGTACGATTCTTCTGCCTTATACGGAACGCAGCAAGGAAAATTTGGTTTCTGAAGGAATCGAACGCGAACGGATTTATGTAACCGGAAATCCCATCAAGGAAGTATTAGATAGTTTTAAAGAAAAAATTGATGCGAGCCGCGCGTTGGAAAAATTCGGGGTCAGCGAATTCGATTACTTTCTGGTTACACTTCATCGTTCGGAAAATGTCGACAAAATAGAGCGGCTAACGGAAATTTTGAAGGGATTGGAACAAGTGGTTGAAAAATTTGAAAAGCAGATGCTCATCAGCGTTCATCCACGAACTGCCGAGAAACTCGACAAATTCGGTTTAAAAACAAAATCGGATAAAATTAAATTGCTTGAACCGCTCGGATTTTTCGATTTTGTGAAATTAGAAAAAAAAGCATTGACGGTGTTGACCGATAGCGGAACAGTACAGGAAGAATGCGCGATTTTCGGCGTGCCGAATATAACTTTGCGAGACGTAACTGAAAGACCGGAAACAATCGAATGCGGCAGTAATATTTTAAGCGGTGCGATGACCGATTCAATTTTGCGGGCGGTCGAAATAGCCTTATCGCAACCGGTAAACTGGACTGCTCCGAAAGAATATCTGACAGAAAATGTTGCACACACGGTCAGTAAAATTATTTTGGGATATACAAGCGTTCGCCAACATCTATAATTTTACAAAAATGTTTTAATAGTTTTTTGATAACTTCAGTTCGAACGATTTTATGCGGTATGGAAATTCAAAATTTTTGAATCATTATTCTCGAAACGATTATGAATGCAGGTTTTACGGTTGAGAAAATTGATAAGGGTGAAAGCTCAGACGCGGTAGATCAGAATCCGAAATCAAACTTTCAGATACGCTTATGGATAGTCAGCGAGCTTTATTATCCGGAAGAAACCTCGACCGGTTATTACCTAACTAAAATTGCCGAAGGACTCGCTGCCAGTTTCGATGTAAAAGTATTGTGCGGGCAGCCGAATTACTCGAAACGCGGTAATTTCGCCGCAAAAAAAGAGATTCACAAAAATGTAGAAATTTTTCGCGCATGGGGGACAACTCTCGATAAAAATGTAATCGTTTATCGCTTACTAAATATGTTGACTTTAAGTTTTTCTATATTTATCAAAGCTTTGTTCGATTTTCAGAAAAACGAGCGGGTTTTAGTCGTTACGACTCCTCCGTTGCTACCTTTTATCGCTGCTTTAGCATCAATTGTGCGGGGTGGGAAGTATGTGCTTTTAATCCACGATAATTATCCGGAGATTTTAATCGCGGTCGGCAAAACCAAAAAAAACTCTCTGCTCGTTAAAATTTTGGATTTTTTTAACCGACAGCTTTATAAATACGCCAGTAAAATTATTGTAGTCGGACGGGATATGCATGATTTGGTCGAAAGTAAGACTCTCGGGCTACGGGTGCCGATCGAATGTATTCCGAATTGGGCGGAGATTGAGCAGGTAAAACCGTCGAGTCGAAATGAAAACCAGCTGTTAAAGCAGCTCGGGGTTTCAGAAAAGCTAGTTTTTCTATACGCCGGTAATATGGGGCATCCGAACGATTTGGAAAGTATCGTTAAATGTTCAGAAAAATTGAAGGGCAATGCCGAGTTTCATTTTATTTTTCTAGGCACAGGCGTTAAGAAGAGATGGTTAGAAAAGAAAATCGAAGAGAAAAATTTAACAAATGTAACCGTTTTGCCGCCACGACCGCGCAGTGAACAAAATATATTTTTAAATGCCTGTGATGTTGCGTTAGTGTCTTTGGTGAAAAATATGTGGGGCGTTTCGATGCCCAGTCGAACATATAATATTCTGGCAGTTGGTAAACCGATACTTGCTCTGACTGAGGCAAATTCCGAGGTGGCACGAGTGATCCAAGAAGACGACCTCGGTTGGGTTGTTTCGCCGGATAATCCTGAAAAACTTTTTCAAACCATAATAGAAATTTCCCGAAAGAGGCCGCAATTAACAACGATGGGAAAGAGGGCTAGAAAAGCGGCGATTGAAAAATATTCGATCGAAATTGCCATTCAAAAATATAAAAAAGCTTTGTCGTTTTAAAATATCTAGCGTCCGATAACGAATCAATTGTTTCATCTAACAACCTATGAAAATTTTGGTGACAGGCGCGAGCGGATTAGTGGGCGGCCACGATAATTATCCGGAGATTTTAATCGCGGTCGGCAAAACCAAAAAAAACTCTCTGCTCGTTAAAATTTTGGATTTTTTTAACCGACAGCTTTATAAATACGCCAGTAAAATTATTGTAGTCGGACGGGATATGCATGATTTGGTCGAAAGTAAGACTCTCGGGCTACGGGTGCCGATCGAATGTATTCCGAATTGGGCGGAGATTGAGCAGGTAAAACCGTCGAGTCGAAATGAAAACCAGCTGTTAAAGCAGCTCGGGGTTTCAGAAAAGCTAGTTTTTCTATACGCCGGTAATATGGGGCATCCGAACGATTTGGAAAGTATCGTTAAATGTTCAGAAAAATTGAAGGGCAATGCCGAGTTTCATTTTATTTTTCTAGGCACAGGCGTTAAGAAGAGATGGTTAGAAAAGAAAATCGAAGAGAAAAATTTAACAAATGTAACCGTTTTGCCGCCACGACCGCGCAGTGAACAAAATATATTTTTAAATGCCTGTGATGTTGCGTTAGTGTCTTTGGTGAAAAATATGTGGGGCGTTTCGATGCCCAGTCGAACATATAATATTCTGGCAGTTGGTAAACCGATACTTGCTCTGACTGAGGCAAATTCCGAGGTGGCACGAGTGATCCAAGAAGACGACCTCGGTTGGGTTGTTTCGCCGGATAATCCTGAAAAACTTTTTCAAACCATAATAGAAATTTCCCGAAAGAGGCCGCAATTAACAACGATGGGAAAGAGGGCTAGAAAAGCGGCGATTGAAAAATATTCGATCGAAATTGCCATTCAAAAATATAAAAAAGCTTTGTCGTTTTAAAATATCTAGCGTCCGATAACGAATCAATTGTTTCATCTAACAACCTATGAAAATTTTGGTGACAGGCGCGAGCGGATTAGTGGGCGGCACAATTGTCGAAGAGCTTTTGAGAAACAGTTTTGAGGTTTATGCTTTAGTCGGAGCAAACTCTAAAACAAATAAATTTGGAGGAGTAAAAAAAATTTTCAAAGCTGATATAACTGAATACCAAAATCTCGCCGCCCTTGCCAGTCTCGAAAATGTAGATGTAATAATTCATTCGGCAGGTTTGGCGCATCAATTTGAAGATCGAACAGAGAAAGAGTTTTGGAAAGTGAATGTTTTGGGGACGGAAAACGTAGCGCGTTTAGCCGTTAAATTAAAGGTCAAACATTTTATTTTAATAAGTTCGGTTGCCGTCTATGGTAAAAAACCCGCAAATTTGGGGCTTAATAATTTAGCAATTTACAAATTTGGTATTACAGAGGAAGCTGTGTGTCAGCCGCAAGGATTTTACGCGCATAGCAAGTTGGAATCTGAAAAAGCTGCTCAGCGCATCTGTGCAGACAGTAAAATCGCTTTAACGATTTTGAGGCCGGCAGCCGTCATCGGCGAGGAAGATAGAGGAAACGTCGCCCGTCTGATAAAAGCGATTGATAAAAAACGATTTTTTTGGATCGGGGCGGGTGAAAACTTTAAAAGTCTTATATATAAAGGAGACGTGGCAAAAGCGTGTGTGAAAATTTTAAGAAAAACCGCCGGCAACGAAATTTTCAATGTTACGGCTCAGCCATCCACAATGAAGGAGATAGTTTCAGAAATTGAAAATAATCTAGGGATAAAAGCGCCAAAATTTTCGATATCGTCAAAAATTTTAAGTAAATGTTTTCTGATTAACACAAAATTTTTGCGATTGAAAAAGTTAAATCAGATTGAAGGGATTTTAGAGAAATGGCTCTCCGAAGACGTTTTTTCCGGTGAAAAATTTAAGAAAATTTATGGTTTCCAAACGGAAATTTCTATCAAAGAGGCAATTCGGCGACAAGTCGAACATTATAAGAAAAATAAGAAAAATAAAAAAACGAAACGGTGAAATTTCTTTTTTACATTCCTTTGTATATTCTAGTTTTCATAATGACCTATGTCGGTGTCGAGCGATTCTACCACTGGAGTCTACAGCGAAAACTGCTCGACATACCGAATGAGAGAAGCTCACACACCACACCGACAGTACGGGGCGGGGGTTTGATAATTGTATTAATTTGTTTGATGGCTTATACGTTATACGCGTTTTTCGTTACAAACAATTTTCAGTGGAGTTATGTGATAGGCGCGTCTTTGATAGCTTTCATCAGTTGGTTAGATGATTTATATAACATCTCGTTCGCTTGGAGGTTTTTGGTTCATGCTCTTTCAGCCTTGATTATTATATTAACGCTCGGATACTTTCAAGCGATTTACGTCCCCTTTTTTGGGAAAATCAACTTCGGCTTAACCGGCGCAGTACTAATGTTTTTATGGATTGTTTGGATGACAAATGCTTACAATTTTATGGACGGCATTGACGGCATCGCCGGAATGCAAGCAGTAACGGCTGGAATCGGTTGGTTAGCAATTGGAAATTTGTTGGGCGTTTCTTCGACTGGTTTTTACGGTGGAATTATCGCTTTTTCAAGTCTGGGATTTTTAATCCATAATTGGCAACCGGCAAAAATTTTTATGGGCGATGTCGGAAGCGCATTTTTAGGCTATAGCTTTGCTGTTCTGCCATTTTTATCGTTCCAAGAATCTGTTGAAAACACTATAGATCAAACATTTTTGCCAATAATCGCTATCTTATTAGTTTGGTTATTTGTCTTTGATACAATTTTTACTTTTATACGCCGTATCTTTAGAGGCGAGAAAGTTTGGGAAGCTCATCGCGGACACGTCTATCAGAGATTAATAATCGAGGGATTTTCGCATCGAGCCGTTACAGTTTTATATGGTTTGTTATCTGCTTTAATAGCTTTAACTACCGGTTTATGGGTAATTAATAAAGACGTTTGGGAAATGGTTTTGATATTCACAATTGGTTTTCAGACGATCGCGCTTTATTTGTTTCCAAATCAAACACCAAAACTTCGTCTGGCATTTCCTGAATGACCAAACCTTCTTTTCGAGCTGTATGTTTTTGCAAGTTATTCATAGTTTCTCCTGGTTTCTCCTGAAATAG
>MWVZ01000007.1_pt1 | contig 18741 bp, 7 predicted proteins | sample 1047221 | NCBI WGS metagenome assembly MWVZ01 (sample SAMN06349980, study PRJNA376086) | soil metagenome | isolation source: MS6-5 sample Antarctic (ecotone) soil | place: Antarctica | collected 2015-01-13
TGATATCATCGGATGCGTCTCTTAACCAACCTCTATGCGCAAACAAATAATATTAAACATCCTTTTATAAATCGCCCGTTTTTTTTTGTGATTTCGCCATATTGTCGTCCGTTTGCTTATACAAGTCGGAAACGGTTACAGAGATGCCGTTTTTGGTCATTTACAGCCTCTCTGACAGCTTTTCTTCAAAAACTGACCTAATGGTCTTATCCAAAAATGTAAGGGCTTGAAGGGCATACCGGTGAGGGTTTTTTTAGATTTTAGAGGTGGGCAATACTTGCTTGATTTTTATGTAACATTTTGATGAGTAACTTCTTTAGTTGCAATATTTGCAAAGCTCAAACACTTGACACGTTCTTCTAATTGTAGTACTCTTAAGAAGTGCGGGGTATTCTGTTTTAAGAAGAATAAAATCTTCATCCTGCGCGGTGTATGGGTAGAGCTTGTCATATACGAAGCTGACAATAAGCGGTGAAACGAGACTCGCTGAGAAGGTTGCTAAAAAGCAGCGTTACAGATAGAACGGATTAACCATCAATGACTTGGAGAGATAACCAACGATGCTTGTCAGCCCTGCTTCTTGGAATGCACCTAATAATGACCCGTTCAGGTTCAGAATGCCTGAATAAACAGTCCAAGAGAACTGATACGAAAGCGACCGACCGACGTTATACTGGATAACCGTCAAAGCATCGTAAGACCTAGTAGGGTAGGTCTACGTGTGTCTGCTCACTCCCTCTGATACCTGGATATAAGATTGCTAGTCAACTAGCGAACAATGGTAAAACACGGGTAAATCATTAGTTAAAAAAAACAAAAAAAAAATAAGTCGAGACGACAATTAGGATTCTTGATTTCATAGAAACGATAATTCCCGATTTGCTTATAATCAACAACTTACAGAAATCCTCTCTCGACAAATCTTTCCTTACCAATAACTTAAAAATATCGAAAATCTTTTCGGAAACGCTGAATCAGCCGTCCTAGGACCCACGAAATCAGGGTTGCACCAAGTTTTTTATTATTTTTATGCCAGGATTCAAATTATTGATGAGAAAGGGTTTAGGGAAAAGTTGTGTCTGTAAGTTGTTGCAAACAAACCAACTGCGGAAAAGATGGTCCTAGGACCACGTAAAACGCTTTTGGTTTAGAATCAACAACTTACAAACACAACTTATAAACATAAAACTCATAAGCCTCTTCTTATCAGTGAGTTAAAAAATACAACCTTACCAAGCTACTCTACCAGGAAACCACCATTCTCCTCGATTGCTTCATCGATTGCGCTCATCAGTTTGATTGTTTGTAGCAGAACTGAAACTACGGTTTCATAGTGTTCCAAGTCGTCAAAGGATAGTGTTCTGCCTTTGCGGTCTTTGAGCCACTTCTGCAATACCTGATAACCGCCGATGTGAAAATTCCAAGCCGCTTCTGGAACATTACCGAAATACTGCGTTTCATTTAGCCAAACCTTTTCACCTTCATACTTTACTGCTTTGACTTCGTTTGAACCTCTTTCTGGGAATGTAACATTGCTTTCCACCTCTGCTTCCAAAAGGTGCAACCCCACTAATTTAGAGCCTAAATTAACCAGTAGTCGGAAAAGAGCAAGATTAGAAGTCAAGGGCAAACGTGGGAAGTCTATCTTCAAGAATTCGGCGTAGCGCGAACGATAGGTTGGTGAGTGAAAAACAGCATAGGCGTAATTAAAAACGTCTTCCGGCGCGAAAGTCTTGACCAAATCACCTTTGCCGTCCGGAATAAATTCAAGTTTTAATTTGGCGGAAAAGTCTTTGACAAATTCATCTGAAAAGTTTGGTTTTCTTTCGCTCGTTTCTTCATCGAATAAGCCGCGCCTTTCGGTTGGATAAAGATAAAGCGGGAAAAGATTTATTCCGCCGCGCCGAAATACATTTGCATCAATAGGTTTGCGCGAAACTGAAATCAATGCCCAAATATCTTCATTTACAGCACTGCCTTGTCTTCCAAGACCTAAACAAAGATTTTCCTTCTTTGCAACGTGGTCAATCAATTCACGGCGCGGTCTGTCCATTGCAACTGTGCTGAAATAACTAAAACGATTGTCGAAAGGACGATAAGAACATTCAATCAAATCACTTTTCCAATCTTTATTTGCTTTTACTTCTTTTCTAGCTTTTGAAACTGTCCAACTTGAACTATCTGAAACTTCGTAAAGTTCGCGTATTTCATCATCGGAAAGTTTTGTTTCTCTTAAATCATTTATTCGTTTTAACAATACGTCTTTATCAAAATCTATTGCAAAAAAATCACGATGCGTTTGAAATCCTAAAACATTCGTTGGCATCATTTCTGTTACTTTCCAACAACTTTGATATTCTTCACGTAAAGTTTCATCTTGCGGAATGAAAAGATAAAAAGGTTTATTCGGGTCAAGTTCTTTCCATTCAGTTGTATCAATATCATTCTGCAAAAGCCACTGATATTTACCGCCGGTCAATTCCTTTTCATTATTAACATTTTCCGCCCAGATTTCACGTGCGCCGTAAAGATGTTTATGAAAAACTTTGGTATCGGTAGGTGGTGCAGGTATCGAACTTATATTGTGCTTTTTAACAAAAATTCCAATCGCAACGCCTTGCTGAATATCGAACACGTTTTCATCTTTTGAGCCGTCAGGTGAACGTTCCTTCTTTTTGGAGTTGCCGTGTAAATCCAAAACATAAATTTCATCAAAGGATTTCATCAGCGATTCCCTCATACCGCGAAAGGTCGGATTGTCCAAATAACCGTGATTCGTAACAAAAGCCAAAATGCCGTAGCCTGTTTGGTCAATTCGCCATTGCGCGAAGCGGATGAATTTAACGTAATCATCATTGAGCCATTTCGAGTTTCTTTCACCTAAAGGTTGACCATCAACTTCAAAATAGTTTCCGGTTATTTTGCCTGTATGAGCATCAATACCGTGAAGAAGCTGCTTTATCCATTCACCTGTATTAGCAGAATGTCCAGAATAAGGTGGATTACCTAACACAACCATTACAGGTGCATCTTGTTTGATTTTACTTGCAAAATCAGCTTCATCATTAAGCCAACGAGTTAAACCGGAAACGTTTGAAAGGCGGTCAACCTCTTCAAGTGTATTTGTCAGAAAAACTCTAAGGCGCTCGTTTGATTGGAACTTATAGCCTGTTTCTTCCAGAAGTAAGCCTAGTTTAAGATGCGCTACAGAGTAAGGTGCAACTAATAATTCAAATCCAAAGATGCGCGGCAAAAGATGTTCAGAGACATAGCCATCCCACATTCCTTTGTTTTTCTCGAATCGTTTGGCAATTTGCTTGATAACGCTATAAAGAAAAGTTCCCGTTCCGGTTGCCGGGTCGAGAATCAAAAGTTTGTGAGATTCAATTTCGGTCTCACCTTGTTTGATTTTAATTTTACTCGAGTCTGCCAAACCTTTTGGCATTCCAAAATCATTCTGCAAAATCTTCTCTACGCTTCGCACAATGTAAGAAACGACAGGTTCAGGCGTGTAATAAACGCCGCGAGTTTCTCTCAACTTAGGATTGTATTCGGCAAGGAAAGTCTCGTAGAAATGAACAACCGGGTCTTCTTGTCTTGTGCGTTTGCCGAAGTCCTGCAAAATTTCTTCTATGTTGGTTCGGTTCAAAAGCTCGGCTAAATCATCAACCGCCCAAGTAATGCGCTCATCAAGATTTATTCCGGCTATGTTGTCAAATAATTGCCGTAGGAACGGGTTTGTTCTCGGGACAGCTTGACCTGCGTTCAATCGTGTAAAAGGCGGCGTATGGCTATTACAACGCGCAGAAAACAGCCCGTAGGCAATGGTTTGAGCGTAAAGGTCGGCAAATTGTGCCTCGGTCAAATCCGGCAGCAGAACCTTACGAAAACTCTGCATTTGGTCGTGCAACGGGTCCAAGTCGCTGTCATCTGTATTCTCTGTTTCCAATGCCCTCTCAATCGTTACCCGAATTAGACGAGCAATCGAAGCCATTCGTTTGGCAAGTTCCTTCGGAGTGGAAATGGTTTCAGCTTGAATTGTGAGAAAGTTTTGGAAAAGCTCGATAAGTTCGTTTCCATTCGCGGTTGGGGTTATTTTTCTATCCTTTCCAATTTCTGCAAGAATTATAGGTGGTCGAGATTCACCACGAACAAACCAACGAAATTCTAAATAATTGGTATAAATGAGATTTGGGAGGGCTTCTCTGTAACGCTCAAACTGTTCCTTCTCTCGCTTGTCGAGCCTGTCTAAATCTTTGCCCACATCTTTGGCTTCAATATAACCAAGCGGAATCTCACCTTGTGCGATTGTGCCTTTGGTGATGATGTAGTCCGGCGCACCACAGGCAATTCTCTTAGGTTCGTTCGTTGCTGTGATACCACTTTGAAGTGATTCAACTAATGTTTTCAAGAAAGGTCTGTGCGTGTGTTCGGTAGCATCATTACGGCTGTAAGCTCTTTCAATTTGGTCAAGGTAGGTTTGAATATCATTCATAGGTTTACGTTTATTTGGCTACATCATCAATCTTTTAAGGGGCTATATTGCTGACACCATTGATTTTCAGTGTTCAAAGTATCACATTTACGAATAAAAATTTAACCACAATTGAAGAATAATTCCATTATTACATCAGTAAACTCCCAGAATTAGCCTCAATTTTCAAGATTTTAGCGATTTTAGGCTTTAATTCTTAGGTTTAATGTGCTACACCTATTGGCGCTATGCAAAAGATGACACCGTTCTCGATTTCTCCGAACCCCTTATCTTTATACTTGACTGATTCACTAAAAGCTGTCGTGCACAAAGCAAGGTCTGCTATTGATTACCGACAAGGATTGACCTGCATTTTAGGAGATGTTGGCTTGGGTAAGTCTACAATCTTACGTTTCCTTTGGGCAGAGTATGCTGCGCGGGAAGATGAGTGCAAGACAGCATTTATCTCTACTCCTTCGTTTCCGTCTCCCTTTGCGATGCTTAAGAGTATTTGTCAGGACTTCGGACTTGAATCAATGCGTTCCCGTGAAGCCCAGAAAAGGTTGTTCGAGACCTATCTTATCGAACAATTTAAGACGGAAAGGAATGTCGTTATCTTCATTGACGAAGCACAAATGTTATCCAATCAGCAACTAGAATTGCTTCGGGAAATATTGAACTTTGAAACCAACACACAGAAACTTGTCCAAATTGTAGTTGCGGGTCAAATGGAACTAAAACTTAAAATAAATCGGCAAGCAAATCGCCCTTTTAAGTCCCGCATAATGAGTTACTCTAACCTTAATCCTTTGACGTTAGAAGAAACGAAGGAAATGATTGCCTTCCGGTGCAAATTCGCAGAAACTGAAACCCCCTTCCCCGAAAATGTTATTGACCGAATTTACTATCACACGCAAGGCATTCCCAGGTCGGTTCTAAAACTCTGTTACGAGCTTTACGAACTACACCGTCTCGGCGTTTTAATCTTTACGCCTGATTTGGTGGATGAAACGGCAAACGAGGTTGCTTTATGAGCTCAACTTTAATCTCCCTTCTAAAGGCTGATGAGGAAAAAAGGAAGGCAGAATTAGAAAAACCAAAACTCGAAGTTGTTCCAAAGACCGAGCAACTTCCCCCTGTCGAAAAACAGCCTGAAATTGAGAAAATAATTGAACACCCCTGTTCTGTAAATTTGGACGCCCAAATAAACAATGTAGGACGCCCAAATAGTGAAATGTTGGACGCCAAGACGCCCAAAGAGAGTGGTTGGACGCCCAAAGAGGGTAGCGGTTTGGACGCCAAGACGCCCAAAGATAAAAATTTGGACGTCCAAAAAACCACAGAAATAAAGAAGTGGGTAAAGTATGAACAACAACGGTCAACTGACCGCTTGAGTTTACGTCCAGACACAGAAATACTCCACAAAATTAAGGTTTACTGCACTGAAAATAAATTTACATTGACCGAGTTTTTTGAAATTGCCGCTATTCAGTTAATAGATTTGGACGCCCAAAAGCAAAAAGATTTGGGCGTCTTGACGCCCTTAGATGATAGAAGAAGAGATTATCTCTATAGAACCAACCCCCGCATCATCAATCTATTCCGCGAATATAACAAAATTTTTAATCCACAAACCGATTGGAAACCGAAAGATGATGCTGTTGGCGTGAAATATAATGATATTGATTTAAGGGTTATTGAACTTGGTATTATCCAAACCCAGAGCAATATCCTTGAAGGTGAATCAGACACTAAACCGGAACGCTTCAAATACTACACACGGGAAATTGATAAGCTCAATTCGCTTGGTTATTCAGAACAGCTTCTTGATGCAATCTTAATAACCAACCGCAAACGGTGGAAAGAAATTACAGGCAGGGAAGTTGATTTAAGTTTTTTAGACAAAAGGTAGAAGATAAATTTCCGACAATTAAAATTATGAAGCGTGATATTGATTTAATTCGAGAAATCCTTCTTGTTCTCGAAGATGCACCCGAGTTTGATACCCCACTTGATTTGACCATTGACGGCTACGATGAAAAGGAGATTAACTATCACGCTTACTTACTCGACCAAGCAGGACTGATTAAAGCATTTGACTTTTCCGCCGACGAGTCTCCGATATGGAAAGCATCACATTTAACTTGGAGTGGACACGAATTTTTAGCTGCCGCTAAAGATGAAACCCGTTGGAAGAAAACAAAAGCGATTGTGACAAAACACGGCGGTAGTGCAACCTTTGAAGTTATTAAAACCTTATTGACCGAGGCGTTGAAGGGTCAAATTTTTGGTAATTAGTCCAAGAGTCCTCAAACGCCCGTGTTTATTGAATCCTATTGAGATTGGGTCGGATAACTATCATTATGTGTGAGAAAATCAAGTGTTTCAGGGTATAAACCGCAGTATTTTGTGTTTTTGCTCAGATTTTGAGGTCAGTTATAAATACTACATATTGCGGTTTGAGCGCCAGAGTCAACAATTACAACATCTTGTGGGTGATATCATCGGATGCGTCTCTTAACCAACCTCTATGCGCAAACAAATAATATTAAACATCCTTTTATAAATCGCCCGTTTTTTTTTGTGATTTCGCCATATTGTCGTCCGTTTGCTTATACAAGTCGGAAACGGTTACAGAGATGCCGTTTTTGGTCATTTACAGCCTCTCTGACAGCTTTTCTTCAAAAACTGACCTAATGGTCTTATCCAAAAATGTAAGGGCTTGAAGGGCATACCGGTGAGGGTTTTTTTAGATTTTAGAGGTGGGCAATACTTGCTTGATTTTTATGTAACATTTTGATGAGTAACTTCTTTAGTTGCAATATTTGCAAAGCTCAAACACTTGACACGTTCTTCTAATTGTAGTACTCTTAAGAAGTGCGGGGTATTCTGTTTTAAGAAGAATAAAATCTTCATCCTGCGCGGTGTATGGGTAGAGCTTGTCATATACGAAGCTGACAATAAGCGGTGAAACGAGACTCGCTGAGAAGGTTGCTAAAAAGCAGCGTTACAGATAGAACGGATTAACCATCAATGACTTGGAGAGATAACCAACGATGCTTGTCAGCCCTGCTTCTTGGAATGCACCTAATAATGACCCGTTCAGGTTCAGAATGCCTGAATAAACAGTCCAAGAGAACTGATACGAAAGCGACCGACCGACGTTATACTGGATAACCGTCAAAGCATCGTAAGACCTAGTAGGGTAGGTCTACGTGTGTCTGCTCACTCCCTCTGATACCTGGATATAAGATTGCTAGTCAACTAGCGAACAATGGTAAAACACGGGTAAATCATTAGTTAAAAAAAACAAAAAAAAAATAAGTCGAGACGACAATTAGGATTCTTGATTTCATAGAAACGATAATTCCCGATTTGCTTATAATCAACAACTTACAGAAATCCTCTCTCGACAAATCTTTCCTTACCAATAACTTAAAAATATCGAAAATCTTTTCGGAAACGCTGAATCAGCCGTCCTAGGACCCACGAAATCAGGGTTGCACCAAGTTTTTTATTATTTTTATGCCAGGATTCAAATTATTGATGAGAAAGGGTTTAGGGAAAAGTTGTGTCTGTAAGTTGTTGCAAACAAACCAACTGCGGAAAAGATGGTCCTAGGACCACGTAAAACGCTTTTGGTTTAGAATCAACAACTTACAAACACAACTTATAAACATAAAACTCATAAGCCTCTTCTTATCAGTGAGTTAAAAAATACAACCTTACCAAGCTACTCTACCAGGAAACCACCATTCTCCTCGATTGCTTCATCGATTGCGCTCATCAGTTTGATTGTTTGTAGCAGAACTGAAACTACGGTTTCATAGTGTTCCAAGTCGTCAAAGGATAGTGTTCTGCCTTTGCGGTCTTTGAGCCACTTCTGCAATACCTGATAACCGCCGATGTGAAAATTCCAAGCCGCTTCTGGAACATTACCGAAATACTGCGTTTCATTTAGCCAAACCTTTTCACCTTCATACTTTACTGCTTTGACTTCGTTTGAACCTCTTTCTGGGAATGTAACATTGCTTTCCACCTCTGCTTCCAAAAGGTGCAACCCCACTAATTTAGAGCCTAAATTAACCAGTAGTCGGAAAAGAGCAAGATTAGAAGTCAAGGGCAAACGTGGGAAGTCTATCTTCAAGAATTCGGCGTAGCGCGAACGATAGGTTGGTGAGTGAAAAACAGCATAGGCGTAATTAAAAACGTCTTCCGGCGCGAAAGTCTTGACCAAATCACCTTTGCCGTCCGGAATAAATTCAAGTTTTAATTTGGCGGAAAAGTCTTTGACAAATTCATCTGAAAAGTTTGGTTTTCTTTCGCTCGTTTCTTCATCGAATAAGCCGCGCCTTTCGGTTGGATAAAGATAAAGCGGGAAAAGATTTATTCCGCCGCGCCGAAATACATTTGCATCAATAGGTTTGCGCGAAACTGAAATCAATGCCCAAATATCTTCATTTACAGCACTGCCTTGTCTTCCAAGACCTAAACAAAGATTTTCCTTCTTTGCAACGTGGTCAATCAATTCACGGCGCGGTCTGTCCATTGCAACTGTGCTGAAATAACTAAAACGATTGTCGAAAGGACGATAAGAACATTCAATCAAATCACTTTTCCAATCTTTATTTGCTTTTACTTCTTTTCTAGCTTTTGAAACTGTCCAACTTGAACTATCTGAAACTTCGTAAAGTTCGCGTATTTCATCATCGGAAAGTTTTGTTTCTCTTAAATCATTTATTCGTTTTAACAATACGTCTTTATCAAAATCTATTGCAAAAAAATCACGATGCGTTTGAAATCCTAAAACATTCGTTGGCATCATTTCTGTTACTTTCCAACAACTTTGATATTCTTCACGTAAAGTTTCATCTTGCGGAATGAAAAGATAAAAAGGTTTATTCGGGTCAAGTTCTTTCCATTCAGTTGTATCAATATCATTCTGCAAAAGCCACTGATATTTACCGCCGGTCAATTCCTTTTCATTATTAACATTTTCCGCCCAGATTTCACGTGCGCCGTAAAGATGTTTATGAAAAACTTTGGTATCGGTAGGTGGTGCAGGTATCGAACTTATATTGTGCTTTTTAACAAAAATTCCAATCGCAACGCCTTGCTGAATATCGAACACGTTTTCATCTTTTGAGCCGTCAGGTGAACGTTCCTTCTTTTTGGAGTTGCCGTGTAAATCCAAAACATAAATTTCATCAAAGGATTTCATCAGCGATTCCCTCATACCGCGAAAGGTCGGATTGTCCAAATAACCGTGATTCGTAACAAAAGCCAAAATGCCGTAGCCTGTTTGGTCAATTCGCCATTGCGCGAAGCGGATGAATTTAACGTAATCATCATTGAGCCATTTCGAGTTTCTTTCACCTAAAGGTTGACCATCAACTTCAAAATAGTTTCCGGTTATTTTGCCTGTATGAGCATCAATACCGTGAAGAAGCTGCTTTATCCATTCACCTGTATTAGCAGAATGTCCAGAATAAGGTGGATTACCTAACACAACCATTACAGGTGCATCTTGTTTGATTTTACTTGCAAAATCAGCTTCATCATTAAGCCAACGAGTTAAACCGGAAACGTTTGAAAGGCGGTCAACCTCTTCAAGTGTATTTGTCAGAAAAACTCTAAGGCGCTCGTTTGATTGGAACTTATAGCCTGTTTCTTCCAGAAGTAAGCCTAGTTTAAGATGCGCTACAGAGTAAGGTGCAACTAATAATTCAAATCCAAAGATGCGCGGCAAAAGATGTTCAGAGACATAGCCATCCCACATTCCTTTGTTTTTCTCGAATCGTTTGGCAATTTGCTTGATAACGCTATAAAGAAAAGTTCCCGTTCCGGTTGCCGGGTCGAGAATCAAAAGTTTGTGAGATTCAATTTCGGTCTCACCTTGTTTGATTTTAATTTTACTCGAGTCTGCCAAACCTTTTGGCATTCCAAAATCATTCTGCAAAATCTTCTCTACGCTTCGCACAATGTAAGAAACGACAGGTTCAGGCGTGTAATAAACGCCGCGAGTTTCTCTCAACTTAGGATTGTATTCGGCAAGGAAAGTCTCGTAGAAATGAACAACCGGGTCTTCTTGTCTTGTGCGTTTGCCGAAGTCCTGCAAAATTTCTTCTATGTTGGTTCGGTTCAAAAGCTCGGCTAAATCATCAACCGCCCAAGTAATGCGCTCATCAAGATTTATTCCGGCTATGTTGTCAAATAATTGCCGTAGGAACGGGTTTGTTCTCGGGACAGCTTGACCTGCGTTCAATCGTGTAAAAGGCGGCGTATGGCTATTACAACGCGCAGAAAACAGCCCGTAGGCAATGGTTTGAGCGTAAAGGTCGGCAAATTGTGCCTCGGTCAAATCCGGCAGCAGAACCTTACGAAAACTCTGCATTTGGTCGTGCAACGGGTCCAAGTCGCTGTCATCTGTATTCTCTGTTTCCAATGCCCTCTCAATCGTTACCCGAATTAGACGAGCAATCGAAGCCATTCGTTTGGCAAGTTCCTTCGGAGTGGAAATGGTTTCAGCTTGAATTGTGAGAAAGTTTTGGAAAAGCTCGATAAGTTCGTTTCCATTCGCGGTTGGGGTTATTTTTCTATCCTTTCCAATTTCTGCAAGAATTATAGGTGGTCGAGATTCACCACGAACAAACCAACGAAATTCTAAATAATTGGTATAAATGAGATTTGGGAGGGCTTCTCTGTAACGCTCAAACTGTTCCTTCTCTCGCTTGTCGAGCCTGTCTAAATCTTTGCCCACATCTTTAGCTTCAATATAACCAAGCGGAATCTCACCTTGTGCGATTGTGCCTTTGGTGATGATGTAGTCAGGCGCACCACAGGCGATTCTCTTAGGTTCGTTCGTTGCTGTGATACCACTTTGAAGTGACTCAACTAATGTTTTCAAATAAGGTCTGTGAGTGTGTTCGGTAGCATCATTACGGCTGTAAGCTCTTTCAATTTGGTCAAGGTAGGTTTGAATATCATTCATAGGTTTACGTTTATTTGGCTACACCATCAATCTTTTAAGGGGCTATATTGCTGATACCATTGATTTTCAGTGTTCAAAGTATCACATTTACGAACTAAAATTTAACCGCAATTGAAGAATAATTCCATTATTACATCAGCAAACTCTCAAAATTAACGTCAATTTTCAAAGTTTTAGTGTTTTTAGGCTTTAATTCTCTAGTTTATTGTGTTACACATATTGCGCTATGCAAAAGATGACACCGTTCTCAATCTCCCCAAACCCGTTATCCTTATACTTAACTGATTCATTAAAGGCTGTTGTTCATAAAGCAAGGTCCGCTATTGATTACAGGCAGGGATTGACCTGTATTTTAGGAGATGTTGGGCTTGGAAAGTCTACAATCTTGCGTTTTCTTTGGGCAGAGTATGCTGCGCGTGAAGATGAGTGCAAGACGGCATTTATTTCTACGCCCTCGTTCCCGTCCCCTTTCGCAATGCTTAAGAGTATTTGTCAGGACTTCGGACTCGAAGCAATGCGTTCGCGTGAAGCGCAGAAAAGGTTGTTTGAGACGTATCTTATCGAACAATTTAAGACTGAGAGAAACGTCGTTATCTTCATTGATGAAGCACAGATGTTATCGAATCAGCAATTAGAACTGCTTCGGGAAATCCTCAATTTTGAGACTAACACAGAGAAACTTGTTCAAATTGTGGTTGCTGGTCAAATGGAACTAAAACTTAAAATAAACCGGCAGGCAAACCGCCCTTTCAAGTCGCGCATAATGAGTTATTCAAATCTTAATCCTTTAACATTAGAAGAAACGAAGGAAATGATTAACTTCCGGTGCAAATTTGCCGAAACTGAAAACCCCTTCCCCGAAAATGTTATTGACCGGATTTACTTTCACGCGCAAGGTATTCCGAGGTCAGTTCTAAAGCTATGTTATGAGCTTTACGAACTACACCGACTCGGAGTTTTAATCTTTACGCCAGAGTTGGTAGACGAAACGGCAAATGAGGTTGCGTTATGAGTTCAACTTTAATTTCTCTTCTCAAAGCTGATGAAGCAAAGAAGAGGACGGAATCAGAAAAACCGAAACTCGAAGTTGTTCCAAAGACTGAGCAACCTTCATCCCTCGAAAAGCTGCCTGAAATTGAACGCGAAACTGGACGCCCAGACGCCCAAACAGTAGACGTCCAGACGTCCAATGTGGACGTCCAGTCACCAAAAACTATAGACGTCCAGTCACCAAAAACTATAGACGCCCAGACGTCCATCGAAAAATTTTATCCTAGCCGTAAACATAAGAAACGTAAGACAATACGCCTTCCATCGCAAAAAGTTGAAAAATACGAATTGTGGTGTTTTATGAATAAAATTGATTTTCAGGACGCCGTAGAAAGAGCGATGGATTATTTTATTGGACGTCCAGACGCCCACATATTGATTAATGATATTGATGAAGATAAAGAGACTGATGAAATCATCATCTTTTATCGAAAATGGACAGGTAATAAAATCAAGCCGAAAGACAGAACAGCGAGAGAAGAGGTCAAAAGATTTTCAGACGATATTTGCAAGATTGGAATTCTAACTGCAATTTCCAGAACGAAAAATAAGATAAATTCATTTGCCTATTGCGTCCCGGTCATTGAGGACGTAGCCGAAGAAGCAGGCGCAATTGAACGTAAGGGCGATTACCTGAAACATTTGGAAACATTTATTTTAGGTGTAAGAAAGGGAAGTAAGCAAATATGAAATTTATGTTGGACAAAGTGGTTAGACTTAAATTTGGCAATAATATACTTGACTCACCTAGCCTACAAACGTCTCAGAAAAAGGGCAGGCTTTGAATTCGTTGTTTGTTGGATGGTTTGGAATGCTCGCTTCTGCGGCAACTTTGCATTGCCCATAATCTGTTATTTTACCAAGTCCTTTATACACCGGTTCTTCAACTTCATCAGCAAAAGATTGTATTTCATCATACTTAAAAGTAATATTACGGTTGCATTTTGGACAGGTGAATTGTTTGGTTTTAGGAACTGTTTTTTCTGGCATAATGTAGAAAAATAACACTTAAAGCAGTACGCTGTAAAAGTTTTACTTAAACTAGCTTATTTAGAAAATATGGTGAGTCAAGTATATTATTACCTTAAATTTGTATTTTTAATAATTGTTCTGTTCGCTAGTCTAGTTCAATTTTCTTGCTCAGAGCAAATTGAACGTTTCCAAGCCGAGCAAAAATGCGAATTAGAATCAAAGGATTTACCAGCTTCTAGAGGTTTGAAAATAGGTATGCCTCTCAAACTCAGGACTGGAACAAGACCACAAAATTATTCAGTTTACAGTAAGGGGACAAAAAGACAAGAAATAGAAAATGTTCAGGAGTTAGGATATAACACTCAGGTTTATTTGCTTAAATTCGAGAATACTACTGACCCAAATATAAAAATACCAGATATAATTGACACCAAAGATTTAGATACAGTTATTCTCACCACTTTTGATAGCAAACTCGTTGACTTTGTCCTTGAGTATAACGAAAGTATGAAGTCTCCATCACTCAAAGATGCAACTCAAAAGTTTGAAGACGCCCTGAGATTACCTAAACGAAGTTTTAAGTCTTCTAATAACGCATCAAGAAGGGCGGATTGCAACTGTAAAGATTTTTATGTTGATGTAAGTTATATGGGCAGTAAAATTCGGCTTCAAGTAGCACCATCAGGCGAGAATAATCTTTCTGATGAAAATATTTCAAAAATACTTGTCGAGCGAGACAAAGAGCGCACATTAAAGAGAGAAAATTCTCTTACACCCTGAACGGTAAAACAAGCACTCTTATGCCCGTATTTATTGACCTTGACTGTGAGTTGGGTCCTATAACTATCATTATGTGTGAGAAAATCAAGTGTTTTAGGGTATAAACCACAGTATTTTGTATTTTTGCTCAGATTTTGAGGTCAGTTATAAATACTACATATTGCGGTTTGAGCGCCAGAGTCAACAATTACAACATCTTGTGGCTGATATCATCGGATGCGTCTCTTAACCAACCTCTATGCGCAAACAAATAATATTAAACATCCTTTTATAAATCGCCCGTTTTTTTTTGTGATTTCGCCATATTGTCGTCCGTTTGCTTATACAAGTCGGAAACGGTTACAGAGATGCCGTTTTTGGTCATTTACAGCCTCTCTGACAGCTTTTCTTCAAAAACTGACCTAATGGTCTTATCCAAAAATGTAAGGGCTTGAAGGGCATACCGGTGAGGGTTTTTTTAGATTTTAGAGGTGGGCAATACTTGCTTGATTTTTATGTAACATTTTGATGAGTAACTTCTTTAGTTGCAATATTTGCAAAGCTCAAACACTTGACACGTTCTTCTAATTGTAGTACTCTTAAGAAGTGCGGGGTATTCTGTTTTAAGAAGAATAAAATCTTCATCCTGCGCGGTGTATGGGTAGAGCTTGTCATATACGAAGCTGACAATAAGCGGTGAAACGAGACTCGCTGAGAAGGTTGCTAAAAAGCAGCGTTACAGATAGAACGGATTAACCATCAATGACTTGGAGAGATAACCAACGATGCTTGTCAGCCCTGCTTCTTGGAATGCACCTAATAATGACCCGTTCAGGTTCAGAATGCCTGAATAAACAGTCCAAGAGAACTGATACGAAAGCGACCGACCGACGTTATACTGGATAACCGTCAAAGCATCGTAAGACCTAGTAGGGTAGGTCTACGTGTGTCTGCTCACTCCCTCTGATACCTGGATATAAGATTGCTAGTCAACTAGCGAACAATGGTAAAACACGGGTAAATCATTAGTTAAAAAAAACAAAAAAAAAATAAGTCGAGACGACAATTAGGATTCTTGATTTCATAGAAACGATAATTCCCGATTTGCTTATAATCAACAACTTACAGAAATCCTCTCTCGACAAATCTTTCCTTACCAATAACTTAAAAATATCGAAAATCTTTTCGGAAACGCTGAATCAGCCGTCCTAGGACCCACGAAATCAGGGTTGCACCAAGTTTTTTATTATTTTTATGCCAGGATTCAAATTATTGATGAGAAAGGGTTTAGGGAAAAGTTGTGTCTGTAAGTTGTTGCAAACAAACCAACTGCGGAAAAGATGGTCCTAGGACCACGTAAAACGCTTTTGGTTTAGAATCAACAACTTACAAACACAACTTATAAACATAAAACTCATAAGCCTCTTCTTATCAGTGAGTTAAAAAATACAACCTTACCAAGCTACTCTACCAGGAAACCACCATTCTCCTCGATTGCTTCATCGATTGCGCTCATCAGTTTGATTGTTTGTAGCAGAACTGAAACTACGGTTTCATAGTGTTCCAAGTCGTCAAAGGATAGTGTTCTGCCTTTGCGGTCTTTGAGCCACTTCTGCAATACCTGATAACCGCCGATGTGAAAATTCCAAGCCGCTTCTGGAACATTACCGAAATACTGCGTTTCATTTAGCCAAACCTTTTCACCTTCATACTTTACTGCTTTGACTTCGTTTGAACCTCTTTCTGGGAATGTAACATTGCTTTCCACCTCTGCTTCCAAAAGGTGCAACCCCACTAATTTAGAGCCTAAATTAACCAGTAGTCGGAAAAGAGCAAGATTAGAAGTCAAGGGCAAACGTGGGAAGTCTATCTTCAAGAATTCGGCGTAGCGCGAACGATAGGTTGGTGAGTGAAAAACAGCATAGGCGTAATTAAAAACGTCTTCCGGCGCGAAAGTCTTGACCAAATCACCTTTGCCGTCCGGAATAAATTCAAGTTTTAATTTGGCGGAAAAGTCTTTGACAAATTCATCTGAAAAGTTTGGTTTTCTTTCGCTCGTTTCTTCATCGAATAAGCCGCGCCTTTCGGTTGGATAAAGATAAAGCGGGAAAAGATTTATTCCGCCGCGCCGAAATACATTTGCATCAATAGGTTTGCGCGAAACTGAAATCAATGCCCAAATATCTTCATTTACAGCACTGCCTTGTCTTCCAAGACCTAAACAAAGATTTTCCTTCTTTGCAACGTGGTCAATCAATTCACGGCGCGGTCTGTCCATTGCAACTGTGCTGAAATAACTAAAACGATTGTCGAAAGGACGATAAGAACATTCAATCAAATCACTTTTCCAATCTTTATTTGCTTTTACTTCTTTTCTAGCTTTTGAAACTGTCCAACTTGAACTATCTGAAACTTCGTAAAGTTCGCGTATTTCATCATCGGAAAGTTTTGTTTCTCTTAAATCATTTATTCGTTTTAACAATACGTCTTTATCAAAATCTATTGCAAAAAAATCACGATGCGTTTGAAATCCTAAAACATTCGTTGGCATCATTTCTGTTACTTTCCAACAACTTTGATATTCTTCACGTAAAGTTTCATCTTGCGGAATGAAAAGATAAAAAGGTTTATTCGGGTCAAGTTCTTTCCATTCAGTTGTATCAATATCATTCTGCAAAAGCCACTGATATTTACCGCCGGTCAATTCCTTTTCATTATTAACATTTTCCGCCCAGATTTCACGTGCGCCGTAAAGATGTTTATGAAAAACTTTGGTATCGGTAGGTGGTGCAGGTATCGAACTTATATTGTGCTTTTTAACAAAAATTCCAATCGCAACGCCTTGCTGAATATCGAACACGTTTTCATCTTTTGAGCCGTCAGGTGAACGTTCCTTCTTTTTGGAGTTGCCGTGTAAATCCAAAACATAAATTTCATCAAAGGATTTCATCAGCGATTCCCTCATACCGCGAAAGGTCGGATTGTCCAAATAACCGTGATTCGTAACAAAAGCCAAAATGCCGTAGCCTGTTTGGTCAATTCGCCATTGCGCGAAGCGGATGAATTTAACGTAATCATCATTGAGCCATTTCGAGTTTCTTTCACCTAAAGGTTGACCATCAACTTCAAAATAGTTTCCGGTTATTTTGCCTGTATGAGCATCAATACCGTGAAGAAGCTGCTTTATCCATTCACCTGTATTAGCAGAATGTCCAGAATAAGGTGGATTACCTAACACAACCATTACAGGTGCATCTTGTTTGATTTTACTTGCAAAATCAGCTTCATCATTAAGCCAACGAGTTAAACCGGAAACGTTTGAAAGGCGGTCAACCTCTTCAAGTGTATTTGTCAGAAAAACTCTAAGGCGCTCGTTTGATTGGAACTTATAGCCTGTTTCTTCCAGAAGTAAGCCTAGTTTAAGATGCGCTACAGAGTAAGGTGCAACTAATAATTCAAATCCAAAGATGCGCGGCAAAAGATGTTCAGAGACATAGCCATCCCACATTCCTTTGTTTTTCTCGAATCGTTTGGCAATTTGCTTGATAACGCTATAAAGAAAAGTTCCCGTTCCGGTTGCCGGGTCGAGAATCAAAAGTTTGTGAGATTCAATTTCGGTCTCACCTTGTTTGATTTTAATTTTACTCGAGTCTGCCAAACCTTTTGGCATTCCAAAATCATTCTGCAAAATCTTCTCTACGCTTCGCACAATGTAAGAAACGACAGGTTCAGGCGTGTAATAAACGCCGCGAGTTTCTCTCAACTTAGGATTGTATTCGGCAAGGAAAGTCTCGTAGAAATGAACAACCGGGTCTTCTTGTCTTGTGCGTTTGCCGAAGTCCTGCAAAATTTCTTCTATGTTGGTTCGGTTCAAAAGCTCGGCTAAATCATCAACCGCCCAAGTAATGCGCTCATCAAGATTTATTCCGGCTATGTTGTCAAATAATTGCCGTAGGAACGGGTTTGTTCTCGGGACAGCTTGACCTGCGTTCAATCGTGTAAAAGGCGGCGTATGGCTATTACAACGCGCAGAAAACAGCCCGTAGGCAATGGTTTGAGCGTAAAGGTCGGCAAATTGTGCCTCGGTCAAATCCGGCAGCAGAACCTTACGAAAACTCTGCATTTGGTCGTGCAACGGGTCCAAGTCGCTGTCATCTGTATTCTCTGTTTCCAATGCCCTCTCAATCGTTACCCGAATTAGACGAGCAATCGAAGCCATTCGTTTGGCAAGTTCCTTCGGAGTGGAAATGGTTTCAGCTTGAATTGTGAGAAAGTTTTGGAAAAGCTCGATAAGTTCGTTTCCATTCGCGGTTGGGGTTATTTTTCTATCCTTTCCAATTTCTGCAAGAATTATAGGTGGTCGAGATTCACCACGAACAAACCAACGAAATTCTAAATAATTGGTATAAATGAGATTTGGGAGGGCTTCTCTGTAACGCTCAAACTGTTCCTTCTCTCGCTTGTCGAGCCTGTCTAAATCTTTGCCCACATCTTT
>MWVZ01000008.1_pt1 | contig 18517 bp, 18 predicted proteins | sample 1047221 | NCBI WGS metagenome assembly MWVZ01 (sample SAMN06349980, study PRJNA376086) | soil metagenome | isolation source: MS6-5 sample Antarctic (ecotone) soil | place: Antarctica | collected 2015-01-13
CACTTAAAAAGAAGTAGCCAGAAGGCAGTCGGCAGTTAGCAATACAATGTTCTGCTGACTGCCTTTTGCTAACCGCTTACAATGCATATAGGTGATTTTCGCATCGAAACGATTGCCGATACCGAATTCAGACTAGACGGCGGGGCGATGTTCGGGGTTGTTCCGCGCGTGATGTGGGAAAAGATTTGTCCGCCTGACGAACTAAACCGCATTCGGATGGGAACGCATTGTTTATTTGTCGAAACGCCTACGGAAAAGATTCTCATCGAAACCGGGATGGGCGGGTAACAAAAACCCGCAGGGTGAACCGCAGGGCGGAATTTATAAAGATGTCACAAAAGGCAAAATGATGCCGGAATTTGAGCAGGCTGCCCTGGCGCTTGAACCCGGGCAAATTGCCGACAATCTGGTAGAAACACCTTACGGTTACCACATTATCAAGCTGGAGAAAAAGGGTGAAGGCAAAGACCCAAGCGGTCAGCCGTCTGAAACTTATGACGTTCGCCACATCTTGATATCCACTACTGTTAAAGACCCGAAGAATCCGATGGCGCGGGAAATGCCCGTGACCGAAAAGGTTAGGACGCAACTCCAGACAGAAAAGCAAAAACAGGTATTAGACGAAATTGTGGCTAATAATAAAGTTGAAGTAGCCGAAGATTTTACTATTCCGGAAGTGTCTGAAGAGCAAATGCAGCAACAAATGCAGCAGATGATGCAGCAGCAGCAAATGCAGGGTGGAATGCCGCCGGGAGCGGAAATGGTCGATCCGGATGAAGCGCCACAAGGCAAAACCCCGCCGAAACCTGCACTTAAAAAGAAGTAGCCAGAAGGCAGTCGGCAGTTAGCAATACAATGTTCTGCTGACTGCCTTTTGCTAACCGCTTACAATGCATATAGGTGATTTTCGCATCGAAACGATTGCCGATACCGAATTCAGACTAGACGGCGGGGCGATGTTCGGGGTTGTTCCGCGCGTGATGTGGGAAAAGATTTGTCCGCCTGACGAACTAAACCGCATTCGGATGGGAACGCATTGTTTATTTGTCGAAACGCCTACGGAAAAGATTCTCATCGAAACCGGGATGGGCGAGAAATGGACGGAAAAGCAGCGAGGAATTTTCGGTATTTTCCGTCAAAACACTTTTGCCGAAACGCTTTTTCAACAAACCGGTTACGCGCTTGAAGACATTTCCATCGTCGTCAATACTCATCTGCATTTTGACCACTGCGGCGGAAATACGATTTTGAGCGATAATGGTGACATCGTTCCGCAATTTCCCAACGCGCGTTATTTTGTTTCCCGACGCGAATTTGAACACGCCGAAAATCCGTATGAGCGCGACCGCGCAAGTTACCTGCAAGAAAATTGGGAAGCGCTGAAAAAAAGCAGTCAACTCGAATTAAAATCGAGCATTTATGAAGTCGTTAGCGGGTTAACAATGACGGAGATGCGCGGTCATAACGGCTCGATGCAAACCGTCCGCATAAGGAGCGGCAGCGAAACTTTCTACAGTTTTTCCGACTTAATTCCGACGACCGCGCATCTCCCGATTCCCTGGATTATGGGCTATGATCTTTTTCCGCTCGAAACCTTAGAGAATAAAAAACGCCTTTTGCCGCAAGCTTTAAATGAAAATTGGTTGTGTTGGTTTTATCACGATTTTGAACTGCCGCTTTGCCGTTTAACCGAAGAAAATGGAAAATTAAAAGCTGTTAAATTTGTAGAGAGTAGTTCAAACATTTTGAAATCATCTACATATTAATTATATAATGATGGATTTTGAAAAAATTTTAGCACTGGCTGTTGAAAACATTTCAGAATATTTTTATGCTTTTTGGATGACTCTTAAAAGACCTTTTTTAAGATTTTTACCCACACAAGAACTTCAACCTGTCGTTCCAAATCAAAACTTGTTAATAGATCACATGCAAAGTAAAGAGATAAGTTTTAAGATTGCTCCAAAACTAGTTTCTTTTGCGCTAATAAGTATTTTCATTTCTCTGTCAATACAATCAGTAATTACAAACTACCAAGATTGGCAAAGATTAGTAATTAGTAGCATCACTGTTTTTATCTTTTGGATAGTTTTTTCTTGTTTAATCAGTTTGTTTTGCAAAATTATTAGAATTAAAAATTCTTTCATTGCAGCTCTATCGGTATGTATTCAAGTTTTATCGGTTAGTTATGTTGTGTGTAACCTCGTAACTTTAATCATACTCGTAATAATAAAATCCTTTACTACATCTACTACTCATGCCTTAGAAACACAATCTACAACTTTAGCTGAAATGTTGTTTTTTTCTTATTATTTGATTTACCTTAGTCTTGAAAATTACAGAATCTTATTTCAATATCCATTTATAATAGGACTTACGCAGTTGAATAGATATTTGATAAAAATAAAGAATGAATCCGCCAAAAGTAATTGACGAAGATTATATTAACTTTATCATCGCCACGCCGCGCGACGTGACTGCCACCGAAGCCGAGCGCGTTCAACCGGAGAGCAAAGACGCTCCCGCCCACGATGCTTTTACTCGATTGTTGGCGCGACTCGAACCGGATGCCGAAATGCTCTGGCAGGAAGCAAGGACGCAAATTGAAAAGGCTTCCGGCATTCTGGTTCTCGACGATTCAACTTTGGAGAAACCGTATTCGGAGTTTAACGCTCTGGTTTATCGGCATTGGTCGGGAAAACAAAAAGCGGTGGTCTCCGGCATCAACCTGATTACCTTGCTGTGGACGAACGGCGTGCGGTGCGTCCCGATTGATTATCGCGTATTTGATAAAGACCGCGACCGAAAAACTAAAAACGACCATTTCTCGGAGATGCTGATGACCGCTTTCGAGCGCGGATTTAATCCGCAATTGGTTTGTTTCGATAGCTGGTATGCTTCGATTGAAAACTTGAAACTGGTGCGCTCTTTGAGTTGGCATTTTTTGACCAGACTCAAAGCGAACCGCCAAATTCGCACCGGCGCGGGCAAATTGCAGGCTGTGTCGGAAGCCGGGCTGTGCGGCGGTGACGGCACACTTTGTTGGCTCAAAGGGTTTGGAGAAATCAAAGTATTCTGTGTCCGCGCCACAGACGGCACGGCGGAGTATTGGGCGACGAGCCTTGAAACAATGAGCGAGGCGCGGCGGGAAGAATTTGCAAAGTCGGCGTGGCGGATAGAAATGTATCATCGTGCTTTGAAACAACAGTGTCTGATTGAACGCGCCCAATGCCGCCGTCTTCGCCCGGTGTTGAATCACATCGGATTGTGCATCAGAGCATTTGTGCGATTGGAAAGTCATTGTTACCGAGAAAGAATCAGTTGGATAGAAGCCAAAACAAGTATTATTCGAGATGCCGTCAGAGCTTATTTATCGAACCCGCGTTATTTGCTTCTGCCAACTGCGTAAGTCCTAATAATAAATGGTGAGTTTTATTAGAATCCCAGTGATTCACATACAGTAGGCAAAGCAAAAAATGATGAAATGGATTTTGACAGCGGTCGGTTTTCTATTGATCTTTTTGGTAGTTTTTGAAGTGTATATGACTGTGTTGCGAGCGCATAAACATCCCGGACCGGTCAGCAAAAAGATTAATCGTTGGCTGTGGTGGATGGCAAGTAACATCGCGCATCGTCTCAGTCAGCGGGTACGTCACTCGATTTTGAACTCGATTGGTCCATTGCTTTTGCCAATTTTAACCGGTGTGCTTCTTATTTTTCTGCTTGTCGGATATGCCCTTATCTATTACCCGCGTCTGCCCCAGGACTTTAATATCAGCTCCCAAACAGAAATAATCGATACGTGGCGCGAGGCTCTATATTTTAGCGGTGTTACGCTGCTTACAATCGGATATGGTGATGTAACGCCGCGCACCGATTTTATGCGTCTTATGGCTTTATTCGAAGGCTTATCGGGCATCGCTGTTATCTCTCTCGTGATAACGTATCTGCTGACGGTTTCCAGCGCAGTCCAACTTAAACGCGTCGTCGCGCTCTCATTTTTTCATCAAGCTAAACACGGAGCAGATGTCGCCGGATTTATCATCCATTATTTTCGGCGCGGTAAATTCTACGGTTTAGAAGAAATATTTCGTACCGGCACGCGCGATATTCAAATCCTGCTCGAATCTCATATCGAGCATCCGGTTATTTACTACTTTCATTCATACTCGGTTTATAAAAGTATGCCGCGCGTGCTGTTTATTCTTTTGGAAGCGGCAAATATTATTAACACGTGTCTTGACCAGGAAGAATATATCGATACAACCGACCATCCGGAGATAGATACGCTTGAAGAGAGCGCGCTGCAAGTTCTTAATGATTTTCTTGTCGCACTTAATCTGGAACTTGAAACACTAAACCAAATAGAAACACCTGAAGAAGAGCTTAGAAGGCGCGAACGCTGCTTTTATCGCACGATGCGGGAATTAAAATCTGCCGGTATCAAAACGCGGATTGATAAACAAACCGCTTTAGCGGAATATGTTTTCGGACGTGAACGTTGGGAGAGACAACTTTATCGGCTTGGGTATTTTCTCGGTTACGATTGGGACGAACTAACAGGCGACAATAACTTGCAGGATGCCGTTCAAGATGAGCCTGATGAATTAGGTTCTCCGATGCTTGAAAATACAATTTCACCTAATATAAATGGGTTGATAAAGGAAGGCGAAAGGAAAAGCGAGAATGCGTAAAATCCCTCGCTGCATCGTTATCCGGACGATGATGAATTAGGTATAAACTTCCCTGCCAGTGATTTTAATATAAAATTAATCTTGAAATATAAGTGCTGCGCCTTTGTTGAAAATTTACCTTTAAATTTATTAAACGAAGAGATTTCTTATAGGCAAAATTATTATATATCAATAAAATATTAATTTAGCTTTTATTAAAGTTTTCTAGCCTATTCGTTCTATAAATGAGATAATTCAAAGTTATGATTTTCGACGAAAAATTTGATGTTATTGTGATTGGCGCCGGTCACGCGGGTTGCGAAGCTGCATCTGCTTCGGCACGACTCGGGGCGGAAACAGCCCTTGTTACGATAAATCTTGATTTAATCGGTCAGATGTCATGTAATCCGGCTATCGGCGGCATTGCTAAAGGTCATATTGTTCGAGAAATTGATGCTTTGGGCGGAATTATGGGACGGGTTATCGACCGAACCGGAATACAGTTTCGCCTGCTTAATCGGTCTCGAGGTCCGGCAGTTCAATCGCCGAGAGCACAAGCTGATCGGGCATTATACCGCACGGAAATGCGACATGTTCTTGAGTTTACACCCAACTTACATCTTCGGCAAGGCGTAGTTGTGGAGCTAATTGTTGAAAACAATACTGTTATTGGCATCGAATTGCAGGATAGTCGAAGATTTGCCGCTCAATCAGTGATATTAGCGACCGGAACTTTTTTAAATGGAATAATTCACACCGGTCCTAAAACTTTCTCTGCGGGAAGAGCAGGCGAGCCTGCTTCTACTGATCTTGCCGAAAATTTAAAGCGTTTGGGTTTTCCCGTAGGACGGCTAAAGACCGGAACTCCTCCGCGCCTTGATGGAAGAACTATTGATTGGGATGCATTTGAAGAGCAAACAGCTGATGAAAATCCGGTTGCCTTTTCGTTTGCGACAGACAAAATTGAACAACCTCAAATTTCCTGTCATATCGGTTACACCAGTGAAAAATTACACCGAAAAATTCGTGAAAATTTACATCAGTCGCCTTTATACTCGGGTAAAATTAAAGGGGTGGGTCCCCGTTATTGCCCATCAATCGAAGATAAAGTTGTAAAATTTGCCGATAAAGATCGTCATCAACTTTTTCTCGAACCTGAAGGGCACACTACGAACGAGGTTTATTTGAACGGGTTCTCTACTTCCCTGCCTTCAAATCTGCAACAGGATTTGCTGAGAATGATAGACGGGTTTGAAAATGTCCAAATAATTCGCCCGGGTTATGCAATAGAGTATGATTTTATTGATCCTCGACAATTAAAATTAACGATGGAAACTATTCGAATCAAAGGACTTTTCTTTGCAGGTCAAATTAATGGGACAACCGGATACGAAGAAGCTGCCTGCCAAGGTTTGATTGCCGGCATAAATTCTGCTTTTTATGTTCAAAAAAGAAATCCTTTTTATTTAAAAAGAAATGAAGCCTACATCGGAGTTTTGGTTGACGATTTGATTCAGCACGGTGTTGATGAGCCTTACCGAATTTTTACTTCGCGGGCTGAGGATCGTTTAATTTTGAGACACGATAATGCTGACCAAAGACTTTCTCCAAAAGGATTTGAGATAGGTCTTCTCGCTAACAAAGATTGGGAAAATTTTAATAAAAAAAGAAGTAAAATTTCTTTATTGCGAGATGTTATAAACTCTACTCGCTACAAACGTTCTGATGTCGAATATGCAAGTATTTCGCAACTTCTCGGTGTTGATTTGGGTGATGCCATTACACAAAATTGAACAACCTCAAATTTCCTGTCATATCGGTTACACCAGTGAAAAATTACACCGAAAAATTCGTGAAAATTTACATCAGTCGCCTTTATACTCGGGTAAAATTAAAGGGGTGGGTCCCCGTTATTGCCCATCAATCGAAGATAAAGTTGTAAAATTTGCCGATAAAGATCGTCATCAACTTTTTCTCGAACCTGAAGGGCACACTACGAACGAGGTTTATTTGAACGGGTTCTCTACTTCCCTGCCTTCAAATCTGCAACAGGATTTGCTGAGAATGATAGACGGGTTTGAAAATGTCCAAATAATTCGCCCGGGTTATGCAATAGAGTATGATTTTATTGATCCTCGACAATTAAAATTAACGATGGAAACTATTCGAATCAAAGGACTTTTCTTTGCAGGTCAAATTAATGGGACAACCGGATACGAAGAAGCTGCCTGCCAAGGTTTGATTGCCGGCATAAATTCTGCTTTTTATGTTCAAAAAAGAAATCCTTTTTATTTAAAAAGAAATGAAGCCTACATCGGAGTTTTGGTTGACGATTTGATTCAGCACGGTGTTGATGAGCCTTACCGAATTTTTACTTCGCGGGCTGAGGATCGTTTAATTTTGAGACACGATAATGCTGACCAAAGACTTTCTCCAAAAGGATTTGAGATAGGTCTTCTCGCTAACAAAGATTGGGAAAATTTTAATAAAAAAAGAAGTAAAATTTCTTTATTGCGAGATGTTATAAACTCTACTCGCTACAAACGTTCTGATGTCGAATATGCAAGTATTTCGCAACTTCTCGGTGTTGATTTGGGTGATGCCATTACACTTTCGCAACTTTCTCAACGGCAAGGTGTAAACTCTGATTTAATATTTCGGCTTCTTCCACAAAATATCAGAAGTGAAGTTAGTTTGAGAGAATTAGAAACAACGTTAGCTGATTCGCTTTATAGCGGTTATATTGAAAATCAACGATCTGTTACCGAGCGTATTTATCATAATGATAATCTTCGTGTTCCGACGATGTTTTCGTACCAAAATTTAAGTGGTCTTTCCCATGAAATGGCTGAACGCTTAGATCGCGCAAAACCAAATACGTTCGGGCAATTAAGGCGAATTAGCGGCATGACACCCTCTGCCATCTCCACGGTTCTTGTCCACCTTACCGCTCATAAAAACTAAGTGTTATCATAAATTTTAAGTAGCACGTGCCACATCCCAAACGGTTTCGTGGCACGTGCTACTTTTTATGGTTTTAGTTTAGATTTACAACCATAGTATGTTATTTTATAAAAAAACAAAAGTGACAATAAAATGGGAAAAATAATAGCTGTTGCAAATCAAAAGGGCGGGGTTGGAAAGACAACGACTTGTGTAAATTTAGCTGCAAGTCTGGCAGTTGAAGAAAAGAAAGTATTACTCGTTGATGCGGATCCACAGGGAAATGCAACATCAGGTTCGGGTATAGCGCGAGCAATGTCGAGAAAAACGCTCTATAACGCACTAATATTAAACGAACCTCTTGAAAATATAATCTTAAACACAGAATTGCCTTTGTTGTGGGTTTTACCGGCAGATAAAAATCTTGCAGGGGCTGAAGTTGAATTAGTTGATACAGAAAATCGAGAATATAAACTTAAAATTTTACTAAGTACTATAAAAGACAAATTTGATTATATTATAATAGATTGTCCACCTTCATTAAGTTTATTAACAATAAACGGCTTGACTGCGGCAGACACTTTATTAGTACCGATACAATGCGAATATTATGCATTAGAAGGGGTAACCGAATTGTTCGACACATTTGCCAGACTCAGGCGAGGGCTTAATCCAAAACTGGTAATCGAAGGACTTCTTTTAACAATGTATGATGAAAGAACAAATTTATCGGCGGCAGTGGCAAAAGATTTACGTGATTTTTATGGCTCACAAGTTTTGAAAACGATTATTCCGAGAAACGTCAGATTAGCAGAAGCGCCGAGTTATGGTAAACCTATAATTTTATATGACATACGCTCGAGAGGTGCAGAAAGTTATATACAACTGGCAAAGGAGATATTAAGTCATGAGTAGAAAAGTATTGGGTAGAGGATTAGATGCGTTGTTAGGTGATGAAAAAAATGCTGAAAAGGAAGAGTTGTTGGAAATAGATCTTGATTTGATTGAACCGAATGCCAGGCAGCCCCGCACAAATTTTGCTGAAGCGAAATTAGAGGAATTGGCGCAATCAATTCGTATAAATGGAGTTGTTCAGCCGATAATAGTCAGAAAGAAAGGCTCAAATTACGAAATAGTAGCCGGAGAAAGGCGTTGGAGGGCTTCACAACGAGCGGGTCTACAAAAAATTCCAGCCGTTGTGAAAAAAATAAAAGATGAGAAACTTCTAGAACTTGCATTAATTGAAAATATACAAAGACAGGAATTAAATGCTATTGAAGAAGCGAAAGCCTATAGAAACTTAGTCGAGACTGTCGGCTTAACGCAGGAGATGATTGCCGAAAGAGTCGGTAAAAATCGAACGGTTATTACAACATTTCTTCGACTCTTAAAATTACCTGATGATATTCAAGATTTAGTAGTTGAAGAAAAAATATCTGCCGGACATGCGAGGGCGATTTTGATGGCAGAGAATTCTGATTTACAACGTGAACTGGCACGAAAAATTATTACGATGTCGCTTTCGGTAAGAGAAACAGAAAAAGCCGCAAAAAGAATTCAGAAGAGCAGTCAGGAAAAAGGCGCGAAAATAGAAAAGCAAAAGGTTGATCCGAACATTAAAGTTGCTGAAACAAAATTACGCCGTTATTTAGGAACGCAAATTCAAATTATTCCAGACGGGAAGGGAACCGGCGGAAAAATTGAAATTGAATATTATGGTGAAACTGACCTGACCCGAATTTATGATTTGTTGATGAATGCAAATGCCTGAAAACATTGAACTTATGGATAAAAGAAGACTTACTCAAATGGTTTCATGCGCGGGATGAGTGGCAAAACTCGCCCCGCGCGACCTTGCTCAAGTTTTGAGTAAACTACCGAAGCAAAATTTTACCAAAGATGTTTTGGTTGGCTTTGAAACATCTGATGATGCCGGTGTGTTTAAATTAAACGACGAAACGGCACTTGTTCAAACAGTAGATTTTTTTACGCCAGTGGCGGACGAACCGGAAGTTTACGGACGAATCGCCGCGGTGAATTCCTTAAATGACATTTATGCAATGGGCGGAACGCCGCTAACGGCTCTTTCGATCGTTTGTTATCCGCAAAAAGGGGACTGGGAGGTATTAGGAGAAATTTTAGCTGGCGGGCAAAAAGCGCTTAATGAAGAGAATGTAGTTATTTTGGGCGGACATTCGGTTGATGACCAAGAAATAAAATTCGGTTATTCGGTAACCGGAATTATAAATCCTGCAAAAATTATAAAAAATTCAGGAGCAAAAAACGGTGATGTTTTGATTTTGACAAAACCTATCGGCACAGGTGTTATTAATACGGCGATAAAGTTTGAAAAGGCAAGTAAAAAGGCTATGGATGCAGCATTAAAAACAATGACTAAATCCGCACAAGAAGCATCTAAAGTTATGCAGGAAATAGGCGTTAATAGTTGCACAGATATAACAGGTTTTGGATTGTTGGGACACGCGTACGAGTTGGCAAAAGCGAGCAACGTAAAATTAAAAATTGAATCTAAAAATGTTCCGCTCCTGCCCGATGTTATGGAATTAGTTGAGCAGAAAATGTTGACGAGAGGCGACAAAAATAATCGAGATTATGTTGGCGAAACAATTAAATTTGAAAGGAATATAACAAAAGAAATGCAGAGCGCGTTGTTTGACCCGCAAACTGCCGGAGGTTTATTAATTAGTTTAGCAGAAGGTAAGGCGGAACGTTTTCTAAATGAAGTCTCGGAAGCGAAAATTATCGGAACGGTTCAATCCTTTAAAAAATTTTTAATTGAAGTAAAATAGGAAAATGTATTATTTATTTATACTTGAATCAATCGGGACATCGGAGTTGCTTTTAATAGGTTTGATAGCGTTAATTATTTTTGGTCCGCGAAAACTACCTCAATTTGCGCGAACAATCGGTAAAACAATGGCTAATCTGCGCCGCACAGGCGATGATTTCAAAAAAACTTGGGCGCAGGAAGTTTCATTTGAAAACGAACAAAAGAATCCTGAAAATGAACAAAACTTGCTCACCACAAATCCGTATGCGGTTGAAAATACAATCGGAAAAAATACGGATTTTAGTAAAAACAAAATTGCCACACCTCAAATAAAAGAAATAAATAAGCAAGATTTCGAGCGTAATTTACCGGTAAAAGAAACACACGATACGAAAAAAGCAGTTATTGAAACAAATACTTCCGGTAAACGTGATTGGCTATAGAAAAACATTACTAATCGAAATATAACTCTTAAATGAAACGCGACCGAATAAATCAGGAAGAAGAATTAAACGGACAGATGTCTTTTTTAGATCATCTGGATGAATTCCGCCGTCGGCTCGTAAGGTCAGTAATTGTTGTAGTTATTGCGTTTATGTTATGCTGGTATGGTTCTGGTAAAATTTATGAATTTTTGGCTGTTCCTATTCGTCAAGCGCTCTCCGAAGCAGAAAGGCAAAAAATTTCCATTGTAGGTTTAACGGGCGATGAAAAAGTTTCAAGCTTAAATACTCTACAAGAAGGCGAAGCGGTCAATTACGTTTTTGACCGAGCGACTGAACTGGGCGTTAGTGTCGTCTCGCCCGGAACATCCGTTAAAGCCAAAGTATTGAGAGATGTTGAGGGCAACCCGGGGCTTTTTACGGACGACTCGATTGTTGTCGGTAATGCAGTTCTGCCGAAAGGAATCAGACTTCCGGCAGATTTTAATCTTCAAAATGTACAGGATACAAGCGCGGAAGAAAAATTGATTGTAACCACCGCGACTGAATCATTCACGCTTTATGTGACGGTTTCGCTTTATGCGGCGATTGCTCTTTCAATTCCTTTTTTGTTATGGCAGATTTGGGGGTTCATTTCGCCTGCGTTATACCGTCACGAACGCGCCTATGTTACTCCGTTCATTGCGCTTTCGACAATTTCATTCGTTGCCGGGGCTGCTTTTGCTTATTATATTTTATTTCCGCCGGCGCTTAAATATTTGCTTGGAATCGGCGAAAACTTTCGTCTGATGCTGCGCGCAACTGATTATTTTGATTTTATCACCTTGATTATGCTGGCGATGGGTATAATTTTTCAGATGCCTGCGATAACTTATGTTTTGTCGAGAATCGGTCTCGTTTCCGCAACGCTTCTCATCCAAAGCTGGAAGATTGCAATCGTCGTTATCTTGATTGTCGCCGCTGTTGTCTCACCGACCGCTGATATTCCGAATATGATGCTTTTCGCCGCGCCGATGATATTTTTGTATATCATTTCGATTTTCATCGCGTGGTTTTTCGGTCGGAAAAGACAAAAAGACTCTCAAGTTGAGAGTCTTCAGTAATAAACCGAATAACTAATTTGGTGTTTATTTTTTTTGAAGTGGCTGGCGAAATTTTCAACATATCATTGACTTTGACCACGCCGTCGATTTCCATGACAAGTTTCACAACTTTTTCCTTTTGTTCTTTCGAAAGAACTGTTCCTTTAAGAGTAACAACCGCGTTTTCGACATCTATATTTATAATCAAATCTTTTGAAATATTTGCCACGGGTGTTATTAATACGGCGATAAAGTTTGAAAAGGCAAGTAAAAAGGCTATGGATGCAGCATTAAAAACAATGACTAAATCCGCACAAGAAGCATCTAAAGTTATGCAGGAAATAGGCGTTAATAGTTGCACAGATATAACAGGTTTTGGATTGTTGGGACACGCGTACGAGTTGGCAAAAGCGAGCAACGTAAAATTAAAAATTGAATCTAAAAATGTTCCGCTCCTGCCCGATGTTATGGAATTAGTTGAGCAGAAAATGTTGACGAGAGGCGACAAAAATAATCGAGATTATGTTGGCGAAACAATTAAATTTGAAAGGAATATAACAAAAGAAATGCAGAGCGCGTTGTTTGACCCGCAAACTGCCGGAGGTTTATTAATTAGTTTAGCAGAAGGTAAGGCGGAACGTTTTCTAAATGAAGTCTCGGAAGCGAAAATTATCGGAACGGTTCAATCCTTTAAAAAATTTTTAATTGAAGTAAAATAGGAAAATGTATTATTTATTTATACTTGAATCAATCGGGACATCGGAGTTGCTTTTAATAGGTTTGATAGCCTTAATTATTTTTGGTCCGCGAAAACTACCTCAATTTGCGCGAACAATCGGCAAAACAATGGCGGATCTACGCCGCACGGGTGATGATTTCAAAAAAACTTGGGCGCAGGAAGTTTCGTTTGAAAATGATCAAAATAATTCAGGAAATGAACCGAATCTGGTTATAACAAGTACGGTTGCAGCCGGAAATACAATCGGAAAAAGTAATACTCTTGATAAAGACACAATCAGCACACCGCAAATAAAAGAAATAAGCAAAGAAGATTTTGAGCACAAACTCACTGTCATTGAAACTCACGAGTCGAAAAAAACAGTTGTCGAAGAAAACCCTTCCGGCAAACGTGATTGGCTATAAAAATTTTGCCTAATTAAAATATCTGTATTTAAATATCTGTATTTAATGAAACGCGACCAAATTAATCAGGAAGAAGAATTAGACGGACAGATGTCTTTTTTAGATCATCTGGATGAGTTCCGCCGCCGCCTCGTAAAGTCAGTAATTGTTGTGGTTATTGCGTTTATGTTGTGCTTTGCTGTTTCTGATAAAATTTATAATTTTTTGTCTGTTCCTATTCTTAAAGCGATCTCCGAGGCGGAAAGACGAGAAATTCCCGTCGAGGGGTTAACGGGCAACGAAAAAGTTTTAGCGCTCAACAATTTACAGGAAGGCGAAGCAGTCAATTATGTTTTTACAAAAGCAACAAAATTAGGTGTCAGCAGCGTTTCGCCCGGAACGTCCGTTAAAGCCAAAGCGTTAAGAGACGCATCGGGGAATCTCGGACTTTTTACTGATGATTCGATACTTATCGGCAATGCTGTTTTGCCCAAAGGCATCAGGTTGCCGGCGGATTTCAATCTTCAAAATATACAGGAAGCCGGTGCGGAAGAAAGATTGGTTGTCACCAAAGCGGCTGAAGGATTTACGCTCTATGTGACGGTTTCGCTTTATGCGGCGATTGCGCTTTCGATTCCTTTTTTATTGTGGCAAATTTGGGGATTTATTTCGCCTGCGCTCTATCGTCACGAACGCGCTTATGTTACTCCGTTTATTGGGCTTTCATCAATTTCGTTTGTTGCCGGTGCCGCTTTTGCTTATTATATTTTGTTTCCGCCAGCGGTTAAATACTTGCTTGGAGTCAGCGAAGATTTTCGTCTGATGCTGGGGGCAACTGATTATTTTGATTTTATAACTTTGATAATGCTGGCAATGGGTTTAATTTTTCAGATGCCGGCGATAACTTATGTTTTATCGAGAATCGGTCTTGTTTCCGCGACGTTTCTTATCAAAAGCTGGAAGATTGCAATCGTCTTTATCTTAATCGCCGCCGCTGTCGTCTCGCCAACCGCAGATATTCCAAATATGTTGCTCTTTGCCGCGCCGATGATGATTTTGTATATTATTTCGATTTTCATCGCCTGGTTTTTCGGTCGTAAGAGACAAAATGACGCGCAAGCTGAGAGTCTTCAGTAATAAAAAGCAAACAATTTATTTCCTACTTTTTGAACAATTTGTTTGGCGCAGTTCTTAGAAACTTCTAATTTCCGTTTGGTTTTATCAATTCCTGATTACCAAAAATTTGGTTGAGCGTTTCACTCATCCGGTAACCTGCCAAAGCTAATTGCTGTTGCGCGATTTCAAATGCGCGCTTCTTATATTTTTCCGAAGGCATCTGAAAGCGAATAAGCGTCGGCGGAAAAAGTTCTTTGGCGGCAATTTTAAAACCTTCGGTTTGCCATTCGTTAAATTTGCCGATTTTCAGACGATTCTGCATTTTTGAAAACGGATATTTTTTTATAATGCTTTGTGCGATTGCCGGCAGATATTCGGAATCGCAAGTATCATTGACACGCGAAATGTTGCGCCCGATGATTGAATCCCAGTACCAATGCAGATTTACCTTATCTTCGCGTGGTGTGTCCTTGGGAGTTAGTTCAAAAAGATTTCCACCCTGGTCGCCTTTTGGCTCAAGTTCCGTGACACGCGCCGATGTATGCAGAGGTTGGTGTATGTCGCCGCCGAGATGCAAAAACCAAGCTAACGCAATCGCTTTGTCCGCATCAGAAGCCGAAGCGTCGCGCATTAACTTATCAAATTCAAAAAGCTGATCGACGGCTTTGCCTTTCGGTTCGGCAAACTTTTCTAAAATTTCTACTTTTCCGTTTGTTCCACGCCAAAAAGTGTCAGAGTAATGCCAATCGCCTTTATGATATTTCTCGAAGCGATTCTTAAACTTACGGTCGCGGACAATATCCGCCCAAGTGCTGGCAATCATAAAAAGCTCGCGCTGCCTGACAGCGGCTGAACGCGAGTCCTGCAAATAAAAAACGCTTAAATCCGAATCTTCCGGCGCGTTGAGAATAATTTTTATCACCTTTTCACGCACTTGGGGCGTCATTCGTTCCCAGGCAATGTAAGTTGTAAGTTTGTGTCCCGTGTCATCCCACGCCAAAACAGAAGATGTCAAAACAATAAAAAATGTGAAAAGAAGACAGATTTTAATAAGCAAGTTTTTCATTCGTTTCTCCTCAAAAGCTATGAAAGATATTAACGAAGTTAGAGAATAAAAAAAAGTAGAAAGAAATATTAAGAAGAAAATATTTCTTTTTCGGCTAATTTGAAAAGACAAACTTTTATTAAAAAACTTCATCAAAAAATCGTAAAACGTTTCACGTTTAAATGTTCTATTAAAAAGATCAAGTACATTAAAATTTGATGTAGGGAGTAAAAATAAAATGCAGGCAATTCTAGAACAAAATACAATAGCGGAAGCTATCATTAATCGAACTAAAGGCGAGTTTGGCGGCAAGATAGGCTTGTTCGTCAAACTTTTCGGTTGTTGGCATAAACAACTGAGCCGCCCTTTTACAAAGAGAAATGTTTCTTACCGCGCTTGTCTACACTGTGGCGCACGTCGGGGTTACAACACCCAAACTTTAAAAACATTCGGTCCATATCATTACCCGCCGATAGTGTCATCTAATGAAAGTTAAGTGATTTTTTCCGCCTCGTAATCATACCAACTTTTTGACTCACCCGAGCGCGGATTAATTTGCACATTTTTATTAAAATTTTTACAAAGCGAATTTTGAAAACAAGAAAAGATAAAGCATATCGAGCTTTACCTTTTTGGCTTTTTCAAATACAAAAATATTATATTTTGGCGACGGCGACAAACTTAGAGGGATCGGTGACGATCACGCCGCCGGGTTTTTCCTTTGAAACGACAAACAACTTCGGTTTTTTTACCTTTAATTGGGCGTCAATCGGAATAACGACTTCGCCTGTTTCAGAGACATCAAAAACGCCGCCGCTAAGCGGGGTTTTTTGATTTTGAGTTTCGTCAACAATCCATAGTTGGTAGCTTTCCTTATTCGGGTCATTGACAGGCAAACCGCGAAAACGTATATAACCTTGTTGCAGCGCATTGCTCCAAACAACGTCGCCCAAAACCTCTTTCTCGTTTTTGGCGGAGGTCCAGGTTGCCTGAATCGTATCCTGAGCGGATGCGAGAAGCTGTTCGCGTTTTTGCGCCGCCGACAACTCAGGGCTCGGAGTCTGAATAACTTCGGGACTTTTAGCAATTTCCGGTTGCGGACGAAAACGAGTCGTCCAGATGTTTACCGCTAACGCTATACAAGCTGCTGCCGCAACTGCCCAGCCGAGTGATTGCCACAAAAAGCGTTTAGGCTGCAATTCGTGGACATTTCTACCGGTTTCGGCAGCACTTAATTTGACATTTTCCTTTGTCTTCTGCGGAAAACTCAAAACCTTTTGGGCATCTTCACGAAAACTCAGATGTTTTTTCGAGTCAACCAGTATTTTGCTTCGCAATGCAGCGGGTAAAGACTCATTTATATCCAGGTGCGATAAACTTATAGCTGCCGCCGTTAATTCAAACGATATATCTTCACGCCAATCAGAAAACTGATTTTTAAGTTGATCAAGCTCCGTCAATTCTTCTTCGTTTAATCCAAAAACGGCTTGGTCGGTAAGGAGTTCAGACAGTCTTTCTCTGTTTACTTCTTTCATACTGCTGCCTCCTGTGTTTCCTCAGAATTTCCTAATCCTAATAATTCTCTGACCTGAATCAAACCACGTCTCGCGTGTGTTTTAACCGTGCCGAGCGGTATTTCCAGCGCGTCCGAAATTTCCTGGTGCGAAAAGCCCTGAACTATTGAAAGATGCAGAATCTGTCGTTGTTCGGGACGTAAGTCATTCATTGCTTTAGCGGCTTCTTTTGCCTCGACATTCATTTGTATATTTTGGTGAACTTGACCGGAAGGTTCGACCAAAATATCCTCCATTGAATCCACATTCGGTTGACGATTTTGCTTTCGCATTCTGTCAATAAGGCGCCGCCGTGCAATCATCGCCACGAAAGTAGTTTCAGATGCCTGTGTTTCGTCAAAACGTCCGGCGTGTTTCCAAATATCGATAAAGATTTCCTGAACCGCATCCTCAGCTTCCTCAGACTTCGATAACATCCGACGCGCAAGCGACCAAACCAAGCCGCCATAAGTATCTAGGCAATCTTGGACAGCATTTGTATCATTAGACGCGATGCGTTTTAGAATAGCTTGAGCCACAACTTTTATTCTCAACCGAAGAGGAATCTAAGCAATTAGCTTTAAGCTACTTCATTTAGGCACAAATTGCCAAGTCAACTGATGCTGTCACCAAAAATGAAGCATCATTTTTACAGCAATACCGCTCTCATTGGCTAACTTCATTCTTTACTTTCAAAAACTGTTTGCTAAAAATTAGTTTTTTATCTTTATTACCGTAGATTTTCAATCCAGAATGCATTTTACCTTTATTGATATTTTATTCGCTCGTGTGTAGGATTTGGATGCAAATTAAGCACAATGACCAAAGGGTAAGGCATAAACAACGAGTTCTATGATTTATCTACTGGCAAATGTTCAGAATTATTGATGCGGCAACATACCGGATAATTCTTCTATAATTTGAGGCAGCATTTCGAGAACAAAATCAACTTCTTTTTCAGTATTATATCTGCCGAGCGAAAAACGAATTGCGCCCATCGCATGTGAATAAGGAATGTCCATTGCTTGTAAAACGGTAGAAGCCGTGTGCATCTGTGCGTTACACGCCGACCCGGTTGACACATAAATGCCCGCGTCGCTCAGTTTTGCTAAAATTGCTTCGCCGTTGATGTTTTCAAAGGAAATGCTCGATGTGTTCGGAAGGCGGTTTGTTTTATCACTTGTGCCGTTTAACCGAGAATTTGGAATTTTGTTCAAAATTTCGTCTTCGAGTTTGTTGCGCAATTTTTTTACCGCTTCCATCGCCGATAAATCTCCGACGAAATTTGCCGCCGCTCCGAGCGCAACCGTTTGATGAACCGCCTCGGTTCCAGCGCGTCTTCCGTTTTCCTGTCCGCCGCCAATATAAAGCGGAGAAATTTCAACATCTTGTCGGACATAAAGCGCCCCGACGCCTTTCGGAGCGTGAAATTTATGACCCGAAACGCTGAACAAATCAATCGAAGCGTCCTTCAAATTTATGGAAATTTTGCCCGCCGCGTTGACGCCGTCAACATGAAAAAGCGCATCGGAATTTTCTTTGACAACAGAGGCGATTTCTTCGACGGGAAATAAAATTCCGGTTTCGTTATTGGCAAGCATTACGGAAACTATTGCCGTATCAGCGCGCAGAGATTTTTTTAGCCTCTCCAAATCCAAAAAACCTTCTTCATTAACATCGAGCCAAGTTACTTCAAAACCTCTGCTCTCTAATTTTTCGCAAACTTTACGAACGGCTTCGTGTTCAACG
>MWVZ01000009.1_pt1 | contig 18183 bp, 23 predicted proteins | sample 1047221 | NCBI WGS metagenome assembly MWVZ01 (sample SAMN06349980, study PRJNA376086) | soil metagenome | isolation source: MS6-5 sample Antarctic (ecotone) soil | place: Antarctica | collected 2015-01-13
CCGAGAGAAGCTGGGGACCACCGCGAGGAGCTGGTAGAGGAGCTGCGCGGCCAGGTTGACTACTTGCAAGGCATCATCGGAACCCGTGACCGCGAGCTATCGGAGATGCGTCGACTACTTGCCGGAGCCCTGGAGCGTATCCCGGAGATAGAAGCGCCACGAGATAGCCCGCCAGAGCCGCGAGGCGCCCCCGAGACGACCACGGAGGATGATGGTGGTACCGCGCCGCCCGCCGGTGATACAGGCGAACCTCGACGCTCCAGTTGGTGGCGAAGGATCCTCGGTTTCGAGTCGCACACCTAGCCGGCGTAGATCGGCCACTGCAACCGAGGGCCTGGACTCCATGGTCCGCGGTATGCAACTCGCGTTGCAACCACCGACCACCGACGTCGGCCACTACAACAAAAACTGCGAGCGCTCGCGGTTTTGCCGTGCCTTGTGCCGCACACCTCGCAACACGCTTGATACAGCGCTTGATACCGCCCTCTATGAGCAATCCGGGCGAGTCTGCAACCGGTTGCATCAAAGTCCCGCAACCGGCCGCATTCGTATCGCCTAGAGCGTAAATTCCAGGAAACTCGCCGTGTTGTAGAGCTGTGTCCGCGTACACAAGGAAGCGGGCGAGAAACACGGCGGATAGAATCTCCGCTTGAGCGGAGTATTGTAAGCGCGGCGCCAGAGCTACCCTCGGAACGTGAATCGGCTCCCCTTCCCTTAGCCTCCGCTTTGAGCGGCTCTAAACAGCCCGTTAAGCGCGGCAGCGATCAACGGCGCGCCTTGCGGGAAGGACGGCGACTTTGAAAAGGTGTACCCGCCGCCATCGTCCACGGCGAGCACGTCCTCACCATAGACGGCGAACTCACGGGCTCTACCGCGCCGAAACTTGTCCAGCAGCTCGTACTCTTCATCCGTTAGCCGCAGCGTTATTTCCTTCATGCCTTCCTTCCCTTCGCCTCCGCCAGCGTGGCCGCATAGACGTGCAGACAGGCGCCTCGCGTCCTCCGCCCGCGAAGCGAGTCCTCGCACCCGCACCTACCGGACACGAGACACACGCGGTACGTGCGATCCTCGTGCGTGGCCGACGGGACGCTGTATCCACCGGCAGGCCTGGCCACAATCTCTTCTCCTCTCGCGCGGTACAGGGCGAGTCCCCGCAGGGCCCTTCCCTTGACGTCATCCGCTACCCGCCCTATCGTTGTTTCTGTCACAAGTCACACTCCTTGTGGCCTTGGCCTCGGGGTTACGCCAGTTGGTAGCTGGCTGGCCGCCGGGGCCGTTTCTTTTGACACCCGCAGTCTATCAGTTTCGTAATTGACACGCAACTATTTCGAGGGTATAATTCCCACAGTTATAGTTTTTTAGAAAGGAGTCCGATGCCCGAGCTAGTCACGCTACGTACATCTAGAGGGTTGAGCCAAAGAGAACTCGCGGAACGAGCCAGCGTCTCTCCGGCAACCATCTATGAACTGGAGGCCGGTAGGCGGCCACAACCTAGAGGCAGCACCTTGCGAAAACTCGCCGGCGCCCTCGGGATCGACGTTAGCGAGCTAGTCGAGGCCTTCTACTTCCCAAAAGATTCGAGCCTGCTAACTCCCGAGCGGGCGCTGAAGATGCCAAGGGAGCGATTGGCGAGGGAGATCAAGAACTCGACAACCGACCAGCTGCATAAGCTCCTCGGCGCTCTTGTGGGCGACGACCTCACCCGCTCCCGCGCCAATCTCAATGCCGGAGTAGAGGCGATTTCACCAGACGCTTTTTCGCTTGCCCTTGAGGTTCGCGCCGAACTGATCGAGCGCGGGGAGAAGCCGCCGGAGGAAAACCTACCGATCTTCAAGCGCAGGCTAGTCGCGCTGCATCTTGCGTAGCACAAGCATGGAAAGTGGCTCTCGCTAGACTAGGAGATAGCGGCACTGTTATGCTGGCTGAGAACGTTGAAAAACTAAATAGAAGGCGGGAGACCACGGACCTGATCAATCTAAGTCTCCCGCAGAAGAGCAACACCTAAGGAGGCGTTGTATTGAAGGATCATACTTATAGCGGAGCAGGGACGCAAGAGCCGGCCGCTTCTTTTTTAACCCCGAAGGATCTCCAGCGAGAGCTACAGATTGGAGAGAAGCTCGCATATCGCCTCCTAAAGAGCGGCGCCATTCCCTCTATTCGCGTGGGAGGCGTCTATCGCATCCGCCGCTCCCAGCTAGAGGCGTTCGGGCTCCCCCCCGAGTTGGTAAAGCCTGTATGAAGACGAGAAAAAAGGCCGAGCCCACCAGCCCGGCCAAATCAGAACCCCTTCCAAGGAGGTTTAAGTAATGATACCAAACTCGACACAAGTCCACACCGTGATACCGCGCTTCTGGCGACACCTTTTTGGCGGCCAGAGCGGGCTTCTCATGGTGTGGACCAACATAAGGACCGAAGACGGCAGCGCCCCGAAGAAAGAGACGATCAAGTCCAACGTCTTCAACTACCCGAAGGCGGACAAGAGCGCGGCGGAATGGGCGCTCGCAAAGTCCGAGGAAGGCCGCGAGGTCTATTTCTGCTCTCATCTTCTCACCAGATCAAAGCGCATCAAGGAGAATGCAAGCGCGGTTAGATCCTTATGGGGAGACCTGGACGGCGCGGAGGTACCGAACGGACAGTTGAAGCCCACCGCCGTGGTTGAGTCCTCGCCTGGCCGCTATCACTGCTACTGGCGCCTTGCGGACGAGATCCCACCAAAGATAGCCGAAGACCTTAACAGGCGAATTGCGGCCGTGATCGGCGCGGACCCGTCCGGCTTCGACCTGTCGCAGCTCCTCAGAGTGCCGGGTACCCCGAACCACAAGTACGCGGACGCCCCGGAGGTCCGGATCAAGTACCTCGACGGCAGCCAGGCTTACAGTGCGGCGGATCTGGACGAGCTTTTACCCGAGGGCGAGAAGCCACGGGGCGAGCACCAGGCAAGCGAAGACAGCGAGGGCCAGCCGCCCATAGTCCTGAGTCCGGAGGCTCTCAAGGTGTGGCGGGGCGAGGCTCTGAAGCTAAAGAAAGGCGGCGAGGTAGACAGGTCCGCCACTCTACTATGCATCGGCCGCGCGCTCTACGACGCCGGCGGTAATAGTCGCGTCGTGATCGAAGGTGTACGCGAGCGGGACCGGGCGCTGCGATTTAACAAGTACACAGGCACCCGTGACGGAGGCCAGCGCGAGTACGAGCGGATATGGGAGAAGCTCAAGGAGAGCGGGCGGAATAGCCGGGTGCGCGTGATCTTCGGCGGAGCGGAAGCCCCGAAGAACGAATGGCCGCAAATGGACGAGGCGGCATACCGGGGAATCTTCGGGCGCATCGTCGAGGCCGTCGAGCCACACACCGAGGGCGACCCAGTGGCGGTCCTCACGAACGCGATAGTCGCCACCGGCAACGCGATGGGGCGCGGCCCTTACATGCAGATCGGGGCGACTAGGCACCGCACGAACATGTTTATCGGGCACGTGGGAGAGACCGCGAAGGGACGCAAGGGCTCGGCGTGGAACCCGGTCAAGGACATCACGCACGCCTCGGACCGACACTGGACCGAAGACCGGATACTTAGCGGCCTATCAAGCGGCGAAGGCCTCATCTCGGAGGTGCGCGACCCGGTCCAGGTACCGGACAAGGACGGCACTATGAAGATCGTTGACGCCGGCGTGAAAGACAAACGCCTTCTCGTTATGGAAGGCGAGCTATCCCAGGTGCTCAAGGTAATGAAGCGGGAAGGGAACACGCTCTCTCCGGTCATGCGCAACGCCTGGGACGGCGAGACCTTGCGGACGATGGTCAAGCACTCACCGCACCGAGCAACGGACCCGCACATCTCGATAGCGGGACACATAACCCTCTCCGAGCTTACCCGCCACCTCACCGAAACCGAGATGGCAAACGGACTGGCGAACCGCTTTCAATGGTTCCTGGTGAAACGCTCTAAGTCCCTACCGTTCGGCGGGGAGTGGCATACCGTGGACCTCGCGCCTATCACCCGGAAGGTCGTCGGCATCCTAGAGAACGCAAACCGGCCTTTCCGCATGGAGTGGGCAGCGGACGCTAGGGCGCTGTGGTGCGAGGCTTACGCGCTACTGACGGAGGATAGGCCGGGGATGTTCGGGGCCGTCACCGCCCGGGCGGAGGCGCAGGCTTTGAGGCTCGCCATGATATACGCCCTCGCCGACTACTCGCACGAGATACGCCACACCCACGTCGAGAGCGCCCTGGCCGTTTGGGAGTACGCCGAAGCCTCCGCGCTATACATCTTCGGAGAGGCCACCGGCGACCCCGACGCGGACAAGGTGCTGACCGCCTTGAAGGACACGGAAGGCGGCATGACGCGGACGGAGGTCTCGGAGCTGTTCGGCCGCAACAAGAGCCGCCAAGAACTCGACCGCATCCGAGAAGCCCTGGTAAAAGCGGGGAGAGTGCGCGTCTCCCTCAACGCCGAAGGCGGTAGTAAGAAACCCGTCGAGAGGTGGTCGGCGGCATGAGTATTAAATTCGTTAAATTCGTAGTTCGTAGCTTCGTAGAGGTCCTATAGATGGGTAAATACACAAACCTCGCCCGGAAGATAGAAGAGACAGAACCACAGAAGAAAGTCGTGGTTAACAACTTAGATAATACATATAAGCATAGTATATTAATAGATACTGCTAGCAACACCGCCGCAACCCTACACGACAATGATACGAACTTACGAACTACGAATTTAACGAATTTAACCGAGCAAGCAGGCGTCACTTCTGTGTTTCGGTGCATACCTCTCCCGCCTATCGGCAGCGCCGGCGAGGTCCTGGAGCTGGCCCGCAACGTCCTACCCGAACTCAAAGAAGAGGACCGGGTCGACCTGGACGAACTCAAGCAAGCGAACAGTCCGCCAGCGTCCCTCGTCCGCCGTGACCCCCTCGTGTGTCGCGGTACGGATAAGGCTCGGTTCTTTAAAGGCGACTGGCGGACTACGTGGCCGCGAGACTTCAAGGTGTACGAGGGAGCCGCATGAGCCCGCGCACGCAGACACTCCCGCTGGACGAAAAAGCCATGTGGCGAAAGCTCCTGGCCCGCACGCACCCGGACGCCGGCGGGAACCATGAGCTTTTCATCTGGGCCGGGACCATCCGGGATGCGGTGTGTGGCCTGCGCGTGGAGTCCAACCCTCAACCTAGTGATAACCCGCACCGCGAACCCTCGACGCCCGACGATAAGCCGCGCATACCCTACCCGCCCGGGACGGACTTCTCGGAGGCCACGTGCCGCGCCTTGCGCGTAGAGAGCCCATACGCCGCCGTGCTCGCCTCCCTGGCCGACTGCTGCCGGCAACCGCACCTGGCCCACGAGGAGGCTAGAGGAGCGTCCTATAAGCGTCTCGCGGCTATCGCCCACGCCCACGGGATGAGCCCGAAGGAGAGGAGTGGTTGGTACAGGTGCGCGGAGGCGATACCGCTCTCCGATCGCCACGCCTCGCACATCCTCGGGCGGCTGAAAAGGCGAGCGGCGTGAATTCTTTATTTGCCGGTAGCCTCACTAGCAACAGTTCGGACGATGAGAGGAGTTCTAGCGTGGATTTGTTCGACGTAGAGGAAATGCAGCTGGACAGGATCATGGAGAGGCGCGCTGTCGAGGCCAGGGACACAGAGCGCGTCGAGGAACTGTGGAAGGAGTCGACGCGGGCGCACCGGGAGAGGCGGCAAGAGGCGAACCGCGTGGCGTGGCGCTGCTTCTACCTCGAGCAGGCCGAGCGGCTGGAGAGGACGGCCGCCGAGCTTGCGGCCTCTCACCGCGCGAGGGCGGCCATGCTGGGAGAGGTGTCGTGAGGGCTAGCGGAGCTGCCAGGGCGAGGGCTAGTCCTGAGCAGGCCAGCCCTCGCCCGGGCTGCCGCGTGTGCCGTCTACCGGCGAGAGAGATCGCGCTTGTGGAGGGTGTATCCCGTCTTGGCTTCGGCCCTCGCTCAGTAGCGGCGAGGTTCAACAGCCTCACCCGGCGAGACATAAGCCGCCACATGAGTACATGTGTAAACCGAGAGAAGGAGGAGTAATGGTACTGAATACAACCGACGGCCGCCAAGTGTCCGCCAACGAAGGCCGCCAAGCAGCCGAAGACCGCCAAAATTGCCATCACGGCTACGCCGGTGGTGTCGGGTGCCTGTCGTGCGATGTAGGGGAGGTCTGATGCTCACCGCCGCTAAGGTTCTCTCCAGAGTTCAGGGCAACGGCATAACCCTCGTTCCGGCCGGAGAGCGTCTTCGGCTGCGGGTAGACCCGGAGTTCCAGGGTCTTATTCCCGCCCTGTCCGCCGAGGAGCGTGCGGGCCTAGAGCGCAGCATTCTTGTTGAAGGAGTACGTGATGCGGTTGTCGTATGGGGCGACACTATCCTTGACGGCCACAACCGCTACGAGATATGCATGGGTGGGAACGTAGATGGCGAGCGCCTGCATATGCCGGAGCCGAAGCAACTAGAGTTTCCGGATCGTCGCGCCGCGAAGATATGGATCATCGAGAACCAACTTGAGTTCCGGCGCAACCTCTCCGACGCGGATAAGCTAGACCTCGCCGAAACCAAGCACGAGCTAATAGGATCGCTTCAACCAAAGGGTGGAGGCACCGGCGCAAACCAATACCAAAGCGGCAAAGAGCAGCCGGCGCAAAGTTTTGCGCCGGCTGCTGAGTCGAAAGACTCCCGTAGTACGGATGCGAAGATAGCGAAGAGTGTCGGGGTGTCCCGAGAGACGGTTAGGAAGTATCGCCAGGTAAAGCAATTTGGAGATAACCGTCTTGTAAGTGGGCTGAAGGCGAAGAACCTCAGCATGGATAACGCCTACCATCTTGTGCGCGTTGGCGTTGAGTGCGGAACGGAAACCTACGACGCTTTGTGGCAAGCGGAAGACCGCGAGAACGAGAAGACCGGTCGCGCCGTCAATGTGCGCTACTCTACGGCGCAACTCGCACACCTTCTAACCATGCCGGACGATGAAACGGCGCGGGATCTAGTGGAGCTCGTCGAGAGCGGTCAGCCGCACCCGGCGACTGGTAAGCCAGTGGCGAGCGTCCATGTGGCGCATGGGCTTCGCCAGCAAGAGCGCGAGAAGCAGGAGAGAAGGGATAGAAACAACCAGGCCGCCGCCAACCGCGAGAAACGCAAGGCCGAGTTCGAGTCATCCGGCTTCCACGCGCCCGACCTGCGCAATATGGACTTCCGGCTTGCTAACCTAGAGGAGGGTATAAACGCAATTATCACGGACCCTCCTTACCCACGAGAGTATCTAAGCATGTATGGTGACTTGGGCGAGTTCGCGGCACGGAATTTGGAAGACGGCGGGATACTCCTCGCGATGGCTGGCCAGTCCTATCTACCCGAGGTGTACAGGCTACTAGGCGAGCACCTGACTTATGTGTGGACCCTGAGCTACAAGACGGGTGGTCCGAACATCAACGTTTACCCACGCAAGGTTCAGTCGGGATGGAAGCCGGTACTTCTGTTCGTCAAAGGCAATAAGTATGAGGGCCGAAACTACGTGGACTACATTAACTCCGAAGCCGCCGATAAGAAGTATCACGAGTGGGGACAGTCCGAGTCAGGTTTCGTTGCACTCGTGGATACGTTTACCTCACCTGGGGATCTCGTCTGTGATCCATTCATGGGTGGTGGCACAACCGCAGTGGTGGCATACCACCTGAAGCGTCGCTTTCTAGGCATGGAGATTGAAACGGAAGTACACGATATAGCTGTCGAGAGGATAGGAAAGTGAGTAGAGAAGAGCGTACGGGATGGAGAGATCAACTCTTTAGCGAGTGGCATCGCCAGATAGAAGATCCGAAGGATGTACTCAAGTGTGTTGACGGCGACTGGAATGAATATTGCGGTAAATGCCAAGAGACACTGGCAATGTTTGAACTTTGCGCCAATTATTCAAACACACGCAAGGACGTAGCCGCCCACATGAGTACATGCGTAACCCGAGAGAAGGAGGAAGATTGACAATTAACACAACCCACGGCCCGGCGGAGGTACCGAGAGGGACCCGCTCGCACATCAACACGAGCGCCATCCTGGAGCCGCCGTTAATGACCTACGAGGACGAGTCGGCGGATATCCTCGCCGTTGTCTCCGCTGGCGACTGGTGCGCCGTGATAGCCGATGAGGCCGTCCCTCTGCCGCTGTGGGTTCTTCTCGACGACGGTAGCGTTTACGGCGTCGCGATAGGCGAGGACGGCCTTCTCGACGCACTAGACAACGTAGAGAACAACCCGAACTTCGTGCGATATGCGCGCGGAGCAACCGAACGATAGGAGAAATAATGCCGACAATCAACGAAATCAAGCGCGAGTACGGCGACGAGCAGGCCAGGCTCCTAAACGAGCTGTTCGACCTGCCCGCCAAGGCGCGGAGTGTGGACGTTTCCATGAGCGCCACGGCCCTGGAGCGGTTGGGGCCTAAGGAGTTCAACGCTGTCAAAGCCGCTGAAGGCGCGGTATTCGCGGAGTCCGAGCGCGAGCGTCTCAAAGCTAAATACCTGGAGCTTGACCTAGAGCTTCGCGCGGCAATAGAAGTCCGGCTGGAGCAGATAGAGCGGTCACTCTCCCCGAAGAATGCCGGCTTCAAGGACTTCGCGGCGGCGGCGGAAGCCTCGCCCGAGACGCTTATCGCCGCGATGGACATGGCGCTGGACACCGGCGAGGAAGATGCGGCACTCCTCGCTTTCCAGGCGGGTAGGCGGCGAGAGCTCGAGGAGGTTACCGCCCACGCTATCACGGTTAATGAGGAGTGGGCGGACCTCTACACCGAACTCGCCGAAGCCGCCAACGATCTCGGCCTTGATCCTGGTGATCGGTGGGAAACGCTCGCGCCACCCGCGCCCACTAAGTACGATCTTCTCCACGCGCCGCAGAGTGATATCAACTTCTACGGCTCGCTCCGGTAGCCGTGAGAGCACCTGAGAGGGAAGAGGGAATGTGGGTTTACCCGCCCGGCGAGAAGGCGCCGGAGGAAACGAGGCCGGCCACTCCTCGCAAGCATGCGCCCGGAAATGGGCCGCTGGACGCTCCGCCAAACCCTCCTGTCCGGTTGGTGGGGCGCCGGCGCATCGAACTTCGGGGGAGGGGGGGTGGTCGCTAATGACGCAATGCATCGGAGTCAAGCCAAACGGCGAACTCTGCAGGTGCGTCGCTGCGCGGGGTAGCGACTTCTGCTCCGCGCACGATCCCGCTCGCAAGGAGGCCCGCCACAGGAACGCGTCGAAGGCTGCCCGCTCCAAACCGGGGCGGGAGATAAAAGACCTGAAGGTCCAGCTCGAAAGCCTTGCAAAAGACGTGCTCAAAAAGAGCGTCGAGCCGAAGGTGGGGGCCGTCGTTTGCCAGATACTGAACACCCGCGCCCGCCTTATAGAGGTCGATAGGAAGCTCCGCGAAACCGAGGAGCTCGAAGCCCGCATCGAGGAGCTTTCGGAAGCCTTCGAGCGACAGAAGGGAGGGCAAGCGTATGGCTAAAGGCCGGCTCCGTAAGCTAGAGAAAAGCATGCGTGGCACCATGGACTCCTTCGTGCTCCGCGACGGCACCCGCCACTTCTTCGACAAAAACGAGGCGTTCAGCCAAGCGTTTTTGTTCTTCAGCGATAGCATGCGTGCGGACCACTCCGGCGAGCCACGCCCGGACCCGCCGCCGATACTGGAGGGAATATCGAATGCCCGCGACCGGGGAGCTGCTTTATCCCTCGCCCTGGGCGGGTTCTCGCATCTCCTACCGGTGGACGAGGGCGCGCTTGTGGAGCGCGGCGAATTCGTGCACCGTAGCCTCGTGGTGGGCCGGGAGCTCGGGGAGCCGCTGGAAGACTTGAGCGAGCCTTAGCAACGCGCTTGCGGCCGGTCGGTTAGGGGTACGGTACCCCCTGGACGAAGGGGCGGACGAAGGGTAGACCACGGGTAGCCTATGGCCGGACAGCGGGTAGACTTGCGGACAGCGGCGGAGCTGCTAGGCATATCCTCCGACGCTGTACGTAAACGGGCAAAGCGTGGAACCATGCCCTATGAGACTGGGGTGGACGGCAAGCTGTACGTGTGGGTAGACGAGGCCTCGCCAGGGGAGACAGACGACTACCCGAGAGAAGCTGGGGACCACCGCGAGGAGCTGGTAGAGGAGCTGCGCGGCCAGGTTGACTACTTGCAAGGCATCATCGGAACCCGTGACCGCGAGCTATCGGAGATGCGTCGACTACTTGCCGGAGCCCTGGAGCGTATCCCGGAGATAGAAGCGCCACGAGATAGCCCGCCAGAGCCGCGAGGCGCCCCCGAGACGACCACGGAGGATGATGGTGGTACCGCGCCGCCCGCCGGTGATACAGGCGAACCTCGACGCTCCAGTTGGTGGCGAAGGATCCTCGGTTTCGAGTCGCACACCTAGCCGGCGTAGATCGGCCACTGCAACCGAGGGCCTGGACTCCATGGTCCGCGGTATGCAACTCGCGTTGCAACCACCGACCACCGACGTCGGCCACTACAACAAAAACTGCGAGCGCTCGCGGTTTTGCCGTGCCTTGTGCCGCACACCTCGCAACACGCTTGATACAGCGCTTGATACCGCCCTCTATGAGCAATCCGGGCGAGTCTGCAACCGGTTGCATCAAAGTCCCGCAACCGGCCGCATTCGTATCGCCTAGAGCGTAAATTCCAGGAAACTCGCCGTGTTGTAGAGCTGTGTCCGCGTACACAAGGAAGCGGGCGAGAAACACGGCGGATAGAATCTCCGCTTGAGCGGAGTATTGTAAGCGCGGCGCCAGAGCTACCCTCGGAACGTGAATCGGCTCCCCTTCCCTTAGCCTCCGCTTTGAGCGGCTCTAAACAGCCCGTTAAGCGCGGCAGCGATCAACGGCGCGCCTTGCGGGAAGGACGGCGACTTTGAAAAGGTGTACCCGCCGCCATCGTCCACGGCGAGCACGTCCTCACCATAGACGGCGAACTCACGGGCTCTACCGCGCCGAAACTTGTCCAGCAGCTCGTACTCTTCATCCGTTAGCCGCAGCGTTATTTCCTTCATGCCTTCCTTCCCTTCGCCTCCGCCAGCGTGGCCGCATAGACGTGCAGACAGGCGCCTCGCGTCCTCCGCCCGCGAAGCGAGTCCTCGCACCCGCACCTACCGGACACGAGACACACGCGGTACGTGCGATCCTCGTGCGTGGCCGACGGGACGCTGTATCCACCGGCAGGCCTGGCCACAATCTCTTCTCCTCTCGCGCGGTACAGGGCGAGTCCCCGCAGGGCCCTTCCCTTGACGTCATCCGCTACCCGCCCTATCGTTGTTTCTGTCACAAGTCACACTCCTTGTGGCCTTGGCCTCGGGGTTACGCCAGTTGGTAGCTGGCTGGCCGCCGGGGCCGTTTCTTTTGACACCCGCAGTCTATCAGTTTCGTAATTGACACGCAACTATTTCGAGGGTATAATTCCCACAGTTATAGTTTTTTAGAAAGGAGTCCGATGCCCGAGCTAGTCACGCTACGTACATCTAGAGGGTTGAGCCAAAGAGAACTCGCGGAACGAGCCAGCGTCTCTCCGGCAACCATCTATGAACTGGAGGCCGGTAGGCGGCCACAACCTAGAGGCAGCACCTTGCGAAAACTCGCCGGCGCCCTCGGGATCGACGTTAGCGAGCTAGTCGAGGCCTTCTACTTCCCAAAAGATTCGAGCCTGCTAACTCCCGAGCGGGCGCTGAAGATGCCAAGGGAGCGATTGGCGAGGGAGATCAAGAACTCGACAACCGACCAGCTGCATAAGCTCCTCGGCGCTCTTGTGGGCGACGACCTCACCCGCTCCCGCGCCAATCTCAATGCCGGAGTAGAGGCGATTTCACCAGACGCTTTTTCGCTTGCCCTTGAGGTTCGCGCCGAACTGATCGAGCGCGGGGAGAAGCCGCCGGAGGAAAACCTACCGATCTTCAAGCGCAGGCTAGTCGCGCTGCATCTTGCGTAGCACAAGCATGGAAAGTGGCTCTCGCTAGACTAGGAGATAGCGGCACTGTTATGCTGGCTGAGAACGTTGAAAAACTAAATAGAAGGCGGGAGACCACGGACCTGATCAATCTAAGTCTCCCGCAGAAGAGCAACACCTAAGGAGGCGTTGTATTGAAGGATCATACTTATAGCGGAGCAGGGACGCAAGAGCCGGCCGCTTCTTTTTTAACCCCGAAGGATCTCCAGCGAGAGCTACAGATTGGAGAGAAGCTCGCATATCGCCTCCTAAAGAGCGGCGCCATTCCCTCTATTCGCGTGGGAGGCGTCTATCGCATCCGCCGCTCCCAGCTAGAGGCGTTCGGGCTCCCCCCCGAGTTGGTAAAGCCTGTATGAAGACGAGAAAAAAGGCCGAGCCCACCAGCCCGGCCAAATCAGAACCCCTTCCAAGGAGGTTTAAGTAATGATACCAAACTCGACACAAGTCCACACCGTGATACCGCGCTTCTGGCGACACCTTTTTGGCGGCCAGAGCGGGCTTCTCATGGTGTGGACCAACATAAGGACCGAAGACGGCAGCGCCCCGAAGAAAGAGACGATCAAGTCCAACGTCTTCAACTACCCGAAGGCGGACAAGAGCGCGGCGGAATGGGCGCTCGCAAAGTCCGAGGAAGGCCGCGAGGTCTATTTCTGCTCTCATCTTCTCACCAGATCAAAGCGCATCAAGGAGAATGCAAGCGCGGTTAGATCCTTATGGGGAGACCTGGACGGCGCGGAGGTACCGAACGGACAGTTGAAGCCCACCGCCGTGGTTGAGTCCTCGCCTGGCCGCTATCACTGCTACTGGCGCCTTGCGGACGAGATCCCACCAAAGATAGCCGAAGACCTTAACAGGCGAATTGCGGCCGTGATCGGCGCGGACCCGTCCGGCTTCGACCTGTCGCAGCTCCTCAGAGTGCCGGGTACCCCGAACCACAAGTACGCGGACGCCCCGGAGGTCCGGATCAAGTACCTCGACGGCAGCCAGGCTTACAGTGCGGCGGATCTGGACGAGCTTTTACCCGAGGGCGAGAAGCCACGGGGCGAGCACCAGGCAAGCGAAGACAGCGAGGGCCAGCCGCCCATAGTCCTGAGTCCGGAGGCTCTCAAGGTGTGGCGGGGCGAGGCTCTGAAGCTAAAGAAAGGCGGCGAGGTAGACAGGTCCGCCACTCTACTATGCATCGGCCGCGCGCTCTACGACGCCGGCGGTAATAGTCGCGTCGTGATCGAAGGTGTACGCGAGCGGGACCGGGCGCTGCGATTTAACAAGTACACAGGCACCCGTGACGGAGGCCAGCGCGAGTACGAGCGGATATGGGAGAAGCTCAAGGAGAGCGGGCGGAATAGCCGGGTGCGCGTGATCTTCGGCGGAGCGGAAGCCCCGAAGAACGAATGGCCGCAAATGGACGAGGCGGCATACCGGGGAATCTTCGGGCGCATCGTCGAGGCCGTCGAGCCACACACCGAGGGCGACCCAGTGGCGGTCCTCACGAACGCGATAGTCGCCACCGGCAACGCGATGGGGCGCGGCCCTTACATGCAGATCGGGGCGACTAGGCACCGCACGAACATGTTTATCGGGCACGTGGGAGAGACCGCGAAGGGACGCAAGGGCTCGGCGTGGAACCCGGTCAAGGACATCACGCACGCCTCGGACCGACACTGGACCGAAGACCGGATACTTAGCGGCCTATCAAGCGGCGAAGGCCTCATCTCGGAGGTGCGCGACCCGGTCCAGGTACCGGACAAGGACGGCACTATGAAGATCGTTGACGCCGGCGTGAAAGACAAACGCCTTCTCGTTATGGAAGGCGAGCTATCCCAGGTGCTCAAGGTAATGAAGCGGGAAGGGAACACGCTCTCTCCGGTCATGCGCAACGCCTGGGACGGCGAGACCTTGCGGACGATGGTCAAGCACTCACCGCACCGAGCAACGGACCCGCACATCTCGATAGCGGGACACATAACCCTCTCCGAGCTTACCCGCCACCTCACCGAAACCGAGATGGCAAACGGACTGGCGAACCGCTTTCAATGGTTCCTGGTGAAACGCTCTAAGTCCCTACCGTTCGGCGGGGAGTGGCATACCGTGGACCTCGCGCCTATCACCCGGAAGGTCGTCGGCATCCTAGAGAACGCAAACCGGCCTTTCCGCATGGAGTGGGCAGCGGACGCTAGGGCGCTGTGGTGCGAGGCTTACGCGCTACTGACGGAGGATAGGCCGGGGATGTTCGGGGCCGTCACCGCCCGGGCGGAGGCGCAGGCTTTGAGGCTCGCCATGATATACGCCCTCGCCGACTACTCGCACGAGATACGCCACACCCACGTCGAGAGCGCCCTGGCCGTTTGGGAGTACGCCGAAGCCTCCGCGCTATACATCTTCGGAGAGGCCACCGGCGACCCCGACGCGGACAAGGTGCTGACCGCCTTGAAGGACACGGAAGGCGGCATGACGCGGACGGAGGTCTCGGAGCTGTTCGGCCGCAACAAGAGCCGCCAAGAACTCGACCGCATCCGAGAAGCCCTGGTAAAAGCGGGGAGAGTGCGCGTCTCCCTCAACGCCGAAGGCGGTAGTAAGAAACCCGTCGAGAGGTGGTCGGCGGCATGAGTATTAAATTCGTTAAATTCGTAGTTCGTAGCTTCGTAGAGGTCCTATAGATGGGTAAATACACAAACCTCGCCCGGAAGATAGAAGAGACAGAACCACAGAAGAAAGTCGTGGTTAACAACTTAGATAATACATATAAGCATAGTATATTAATAGATACTGCTAGCAACACCGCCGCAACCCTACACGACAATGATACGAACTTACGAACTACGAATTTAACGAATTTAACCGAGCAAGCAGGCGTCACTTCTGTGTTTCGGTGCATACCTCTCCCGCCTATCGGCAGCGCCGGCGAGGTCCTGGAGCTGGCCCGCAACGTCCTACCCGAACTCAAAGAAGAGGACCGGGTCGACCTGGACGAACTCAAGCAAGCGAACAGTCCGCCAGCGTCCCTCGTCCGCCGTGACCCCCTCGTGTGTCGCGGTACGGATAAGGCTCGGTTCTTTAAAGGCGACTGGCGGACTACGTGGCCGCGAGACTTCAAGGTGTACGAGGGAGCCGCATGAGCCCGCGCACGCAGACACTCCCGCTGGACGAAAAAGCCATGTGGCGAAAGCTCCTGGCCCGCACGCACCCGGACGCCGGCGGGAACCATGAGCTTTTCATCTGGGCCGGGACCATCCGGGATGCGGTGTGTGGCCTGCGCGTGGAGTCCAACCCTCAACCTAGTGATAACCCGCACCGCGAACCCTCGACGCCCGACGATAAGCCGCGCATACCCTACCCGCCCGGGACGGACTTCTCGGAGGCCACGTGCCGCGCCTTGCGCGTAGAGAGCCCATACGCCGCCGTGCTCGCCTCCCTGGCCGACTGCTGCCGGCAACCGCACCTGGCCCACGAGGAGGCTAGAGGAGCGTCCTATAAGCGTCTCGCGGCTATCGCCCACGCCCACGGGATGAGCCCGAAGGAGAGGAGTGGTTGGTACAGGTGCGCGGAGGCGATACCGCTCTCCGATCGCCACGCCTCGCACATCCTCGGGCGGCTGAAAAGGCGAGCGGCGTGAATTCTTTATTTGCCGGTAGCCTCACTAGCAACAGTTCGGACGATGAGAGGAGTTCTAGCGTGGATTTGTTCGACGTAGAGGAAATGCAGCTGGACAGGATCATGGAGAGGCGCGCTGTCGAGGCCAGGGACACAGAGCGCGTCGAGGAACTGTGGAAGGAGTCGACGCGGGCGCACCGGGAGAGGCGGCAAGAGGCGAACCGCGTGGCGTGGCGCTGCTTCTACCTCGAGCAGGCCGAGCGGCTGGAGAGGACGGCCGCCGAGCTTGCGGCCTCTCACCGGGCGAGGGCGGCCATGCTGGGAGAGGTGTCGTGATGGCTAGCGGAGCTGCCAGGGCGAGGGCTAGTCCCCTCCAGGCCAGCCCTCGCCCGGGCTGCCGCGTGTGCCGTCTACCGCCCAGTGAGCGTGCCCTCATCAACGGCGGGCTATCGGCGGGCTGGAGCCCTCGGAGGCTGGCGGAGCGGTTCAACGGCCTCAATCGCAAGGATGTGAAGAACCACGCGAAGAGTTGTGTAAGCGAAGGAGAAACGGAGGAGAAATGCCGATAAATACCACCCACGGCCCGGCGGAGGTTCCGAGAGGTACCCGTTCGCCCATCAACACGAGTGCCATCCTGGAGCCGCCGTTAATGAGCTATGTGGACGAGGAGCCGGAGATAGCCTCCGTCGTCTCCGCTGCGGGCTGGTGCGCCGTGATAGCCGATGAGGCCGTCCCTCTGCCGCTGTGGGTTCTTCTCGACGACGGTAGCGTTTACGGCGCCGCGATAGGCGAGGACGGCCTTCTCGACGCACTAGACAACGTAGAGAACAACCCGAACTTCGTGCGATATTCGCGCGGAGCAAACATCAACGATAAGGAGTAACGAAATGCCAAGAGTCGTCGATATAAAGACACATTATGGCGAGGAGCAGGCGAAGCTCTTGAACCAGCTGTTCGACTTGCCCGCCAAGGCACAGCAACTCGACGTATCCATGAGCAACGAGGTTAAGGAAAGCCTCGGGCCCAAGGAGTTTAACGCTCTCCGTGCCGCTGAAGCAGGGGTTTGGCTCGAGGGCGAGCGCGAGCGGCTGAAGGGCAAGTATCTCGAGCTAGAGCTAGAGTTGCGCGCCGCCATCGAGGTACGCATCGAGGAGATAGAGCTGGAACTCTCTCCGAAGAATGTCGGCTTTAGAGACTTCGCGGCGGCGGCGGAGGCCTCGGGCGAGACGCTTATCACCGCGATGGACATGGCCTTGGACGGCGGCGACGAAGACGCGGCCCTCCTGGCTTTTCAGGCGGGTAGGCGGCGGGAGCTTGACGAGGTAACGAGCCACGCTATCACGGTTAATGAGGAGTGGGGAGAGTTGTACGCCGAACTATCCGAAGCCGCCAACGATCTAGGCCTTGATCCTGGTGATCGGTGGGAAACGCTCGCGCCACCACCGCCATCTAAGTACGATATTCTCCACGCGCCGCAGAGTGATATCAACTTCTACGGCTCGCTAAGGTGAGAGAAGCCGGAATGCGGGTATTCGAGCCCGGCGAGGAGGTGCCGGTGGAAGCGAGGCCGGCCACTCCTCGCAAGGATGAGCCCGGTAATGGGCCGCTGGACGCTCCACCGCCGACGAAGCGGCGGCAAGTGGGACGAAAGATAGTAGAAGGGGGAGGGGGTAGGAGCTATTGGCTACATGCCGCGGCATAACCCGCTCCGGAGAAAGGTGTAGAGGGGTAGCTGTCGACTCTACCGGCCTGTGCTACTCCCACTCTCCGCGACACGCGGACGCCCGCCGGCGCTCCGCAAGCAAGGGAGGTAGGCGGGGCGGACGTGGCCGCCCGGTGGTTAATCTCTCCAACCTCAAGCAACGCCTCGAGGGACTGGCCGAAGACGTGATCGCCGGTAAGGTGGACAGGGGCAACGCCGCCGTTGCGGGGCAGCTCCTCAACTACGCCATAGGAGCGATACGGGCCGGGCTTAGGGCTAAGGAGGTAGAGGAGCTGGAAGGCCAGCTCGAGGAACTGCGCGAGATGGTAGAGCGCGATAGTGGTAGAGGCGAAGTCAGGAGGGCGTCGTGGGGAGCATAAAGGCCAGCATCCGTAAGCTCAAGGAGAAGCTAGACACACGCTACATCACCCTACGGCTTGAGGATGGATCCACGGCCCATTTCTCTGAGTCGGATTTCACCGCGAACTTCTCGACTAATATGGAGCGTCTCCGTGCCGTCTACCACGGTAACGCCGTGAGCCCGCCGCACCCGCTTGGAGCGGCTCTTGTCCGCGCCCTCCCGGAGTGTCTCGATCCCGAGCTGCGCCGGGAAGCGGAGCGCCAGAAATCCATAGACGAGCTCGTGGAAGCAAGAACGCTTCCACTCACGTGAGCGGAAGTGTCGAAGGCGGGCGGCGTGACACGCTGGTAGAGTGCCGTCACACAGAGGCACAGAGGATGTGACGGGGGTACAGGACTGGAGCGGGAACGTGTCACGATACAGGAGGCCGCAAGGCGCTTGGGAGTATCGGAGAGCGCCATCCGAAAGCGCGTTCAACGCGGCACATTGCAGCACCACAAAGAGCAAGACGGGCGCGTATACGTCTACCTGGACATGGGGGAGACGGTAGAGGACAAAG
>MWVZ01000010.1_pt1 | contig 18128 bp, 19 predicted proteins | sample 1047221 | NCBI WGS metagenome assembly MWVZ01 (sample SAMN06349980, study PRJNA376086) | soil metagenome | isolation source: MS6-5 sample Antarctic (ecotone) soil | place: Antarctica | collected 2015-01-13
GGCGTGTGCGTGGCTGGGGCGGTGTGCTGTGGGTGTCGTGTGGTTGTGTGGGGGCGGGGCGGTGGTGGGGGCGTGTTGTGGGCGGGGTGTGGTGGGGGGGGGGGTGGGTCGACGTGACGGGGGGGGCCTCCTCCTCGAGCTCTTCGGGGGGGGTGTCAAAAGACGCACCTATGTTCTTACCATTCGCGTGCGCATCACCTTGTGCGGGTGTGTCGGCGAGCCAGTCCACAGTCTTGTGATAAGCAGCCTCTTGTTCCTTCCGCTCATGCTCAAGCCGCTCGCGCTGAATCTCGACGGCGATCCGGCGGTGACGGCGTTGAACCTCTTGCAGTTCCGCGAGTGGGTCGCCGCCGGCGAGCGCGACACGTCGCATCGCAGCTTCGGCTAGAGTGTCAACTTTCGTCCACATGCCTTTAATGACCGCGGCGTCCGTGATGGACGCGCCGTCCGAGGTGTCGCGCGCTGGTGGCAGCGGGCGTTCGGGTAACTTGGCGATGGCGAGGTCTATTAATTCGTCCGTGACGGCTTTGGCGGGGTTCTTTTTCCACTCGTCGGACGCCTGCGCTTCCGTGAGCGCCCACAGAGCCGCCTCGCCGATGTAGTCGGCTTCGTAAGAGGTGATGATCTGTGTCACGCCGTCCGCTCGTTTGATCTCAAATAGTTTGCGCCCGCACTTTTGTTCAGCCTCGGCGAGCGCCGTCAGCACGCGACACATGAATTGGTCGCAATTCGCGTCCTGCCCGTTAAAGCCCATTTGCCGGGCCGCGTATTTGTGCGCGCGCAGCACGGGAAATTTCGACGGTGCGCCAAGCACTTCGCGCCCGTTCAGAAGGCCGTGGATGCCGTTGGCGGCGCGCGTGGCCTTGTCGGGAATTTCGAGGCGCGACAACATCCTGTTGATGACGTGTTGCAGGTGCTGATGGTGGTGCTTGATCTGGCGCGTCTCACGGTCGGTGATGAAGACGTGCACCGGCGGAATACGTGCACGGTCGTGTGTGCAATTATCATTGACATGACGCGCATGGTAACTTAAATTGTTCGACATCGTGGATCAGTAGTCCTTTCTTGGGCTGATGATCTTCGTAAAAAGGAGATTGACGATGATGGCTCGTTGAAGTCACTCAAGCTGAACCATCGATTTCTTGAAGGCCGCGCGTGCATCTAACACGCGCGGCTTTCAACTTTTAGAGCCGCACACGCATGTGTCGGCCTTGCAGACTTAGATTTTTCATCGCTTTTCTCTCTCTCTCTTAGTTACAGCACCAGTGCCGCGCTTGCGTCGCGCGGTGGCGCGTTTTCTTGTACCGGGCTGAGCCTTAACAGCTTTTGGTCTTCTGCGTTCCGGTCGCCGCGGCGGTGCTTTTCACGAGCCGTCGCGCGCAGCTCGATTCGCTCCTTTGCTCTCACAACACTTTCCGCCATCGCACACCTCCCTTTTGTTATAGCTTCCGCACGTAAGCCTCCAGATCGACGCGCTTCACCTTATAGCCTCTGCCGATGATCCGTCCCTTCAACGTGCCGGCGTGAATCGCTTCCCGCAGATGTTGATCTGATAGTCCGGTGAGCGAGCGGACTTCCGATAAGTTCAACAGCAGCTTGTTACCCACCGAGAGGGATTCAAAAGCGGCGAGCATTCGGCGCGCCGTTGAATCTGTCGCGCCATTCGTCGCGGCGTCCGTCATGACAGGTGACACGACAGATGGCGCGTCATGTCGCACCAGGGCGGAGGAACCGGGGCGGATCAGGAGGGCGGGCTTATGGCGCTCCAGGTAGCGGCGCAGCTCCTCCTCGTCAAAGTGGGCCTCGTCGCCCTTGTGGCCTCGCTCGTAGCGCACCGCGATCTCGCCGCGCTTGATGAGGCGTTGCAACGTGCGCACGGAGACGCTGAGATATTCGGCCGCGGCTTCCTTATTCATTCAAGAAGGCTCCCAAAACAGGTGCGACATGACGCGCCACGTGACATGACAGCTTGTCACGGCTGCCCTTACGTGAGGCGCTGGACAATCCCGGCGACGAGGTTTGTCAGCCTCGCGATGTCTTCACTCGTGCGGGCCTGAATGTCAGCCAGCTCCCCGAGCCTCCGCCCCGTCGCGTCACTCAGAGCTTGGATTCTCTCCTCGGTTGTGATCTGGGCATCGACGAGCGCCGCCATCTTCTCCTCCAGTTCATTCATGCGCCCGTCGCTCGTGTCCATCCGCTCGTCCATGCTCCGGGCGAGCTGCGTGAGCGTCACGAAGGCCGCCTCAAGCCTTAACACCCGCTCTTCGATGGTCATCTCTTGCTGCCTTTCTTCTTGCCGGCCTTCTTCTTGCTGACCTTAGCCGGCGCCTCAGCTTTGGACGGGCGTCCGCCTTTGCTTGGCTCATACGCCAACACGTCAGAGCGAAACACAAGAGTCTTGCCGTATCGCTCAACAGAGCGCAGACGGCCACGCCGTACAAGCTCATTGATTGCGGGGATAGTTGAGCCGCGCAGTTTTGCCGCTTCTGCTTGAGTGATCAAATCCTCCATGCTTTGCTTTCCGCCTTTGAAAATAACCTATTGACTTGTTCAATAGGTTCTGTATAATTGAATCATTCAAGAGGTTATCACGAAGCAAAAGGAGAGGTAAAGAAAAATGTTGGACCTAAGACAGGACAGAATGCAGCAGGTGATTCAGGAAGCCTTCAACAAGACAAGTAATCTTCGCTGGCAAAAGGCGATCACGAAGGCGCGCGCCGAACTGGAGTCGAACCCCTTTATGCACTACGACGGCCACGCGCTTCTGATTCTCTCGCCGTCGGGTGAGATTTACTCCGCGAACGGCGCATGCCAGTGCAAGGCGTTCGCCAACAATCACCCGTGCTGGCATCGTGCGGCAGCGCGACTCGTCGAACGTTACACCGAAGCTCCATAAACAGAAGCGAGGGCCGGAGCGCTCCCCACGCCCCGGCCCTCACCCCGGCTCACACGCCCGCCACGCGCGCGCGCCGCGCGCTACAATCGCGTTTTAGCCCCTGAGCTATACCACGGCATACCCTCAGTCATGACTCACCCGCCACAGCCGTTCGAGGGCCGCCACGTCTCGTGAAATCGTCGCCTCACTGACTTTCAAGATTCCCGCGATCCTACTTTGCGCGCCCCACTCAGCCCCGCGCCCGCGCAGCAACTCCGCTACCTTGAGACGCCTCTGATCGGCTAAGAACTTGCGCGCGGCATTGAAGCGCCGACGACCCGAGGCGCGCCGGCAGATTTGGGAAAAAGATAATGGTGAAGACACAGAAGACAGAAAAGCAATCACACGAGACGCCGAAGCGAGGCGCAAAGAAAACCAGCCGCTCCCCGAAAATACCCTCAGATCAATTATCGGATCAGGAGTTCGCCGCGCTGTGCGATCAACTGGCCGATGCGATGGTGGAAGGTATCCGAGAATCAGACGGCAAGACGCACGACCGCGACGAAGCATTTGAGGATTGAAAAACACGTTCGGCAAACCAAACGGTTGTCCATAAGTGTGCAAGATTCAGGCCGGAGCACTTGTAAGACTTCACGCGCGACGGTCAAGCCCATGCCGTTCATCAAAACTCCGGAGAAGCTTTGACAGCTCGTTACGACGCGCCCGTAATTTTACGTGGTCGGCGGCGCTGGTTGCTGCCGGAGACTTCAGTTCGAGCGCCTGAGCGATCTTCCCACACGCTGCCGCGAGCAACAGCCGCGCCCGTCGAGCATCACTCGTCTGGATTTTTTTCATCTGGTCGCCAAGCGTTTCTTTTGTCTTGTCATTGGACATTCACCGCGCAAAGATACCTGAAGGAAAAAAAAAACAGAAACTCCGTTATCAGTCCCTTTGTTGAATTGCTGAACACCCATTCAGCGTGAATTGAGAGCGAAAGCACATTCGATTGTGATCGAAGCGCGCCCCGGAGCGTCACGCGTAAATGAACATTGTTCGGCGCGTGTCGGGTGATTGGTGAATTTCATGCTTTCTGAAATGAACACTATTACTTGTGCATCACCCGATGATCGCCACGAATGAGCGCGGGCGTGCCTCTGCCACTAAGACAATGGGAACGGGTCGGATCTGTCGCCCTAAATTTTCACCTTATTAGGAGAGATTCAATTATCACTCCATGCGACTTCGAAAAAAGTTCCTCGTGTTTTCGTCCATGAAGTAAACATAGCAACCTTTCAAGCCGCGAGTAAGCAACACTCGGTATGTGTTCTTTACAAGGTCTGCAAAATGTTCTTTTGATCTTTTTACCACTGTGTCATGTGATTGGCTCTTATCACCCATCCAAGCAGATACCTTTGGATCATAGCGCAGATCAAGACCGAAGATGACACCCACATAATCGAATTCAAAGCCCTGTGCGGTGTAGATGCAGCCAACTTGATTAATACCATTTGGCTCAGATGCCCAGTAGTGCGACTTTGGAATACCTGCCGCGAGCAGTCTGCTTTCAGGCTTGGCGTTCCACGGCATTGACCACTCATCAATCACAACGTCATTAACCAAATTCCCTTCTCTCTCTGCATCAGACCACGGCCAACAGAAACCGGCGGCTAACCTTGCAGTGTAGCCAGCATTCTGCTTTTCTCGGATGGATGACTCAAGTTCTTGCACGCTATCAACGATTTGAAAATCAAAATTGTCTTTACTATCCCACAGCGTATTTGCCGTTCTCCTGATGCCTAGCGTGTTATCAATCCAGTTGAGAAATCCATCTGATCCATTACAACGAAATTGCGCCTCTAACTCAAACTCATACAAGTTGGCTTTGGACTCCGCAGCCGCAGAGCGGATAAGGTCAGTGCTGCCCACCTCGCCGGGACGCACCACCTGCAAGTCATCGATGAAAAAGACTGTGACCTTTGCTGCATCAATCAATTCTCGGATTTGTGTTCGATCAGTTCGATTAGCTTTCGGAGTGAAACGGCTAAAGCTGTTGGGGCGCAGTCTATGTGCTTCATCTAAGACAAGCACATCAATGATGTTCTGGTCCGCATCTCCATAATTATTGAAGTATTTAAACTGCGCTCCAGCGCGAGTGCCAACGATCTTGCGGATGTTTTCTGTAAATGCTCGTGAGCCGGTTGCATGCTGTGTGTTATAACCTTGCCCGCTTAGTTCGGCCACGAGGTTAAGTGCAATAACAGACTTCCCGCTTCCGGGGCCGCCTTTCACTAATACAACAACTTTACCTTTTTCATGGAAACTGCTCTTAGCCTTTGCGAGAACGGAGTTAAACACTACTTGCTGTTCGTCAAGCAGAACATAAACCTTCTCACGTTTTATAACTGCGCTAGTATGTTCGAGAAGTTTTTTCCCCGCCTTGTATTTACTTTTAAGAACAGTCGCGAGAACCTCTTGCCCATCTCCCCTTCCCACATACTTGCTTAGAAACTCTGCTAGATCGGAAGATTGGTCGCCAGTGAAGAGAGGATACTGCTGCAAAATCTCATTGTGCTTTGGCTGGAACAGTTCGTTGTTAGGATCGAACTGTATATTGTGCATGTAGCTGCAGGCTGATAGCCCAACAGCGCCCTCATTGAAAACTGTGTGGCAATCACTGAGATACTCTTGATAGTTACCCACCTGCCGTGATGGGTGCAGGACTTCGCGAAGCCCGCCACCTACATAAGTAACCACACAATCTTTGACGTCAGTCGGTGACACAGCATCCCACTGCTTCAATTCAACGATGACGGCGTTCGGCTTATCGTCGCTATTGGTTCCTGTAATCATGCAGTCCAAGCGTTTCGATGAGAGCGGAAGCTGATATTCGAGGACGATACCGTGATCCATCAATGAAGCTTGCTGAATCACCATGCACATCCGAGATAGTGAGTTCTGCCATGAACGCACCTCGCTCTGCGGTGGGTTGTAACGGAAATGGTCAAAGAAGGCGACCTTGAGTTTTTCAGCAATCCTATTTTGAACAGCATCATCGACAAACTGTTTCGAGCTTCCTGAGTAAAGTTGCATAAGGATTTTCTATTGGTCGTTGTGAGTGTTGGAGTTTAGTTCCGTGTATTTTTGGCTGGAACCGTGAGCTTTTTCAATTGGATATTTCTGTTCGTTCAGAGACATTTTCGCTGTGAACGCAGCAGCCAAATCAATCCGCAGGTCGTGAGCAATTAAAAGCGTCCAGTAAAGAACGTCAGATAGTTCTTGCCCGACCTCCTTACGCTGCTCGGCCAAATGATCTTTTAGCGCATCGCCATTCTTCCACTGCATGAATTCCAATAACTCGGCAGCTTCAAGTGACAAGGAGATAGCCATGTCTTTTGGGTTGTGAAACTGACACCAATGCCGCTCGTCTCGAAAACGGAGAATTAATTGTGTGAGGCCGGAGAGAGTGTTTGTGTCTATGATGTTTTCCTCCCAGAAGAGAAAAGTTGTTGGGCAGCTTGATACTCTTGTGAGAGGTCAAAACCAGTATCCATACTTGGCTCGATTTGTTTAAAGCCGACATACATCATTGAGACTAATTGCAGGCCAGTATAATTGCCGGGCAAAGATTTAAGCTTATACTTGGGTGTTGAGTCGTTTGTGTCGAGGCCACTCATGCCAAGCATGGCAATCTCAAAAACAATGCTCTGAACGTCGTTGGGTTTCATTTGCGAGAATTTTTGCAAAGCGCTCAAACAGTACATCACAGCATCTGGCCGCGTTCCTCCGCCGGCAACGTCACGAAAGCTTCGCTGAGCTAAACCGCTACGAGCGCGGCGGGAAAGTTCTGCAATTTGAGTGGCGGGATTAAGGTCAATAGCTTTTATGTATAGCTCGTCGGCTTCGGCAAGTTTATCCCCATCACCCGTTGCCTCCAGACACTGAGCCAGCCCGTAAACCGAAGGCTGATCGTGTGGCATTAACCGAACAGCCTCTCGTAAATGTTTTTCGGCTTCTTCATCACGTCCTAGATTGCCGAGAACAGCCCCAAGATTGCGATGCGCATAGCCATTATCTGGATCGGCTTCTGCAGCCTTTTGAAGAGCATCAGCAGCCTGTTTAGTGTCTCCGCTCCTTTGGTGTGCAACACCCAATGCAACCAGCGCATTGACATGTTCTGGCATCACTTCGACGGCGTGTGCTAGATAACCCTTAGCCTCATCGAGTCTGCCTAGATCACTGAGTGCCATACCGAGATTATAGAGCGTGTCTACATCATCAGGGTCTGCCGCCAGAAAGGTCTCCAGCATTGGAATGGCCTTTTCGAGTTCTCCGTGCTGAAGAAGGCGGAGGACGTATCCAAACGGGTCCTTAGATACATCGTCCGGAATCCACTGCACATGGATATTTTCATCGTCAACGCCAACGATCACGCTCCCACCAACATCTGCAAACTGCTTCGCATAAAAAGAGACTACAGCATTCTTAAACTCGTCAGTTCCAACTTTAGAAGCTTCTCCAGGAAGAAGATATGGGACGAAGTCTTTAACAGCGATAGTAAATTCAATCGGCTCTTGCATAATTTAGTTATTCCTACTGCAAACTCTGGCGGATGACACTGACCTTTTTATCCACATTATTTCTACTACGGATGTTGCTGATTCGTTCCGCAGATAGCAGTCCAGCATCATACTGTTTTAGAAGCCCAGCATATTTATCAAATAACTGTCGGCCATCTTCGTCCGAAAGTTTTTTTGTTACCGGAGTCTGAAACATAGCTCCTCCACCAATGATTGTTCCGCCATCAGGCCCAACGATCATCTTTACTTCTTTGCGGGATATTCCTGCTTCATCGAAGGCCATTAAGTTTGCAAGGATTGATTCACTCAATAAATTGAATAATTCTTCCTTGTTGATGGGATTGCCGCGTTGATCACTAAAGTTACTCATCACAAGAACCTCTCACTCAAATGATGTCCATCGGTACCAATCGGAAATCTCCAATTCGTCTCCCCAAGAATCTACTAACTCTCGGTCATGTAGAGCATCGGACGATGTTTCATCTAAAATTTCAAGTAATTGCCCCCCTGAATTCTCGTAGCCTATAGATCGGTAAGGGATGATATATAAATCTTGTTCAAGTATGCGATCCCAAAACAGAGCGTAGGCCGAATTCATAGCAGCGTTAGCCTGAAACACCGTAGCCGGTGCAATTGCCTTTATCTCTGCGCTCAGAGCTTGCATATTATCTTGCTGTTGCTTAGCAACAGATGCCTTTTGTTGTATTCGCAAGCCAGGGTAATCATTCCAGAGCCATTGATCTATTCGCATTCCGATAGGGACGGATCGAAGCTGAGTCATTAGACCGTTGTACATTTGATCAGCAAACTGTTTTATCGCCGCATCTGGTAGCCCCATACGTTTGATCTTCTTGTTTACCGTCAAAGCACGATGAACTGTCTTGCGTCCGGAATCCGTAGCCGCAAAATCGTACCGTTCATCCGGGGAATTTTCGAACAGTCGCAATGCAAAGCCACACTCGAAAGCTATGTGATAGTCAACTCCACTCTTACTTGGATTGTAAGTAAGTAAGTGAATAGGCATTGCATCTTTGGCTATTTTTATTTTAGCGAGCACAGGTAAAGAAAAGTTAGTAACGATCTCGACTTTCTTTCCCGTTCTCTGCTCAACTAAAGTAAGAATGTCTCGCGTTTCTGAAGTAAGACTCATTTAAGCACCAATAATAATTATGCGGATAGCCATTCTTCAAAGCTCGGCTCGTTGAAATAGTTTCTGAACCGTTCAAGCTGGCTCTGCTCGTAGTTTACAGGAGTAAGCCCCACCTATTTTGGGCGAAAACTGGGTCTGTTTTTTTCCCCTCTCTTCAACCTCATCCCGGAGCGCCTGTAATCGTTCAGCTTCGCGCTTCTGGGCTTCGTAGATGAAGCGCATGTTTTGTCACCGGCGCGAGAGACGCGAAGGCCCGCGGGTCACTCCGCCGAAGGTTGAGAACCTTCTCGTAAAAAGCGTTGATCTCGAAAGCGGCGTCGCTTCCCCGTGTTCTGCCTTTGTTTTTCATAGCGTCATTCATCGTCATACGCCACGCCCTTGCTGGCGCTGTTCGCCGCGCGGGAACTTCCGCACCGTCGTTTGCACCATGCGCCACAACTGCGCATCAGTCGCGCCCTTGTCGCCGGTGCCGGCGCATCGCGTGTCCCGGACTTCGCGCATCTGCTGGTACAGGTCGTGCGCGTCCGCCGCGAAGCCGTGAGTCCACCGCCCGCACATCACGTCGCGCAGGCCGTTGTTTCTTTCGCCGTCGGCGAATTGCCGCCCGAAGCCGGAAGCGTCGCGCGGCGGCCTCTCCTGAAAATCAATCACCTTCGCGGGCGGCTCTTCAGGACGGCGCGTCAACTCTTCCACGAGCCATGCTGGGACTTCGGCGATGTAAGTATTTTTCTCGACTTCGTATCGGTTGCCGTTCGGATGGATTGAGGGCGGCGCGACGAGGTAGCCACCGTCGGCTTTGATGTCCACACCCGGCGCGATCTTCGCGCGGTGCACCTCGACATCTTCAGGCAGGCGAAAGAGGAAATGATTGCCGAGGCCGCCTGTCTTCACGGTGAACGTCTCAAGCCAAGCGTCGCCGTGCGCTTCTATCAGGTCGTGAAGCGATGCGTCGCCGCCCGCGCGCGGGTCTACGTCCACGGCCAGCAGCCGAAGTTTCCCGCCCATCGCAATGCCGAGGTTGGCGTGCGGTTCGGCTTCAAACCAACGGGTTATCACGGCCTCGTCGGTCGTGGCACTCTTGCAGCCGTTCGGCGCGAGTTTGCCGAGCGGTGTTTTTTCCCGCGATTTGAGCGGGAAGACGCCGATGCCCTGAGAGGCGAAGGCGAGCGCCCATTCGCGCACGCAAGGCTCGTCTACGTCCTCAGAGATCGGGGAGTTTTCTGGGTTTTTCGCGTCCGCCTGGGTTACATTTTTGTCACCCAGGCGGGCCTCAGCAGGCACGTCCGCCGGGTCGAATTTGTCACCCTTATAAGCATAACCATCACCGTCGCTCTCCTCTGCGTCCTCTTCGTCGTCAAGCGTGATCCAGCTACGGCGCGCGGGAGCGGTCTTCCGCCGCGAGTCGCGCATCTTGCGGACGAGCTTTTCGATTCGCTCAAGCCAGAGGTCGGCGTCGCCGTGTCGCTTCTCGATCTCGTCGGCGGTGTCTTCCAAAGACTTAGCAATGGCCTGCTCGCGCTTCTGCGCGTACTCGCCGGGGGGCTGTGGCGTGTGGGTCTGCGGCGCGGCGTTCTCTTCGGCCTTTGGCTTCAGCTTGGGTAGTTCCTTTTTCAGCCATTCGACTTGGGCGGCGAGCGCAAGTCCGGGGTGCGGCTTGATCCCCTTCGCCGGGTTGCCCTTCCACTGTTCAGAGGCGCGGGCGCGCTGCACGGCTTCGTCAGCCTTCGGCTTAAGGTTGTCAATGATGCGGGTCTTCTGCCGGATCGGCGTGCCGTCCGGCTTGGAGCCGATGATCTGACCGCCTTTGACAACGGAGAACAGTTCAACGAGTACGCCGTCCTGCCAACTCAAAAGGTCATTTACCCATCGGCGCACCCTTGCTTCTATGGCGTCGGCGGTGCCGGTGAACTGGAGCTGCGCGCCGATGCTCAGATAGCTTCGCTCGAAAGGCTCGTAGGCCACTTCCCCGCCGCCGTGCGCTCCCTGCAACGCGGAGATTAAATGTCGCACATTCGTCGGCATCGTGAAGTTGGGGGGAAGTTCGACGGTCGGATTTGCTTCGATGAATTTCTGCAACGCCTGACGCGCGATCTCGCCGATAACAAGATTCTGCATCGCCTCGAAGTTGGCATGGTCGCGGCGTCGCCAGCGGGCGTATTCTTCGGCCTTGTCGTTCTTATAAGCTTGTGCGGCGGGTTGTGCGCTCATCAGGCCACCTCCCGTTCCGAGGCGCGAGGTTGCGCGAGTTGCGCGGCGAGCCGGTCGCGGTCGCACCGCAGCACGTCGGGAAAGCCCATGCGCCCCGTCATGCGGTTGATGACGTGCTGTAGCTGCTGGTGGTTGGTCTTGCTCTGGCGCGTCTCATGGTCGGTGATGAAGACGTGCGCCGGCGGAATAATTGCACGGTCGTGTGTATATTTATTGACAGAACGCGCGCGGTCACTTAGATTGTTAGCCATCTTGGATCAGTAGTCCTTTCTGGACTGAGGGTCCTTGAGAAAAGGAGATGATGAGGCGGCAAAACTAGGAAAGTGCCTACCATCAATTTCACGAAAGCCGTGCGTGCGCTTAACACGCACGGCTTTCAACTTTTAGAGCCGCACACGCATGTGTCGGCCTTGCAGACTTTAGATTTTTGATCGCTTTTCTCTCTCTCTTAGTCACAGCACCACTGCCGCGCGGACGTTTCGCGGTGGCGCGTTTCCCAGTGCCGCGCTGAGCCTTAACAGCTTTTGGTCTTCTGCGTTCCGGTCGCCGCGGCGGTGCTTTTCACGAGCCGTCGCGCGCAGCTCGATTCGCTCCTTTGCTCTCACAACACTTTCCGCCATCGCACACCTCCCTTTTGTTATAGCTTCCGCACGTAAGCCTCCAGATCGACGCGCTTCACCTTATAGCCTCTGCCGATGATCCGTCCCTTCAACGTGCCGGCGTGAATCGCTTCCCGCAGATGTTGATCTGATAGTCCGGTGAGCGAGCGGACTTCCGATAAGTTCAACAGCAGCTTGTTACCCACCGAGAGGGATTCAAAAGCGGCGAGCATTCGGCGCGCCGTTGAATCTGTCGCGCCATTCGTCGCGGCGTCCGTCATGACAGGTGACACGACAGATGGCGCGTCATGTCGCACCAGGGCGGAGGAACCGGGGCGGATCAGGAGGGCGGGCTTATGGCGCTCCAGGTAGCGGCGCAGCTCCTCCTCGTCAAAGTGGGCCTCGTCGCCCTTGTGGCCTCGCTCGTAGCGCACCGCGATCTCGCCGCGCTTGATGAGGCGTTGCAACGTGCGCACGGAGACGCTGAGATATTCGGCCGCGGCTTCCTTATTCATTCAAGAAGGCTCCCAAAACAGGTGCGACATGACGCGCCACGTGACATGACAGCTTGTCACGGCTGCCCTTACGTGAGGCGCTGGACAATCCCGGCGACGAGGTTTGTCAGCCTCGCGATGTCTTCACTCGTGCGGGCCTGAATGTCAGCCAGCTCCCCGAGCCTCCGCCCCGTCGCGTCACTCAGAGCTTGGATTCTCTCCTCGGTTGTGATCTGGGCATCGACGAGCGCCGCCATCTTCTCCTCCAGTTCATTCATGCGCCCGTCGCTCGTGTCCATCCGCTCGTCCATGCTCCGGGCGAGCTGCGTGAGCGTCACGAAGGCCGCCTCAAGCCTTAACACCCGCTCTTCGATGGTCATCTCTTGCTGCCTTTCTTCTTGCCGGCCTTCTTCTTGCTGACCTTAGCCGGCGCCTCAGCTTTGGACGGGCGTCCGCCTTTGCTTGGCTCATACGCCAACACGTCAGAGCGAAACACAAGAGTCTTGCCGTATCGCTCAACAGAGCGCAGACGGCCACGCCGTACAAGCTCATTGATTGCGGGGATAGTTGAGCCGCGCAGTTTTGCCGCTTCTGCTTGAGTGATCAAATCCTCCATGCTTTGCTTTCCGCCTTTGAAAATAACCTATTGACTTATTCAATAGGTTCTGTATAATTGAATCATTCAAGAGGTTATCACGAAGCAAAAGGAGAGGTAAAGAAAAATGTTGGACCTAAGACAGGACAGAATGCAGCAGGTGATTCAAGAAGCTTTCGACAAGACAAGTAATCTCCGCTGGCAAATGGCGATCACCAAAGCGAAGAGTGAACTTGAGTCGAACCCCTTTATGCACTATGACGGCCACGCGCTCTTGATCCTCTCGCCGTCAGGTGAGATTTACTCCGCGAACGGCGCATGCCAGTGCAAGGCTTTCAATCACGGCCAACCGTGCTGGCATCGTGCGGCGGCGCGACTCGTCGAACGCTACACCGAAGCGCGATAAACAAGAGAAGGGCTGCCGGCGCTCCCCTGCCGACAGCCCTCATCCCGGCGGACACCCGCCACGCGCGCAAACCTTCGCCCCAATCGCGTTTTAGCCCCTAATCCATACCCCAGCATCCCCATTCGAGCGCCGCGGCTCGGTTTGCCACATAGCGGTTTGCCAAAGCGATCTCCCGCACACAAAAAAAACGCATACCCTTCAGCCTCGCAACCCATGCCGCTCGTCGAATCTTTTGAGCAGGTCTGAGAGCTCGATTCGCGCGCGGCGGAGTCGAACGTGATCGGCGGCGCTGGTTGCTGCTGGAGACCTCAGTTCGAGCGCCTGAGTGATCTTCCCACACGCTGCCGCGATCAGGAGCCGCGCCCGTCGCGCATCGCTCGCCTGCTCGTGGATTCTCTTCAGCCGCTCGCCAGCCGTTTTCTCTGCCGCCAACTTTGCCATTTTCTAAAAACTCAAAAATTATCTTGTGCGGGGCTTTGCCTCACGATTCACTTTTGAGGGGATTCTGTGAGGCAAGATGAATAATTGTGGGGCAGGATTCTCCAGACTAAAAAGGGAGCCACCCGAAAAGACGCCGCTATACGAAAAGTCTAGCAGCTGTCCGAAAAGTCACCACGGCAGGCGTTGCGGCTTGGCCTTCTCGGCTCTCCGCTTTTTTGCCGCCCGCTTGAAGGTCACATTTGCTTTGGTTGGCGGGTAGTCTATTCCCTTGCCGTTTAGCAAATCTTCAATGGTGACGATCTGAAGGCGCGGGTGCTTCGTGCCCCACGGCGAAGGGTAGTTGCCCGCGTCGGCCGCCTCGCGTAGCATTGCCTTTGTCGGCGGTTTCATCGTGAGCAACACACCAATCTCCGCGCCTTCTCTCCCGACCACGCCGCGCAGTTCGCGGATATGGTTGGCCGGTATCTTGCCCGCCTTAACTGACAGGATGATCTGCTTTGTAGTGCCGGGCTTCGGATCGTCGTGAAAGTAGAGGCGGCCGTCTATTCCCCTATCCGGCCCTTTCTTCTTCTGCTCGTCTAGCCTGCCCCCTACCATGCCAACCGCCCACCATTGAAATTGATACGGGTCGTCTCTGGCTAACTCTTCCGCATCTGGCAAAGACACGGGTTCGCCTATGACTTCGTAAGCCACGCTGCCCTGATACTCATTATGCAAACGATGTTTGATGAGTCCGATTGCAAGGTGCGTAATGTCTATGCCGATCCAAGAGCGGTGTAGATGCTCTGCGGCTGATATGGCCGTGCCACAACCGCAGAAAGGGTCTAATACAACGTCGCCCTCGTCACTGCTGGCTTCGATGATATGCTCCAACAGGGTTGACGGTTTCTGCGTGGGATAGCCAAGACGCTCCGGCGAGGCGGGTTGAAGTGTGGGGATGCGCCACACGTTATCAAGGGTGCGCTCGTCGCGCATGTAATAGACCACATGCCCCTCTTCATCTTTAACATTCACCATCCGGCCGCCGACCTTTTTGCGCGCGAGTCGCTTGACGGGTTCGGCTAACTTTTCCGTGAGTTGATGAAAGGTGAAATCAGAGTCAACGTCCTTGACGTAAAAGAGTATTGAATCAGTCGCACGCGGAAACAATTTCTTTCGGCGGTCGTGCATTTTATTGTAGTAGTACCAATAAATCTCATTTCTGAAATTCCGCAAACCGAAAATGGCGTCCATGAGCAGTTTTAAGTAGTGACTTGCAGTAGAGTCGCAATGCAGATAGATGCTGCCTGTATTCCTTAGCACGCGGCGCAGTTCGATTAGGCGCGGGGCCATCATCGCCAGATAGGCCATCATATCGTTGCCGCCCAAGAGCCGGTGAAACGCTTGCATCGCCAGCGATACTTGACCGCCCGCCTCTACCACGCTCTCATAAGCGGACACTGCCACCGGATTCCACTCCCAAGTATCCTCAAACGCGAGTATCTGCGCCGCGGCCTGCGTGCCGTCCTTCTCTGTAAAAAGCACGTTATAGTCTTGATTACTCTTGAAGGGCGGGTCGAGGTAAATTAGATTAATAGATTCATCGTCAATATGTTTGCGCAGCACATCTAGGTTATCGCCGTAGTAGAGTGAGTTGTCCATGTTCGTCTGCTTTTCAGTTGAAAGGCGAAGCGTCTTTGGGTTTCAGAGGGTATAACAATCCAACAATAATCCACGCTCTCGGATGCCTATGAATTGTTCCGACATAGAAATGAGTGTCGAACCGTTCAATCATTTCAGTCTCATATCAGACGCATTCCTTCAAGGGCTAAGCCTCAACTGATCGGCACTCCGCGCGGGTAGCGCATGATGCTCCGCGCGATCTTCAATACATCGCCCGCCGTGAACGGGTCCTCCGGTGAGACTTCGCAGCGCGGTAAAAATTCCATCAATCTTTCGTACAGGTCGAATAAGTTGACCGCCTTCGCCTGTCCCCAGATGGCACAGCCGATCTCAAAGAATTTCCGATTGCGGGTGCCGACGGGTATGAATCCTGAAGACAAAGCGTGAAGGTCTTTCTGGTGGTCGCGGTCCGCTTGAAATTTGATCGGCTCCGGCGCTCGTTCCCCTTCCGCCGCTTTGATTATTCGACCTTCAATCAAAGCGGGCGCCAGCGCGATCTCCAGCCCGTTGTCGGCTCCGTAGCTTCGTCCTGAAGCGTGCTCGCTGAACGGCGCGACGATGTAACCTCCCGCGCCCTTGACGTCGATGCCGGGTCCAAGCTGCGCTTTTAACTCGCCGGTGCCTTTGATCTGTTTCGACAAGCGATACAGCTTGTGCCAGCCACCGCCGCCGGTCGTCTTCTCCCTTGTCGCTGGAAAAGCGTCGTCGCCGTGCGCCTCAAGCAAATCGTGATAGGTCGCGTCGCCGTCGTTGCGCGGGTCAACGTCCACGCAAATAATGTTTCGCTCGCCGCCCATCACTTGCCCGAAGTTGATGAGCGTGTCTTTCGCGTACCACATCCTGATTGTGGCCGCGTCGAGTGTGGCGCTGTGGACGCCGTTGGGTGAGAAGCGCGGGTACGGATGCTTCCCCGCAGACGGACATTCGCTCCCTTTCGAAGAATCGCAGATGGCGTCGGCAACACCATAGAGCGCCAGCACCGGAATGTCTTCCGCGACGGATTGCAGCGCCGCCCGAAGCTTCGGTGGATCGCCCTCAGCGGAGGCATCGAAATCGGTGTTTTCGTCGGCCTCAAAATTAACTTGTTGATTCTCAGAGACTTCCGGCGGGGGCATCCGACACTCTGTCGGATGGTCGGCATCCGACAAGGCGGCGTCGGCTGTGAAAAACTTTTCGGAATCGTCGGATATGTTCTTAACCACTGGCGTCGCGGTGTTGGCGGCGAGCCAGTCAACTGTGGTGTGGTTATCGGCTGCGCGGTCGCGCGCTAATTGTTCGCGCCTGACTTCGGCGGCGATCCGACGCAGGCGCCGATGTACTTCCTTGAGCTCGGCGAACGGATTACCGCCGGCGAGTGCAACTTTCCGCATCGCCGCTTCGGCCATGGTATCAACTTTGGTCCACATGCCTTTGATGATCGCGTCGTCCGTGTTTGAAGAGCCGTCCGATGTTTCGCGCGGATCGGGCGGAGTGCGGACGGGTAACTTGGCAATGGCGTGGTCGATCAATTCATCCGTGACCGCCTTCGCCGGGAATACTTTCCACTCTTCGGACGCGCGCGCTTCCGTGAGTGCCCACAGCGCCGCCTCGCCGATGTAGTCGGCATGATAAGTGGTAATGGTGGTTGGTGTGTCGCCGGTGACGCGCTCGATCTCGAAGCACTTCCGTCCGGCCTGAATCTCCGCATCCTTCAACGCGGTGAGATAGCGTCCCATGAAGACGTCGGAGTTTTCTTCCCTGCCGCCGTAGTTGAACTGGAGGGCGGCATACTTGTGCGCGATGCGCGCGGGGAAGCTGTCCGTCTCGCGACCGTTCAGAAGGCCGTGAAGCCCCACGACGCAGCGCGCGGCCTTGTCTGGAAAGCCCATGCGCCCGGTCATGCGATTGATGACGTGTTGAAGTTGCTGGTGGTTGGTCTTGCTCTTGCGCGTCTCCCGGTCGGTGATGAAGACGTGCGCGGGCGTTCGGTCGCCGAGCTGGGCGTTACGGCGAAGCGTGTTGTTGACAGAACGCGCGCGGTCACTTAAATTTGCGGACATCGTTGATCGGAGGTCCTTTCTTGGGCTGATGGTCTTCGATAAAAGGAGATGACGGATGATGGCTCGTTGATGTGACTCAAGCTGAACCATCGATTTTACGAAGGCCGCGCGTGCTTCTAACACGCGCGGCTTTCAACTTGTCGCGCGATGCCTGCCTTGCAGACTTAGATTTTTCATTTCTTCTCTCTCTCTCTCTTAGTTACAGCACCAGTGCCGCGCTTGCGTTTCGCGGTGGCGCGTTTTCTCACAGTGCCGGGCTTGGCCTTCGGCGGTCTGCCCATCAATGGCGCGCTGAAGTTCTTCAAATCATCTTCGGGGATGTACCACACAGGACCGCGCGGGGTTTCCTCTGCTCGAGCGTTAGGGAAGCGGCCTTGCTGACACCATAGGCGCACAAGCCGGTTTTCCTTTCCGAGGCGCGTGGCTACTTGTGAAGTCGTAAGGTCTGCCATGCCCACCTTATAACGCACCCGCTAAAAATAATCAAGAAAAGTTTACCGCACTAGGAATATATATCACTCATGTTTTGCAATTATAAAAACGAAGAGAGAGAGAAACATCGGCAGCGGCCCTTACCCTGCACATCCACATGGCTGCCAGACGCGGCCACTAAACACAAAGGGCTAGGACGCGCGCTCCCACGCCTACCTAGCCCTCATTACCGGCGGAATTCCGACGGACACCCCCCACCAAGGCGCAAACCTTCGCCACAATCGCGTTTTAGCCCCTAATCCATACCCCAGCATACCCATTCGAGCGCATCGGCTCGGTTTGCCACATAGCGGTTTGCCACAGCGATTTTCCAGTACAAAAAAACTCGATCCCCTTCAGCCTCGCAAACCGTGGCGCTCATCGAACCTTTTCAGTAGGTCTGAGAGCTCGCGTCGTGCGGTGCGGAGTCGAACGTGATCGGCGGCGCTGGTAGCTACCGGAGACCTCAGTTCAAGCGCCTGAGCGATCTTCCCACACGCTGCCGCGATCAGGAGCCGCGCCCGTCGCGCATCGCTCGCCTGCTCGTGGATTCTCTTCAGCCGCTCGCCAGCCGTTTTCTCTGCCGCCAACTTTGCCATTTTCTAAAAACT
>MWVZ01000011.1_pt1 | contig 17888 bp, 12 predicted proteins | sample 1047221 | NCBI WGS metagenome assembly MWVZ01 (sample SAMN06349980, study PRJNA376086) | soil metagenome | isolation source: MS6-5 sample Antarctic (ecotone) soil | place: Antarctica | collected 2015-01-13
CGGTCTTCATTGTCGCGCCCGATGACGTGCAACTTACATTGAACGCTCATTCTTGCGCGGGTTAGAACTAACGCTCCATCGGCAGAACCGGATAGACCTAAAGAACCGCTAATCATATCTATCGGGTCTTCGCTATCTTGTTTCCTGGTGTGATGAATTACAACGATGCTCACTCCATATTTACGGGCAAGGTCTCCAAGTGGTGAGATAGCATCGTAATCACTGTCATATAATTGCCTGTTTCCTGCGTCTCTCGGTCTAACGCGCTTCAAAGTATCAATAAAAATAATACGGGCGTTTGAGTGTTCGATTAACCAGGCTTCTAATTGCTCTAAACCGCCTTCGTCTAAACGATTCCAGGTAGTAGCAAATTCTAATTCTGCGGGAATTACACCACCGTTTCCGGTGATTAACCCTAATCTTTTCTGTAACCGTCTTTCACCGTCTTCTAATGCCAAATAAAGGACGTTTCCCTGCTTAACTGGAATTGCGCCCAGAGCGTAACCGCCACTGGCAATAGCCAAAGCAATACCTAAACCGCACCAACTTTTTCCGAGTTTCGGTTTTCCGGCAAAGAGTGTTACACCTTCGGAAAGTAATCCTTCAACGGCATATTTCTGTTCTGGAAATTCTTTTGCCATCAAATCAGCCGCGCTGATAATGTTAGAACTCGTTTGCTTTGTGTAGATGGACGCGCTTTTGATTTGTTCGTTCAACTTTTCAACCGTTCCGCCCGACTCTAACCAGTCGCTAACGTCGCCTTTTTCTGGCAAGTCCGGCAGATTCACAATCTTTATACTTTTAGCAGTGCCTTTCAGAGAATTTGCTATCTTGATAGCGTGGCTACGTCCAACCTCGTCATTATCCGGCAGAATAATCACTGGTCTATTTTTCAAATAGTCGTTAAATTCATCCAACCATTTGCCAGATTTACTAGCACCGCCGGAGTTTGTAGTAGCGGTTAAACCTACACTGCGAAGCGATTCAACATCCTTCTCACCCTCGACAACATAGACGGTCTCGCCTTTGTCGGCATTTAATAGTTCTGGCAATCGGTAAAGGACGCGCCGTGTTTCGCCTAACGACCAAATCCATTTGCCATCAGTTCCAGGTCTGCGTTGACGAAAAGTTTTATCGGGTTTTTTACAGACCTGGTAAAGCAGTTCGCCAAACTCGTCTAAATAATCAAACTCCGCTAGAAATCCATCAGCGGTTAGGGTTGACGGCTTTTTCGATTTTGAACCAGTTCCGGCACTGGCTTGTTTTGGGTTATGTTCCGTTCCACAATTACAAGCACCGTAAAGAAGATGTGCAAAAGTTTCACTTTTTGGAAGTTGTTTCATTCCGCCTGAGAATTCGTCTCTCGTGCAGTGAGCATAATTGCCATCATCGGAAAGAAAACCAAAGCAGCGTTTACCGCTACCGCGTTTCATTCCATCGTAACCATTACAGATTGGACAAGGACGGGTTTTAGTAAATCTTTTCATTACATTGCCCCCTTTGAAAGCCTTGTAATGCTTGTGGCTGTGTCTGATTTAATGATAGATTGTAGTTGTCCATACGAAAATTTCTCCTAAATTGAAAGGCGGTTTTGGGAGTGCAGCAAACGCAAAAAACGCCCTAGCTTTGAGAAAGCCGAGCGTTTCAATTTTTAACTTGCGCCATCTAGTAAATTTTCGTAAGATGAGAGGTGTCACGGCTCAATCTTTTGAGTTACTAGAGGCAGTCGAAATCTTTGAACGGGTTCGGCTGTCTTTTTTCTTTGCCTTTTCAGGCTTAACAAAAATCTAATTACTTCCGGCACTCTTAGGATACTTGCATTAAACTTCGCTTGTCCATAGTAGCCTCAATCGTGTGAGAGACGCTTTCGATTTTTTTGTCTTCTAATGCGCTTCAAATACGCTTAAAACCCTTATAAAATAAGGCTCAAAACAAAGTGAGCAAGTTGCCTTACCAAATGACATCCGACCTTTTCGCACTCTCGTTTGAGAACTGATTGACAGTAGAAACTTTAATTTTCTTAAGTGGCTCTGGCTTGCCAGTTCGCTTTTCCATCAAGAGAGAAATCACACCTAGCAACAAAGCCAACATCAAGACACCGCCCAAAATTAGAATTATCACCGCCGCCGCGACAAACACCATACCCTTTCACCTCAATTACAAATTGGTTATAAACTTTTCTAAATCCGTTCGGCGAATTACTTTTGAACCTCTCAAACCCGCGAACGTCTTTAATTTTCCGTCTCTCACCGCCTTTTCCAAAAATGTTACAGACAGACCCGAAACTAAAGCAGAATCACTCATATTTAACAATGGTTTGTTCTGTAAGAAAACCATTCTTTGTGCGTCAGCAAGCGACTCTATAGCCGTTATTATTGGAGTAAATGAAATTGTCTGCATTTGTCTGTCTAAGTTGTCTTCTTTTGTCGGCATTAGTGAAAGCGAGTTTTGCGCGGGTGAATCATACGCTGGACGATGCTTTGCAGATTCTCTTTTTTCCTTAAAGGTTTTCAACTCTTCGTCATCGAAAACTACAATGTCTCGCGTTTTGCCCTTTTCTAACTTTGACGATATTTCACCACTCTTAACAAGCCGTTCAAGTGTCTTTTCCGAGATGTCCAAAAATTGGGCTGCAAGTGCTTTTTTCATTTGTCTGTCTTGTCTGTCTTAGTTGTCTTATTTTGTCGCTGTTCCAAAGAATATCAAAATGCGAGAATCAAGACAAGCGAAATGTCTCTATTGTCCGGTTTTGTCGGGATTCACTTATTAAAGGCTCTAGCGGCTTTGTTTGATTAAGAGGTAGGTTGGCTAAGTCTTTGTAATAAAAAGGGGTTACAGGGCTTCTGACGCGCTCAGATTAAGGCATTTAGCATAGTCAGCACACCGCGTCCGCCGTTGAGTTTACGGTTTTGCATAATGAGGAAAAAACTCGTGCGCTCCGAGCCACTCGCCCTTTTCAATCATTTTTAGAGTTTGCCTCTTTTTGCTCCCGTCGTCCATCAACTCAATAATTTTGTTCGTCAAAGGCAAATCGTCAATCGCTGCAACAAGCGCAATGTCGCTCAGAATTCGTGGCTGTTTCCAACTGTTCATTTCTTGGCAAGCCTGCAACAACGGCTCAAGCACAACGCGCCGCAATTCTTTGCGACAATAAACAGCTTCAAAGATAAACAAAAGCGCGTCGGCTCGACGAACGGGATTTGGTTCGCGCTTGATGATTTCAAGTAACTCCTCGACAAACGGCAAAGCGTCAACGTCGTTGCGCTTAGTTATAGCCCGAATAATCCACGCCGCACAAGAAACACTGCGATTTGGTTGGCGCGTTTCGCGGGCGGCTTCAAAGGCTTCCTTTACGATTTTCAAAAATCTGGCTTTCTGCGAAACGTGCAAAGCAACGGCGGCAAGTGCTTGGGCGCGATTCCAATGCGACTCGATTTTTCTTGCAAACTCTAAAGCCGCGTCAACGTCAGTTTTGCAAAGCTCCCAAACTTTTTGTCGCGGGTCTTGAGCCATTTCGATTTACAAGCGAGGCAGCCAACAAGTTATTATACCGCTAAACTGCGGCTGAGGTTTGGTTGGCTTTCAGATAAGCGGCAAATTGTTCTTTGGTTGCGTCCTCTAATTCGAGTATTTTTTTTGAAATCTTTAGCATAATAAAGTTGACCGGAACGAGATAAAACACAGTTGAAAGCTCGTTCCGGCTTTAGCCGTGATGGACAAAACACGGCTTATTTCGTGAGCGATTGGACGGAAAAAAGGTGTAACCGTCCAATCGCCTTTGCTATTGCTAGGATTAGAGCAATAGCTAATTCTTTGCAGGAATTTTACAGGCTTGTATGAAATCTTCCAAGTCAGAAATTCGGTAAGAGATTCTTTTGTTCATCTTGTAATATGGTATCCGTTTTTGCCATCGGATTGACCTTTTGAGTGTTTCGTAGCTTACCCCAATGATAGATGCAGCAATCCTTTCTGGGACCAGGCGATTCTTGTTAGTCTCTAAACTCGTGTCAATATTTGCGGTTATTTTTTCTTCTTTTAAGTTACTCATTTTTTTCTTACTCCAATTTTTGTATTTGCCCGAATTTTGCCGAGCTTTAGTTTTTTTTTCCAGAAAAAGTCCGACTTCCCGTCTTGCCCTAATATCAAACTGTCCTTTGATTTCTTCATCCGCGAACACACCCAATAAATCTTTTCTAAAGACCCCCATAGCCTGAGTAATCGGTGTAGAATAAGGGTTTAGCATTTCGTGTTTCCTTCATTTTAATAATTTAACCGTTGCCTGATTTCTCACCGCATCCGACCCGCCCAAACCCTAAATTTAAGATTACACATTTAGCATCAATGTGAACGCTAAAGCCGTTTTCACGGTCAATTCCGTCCTTTACTTTTCCTAAAAATAACCAACGATAATGTTCTTTAACGAAAGCAAAACGTAAGAGAAAGTAAAATCGGCTCTTAATTCATAAAATCTTCAAACGGACTAATCATAATTTCAAAGTCGTCAATCGGCTTTGGCTTCGATTTCTTCTGTCTTGGCGTGATTGGGCACTCTACGCAACGACCGTTCTGCACTATCCTTTGCGCGATGTGACCATCACGGCAAAATTTCCCTGTGAAATATAGCTCCAAACCTTCATCTCTCGCTTGTCTTCGTGTAATTGTCTGCATAATCGCCTCATTTATTGACTGTTTTCTTGTATATCCTGAAAAATCTCTGCAAAAACATTAGAAAACGCTAATCAAAACGTATGTTTCTGTGCAACCTGAAACGCTCACCATTTTTGACCGCCCTAAAACCATCTCAAACCCTTGTCACAACTACATCTCACGAGATTCACGAGTTTCGCAGGCTTATATAAAGAAAATCTGACAGGATTTACGCCGCATTCTTTGCAATGGTAACTCTAAGAAACATCATTCGTGCGTTCATCGCCCTTCTGTCAAGCTCTGCATTTGCAACCCTAGTTTGCGCGTTCAAACCTTCTGTTTTTAATTCCCTAATTTTTCGGTCAAGGTTCGCAACGTCTGGAATAGCTTTCAATTCATAGAATCTGTCGGTCAAGTTCTTTAATTTTTCCTTATCAGTGTCTCTCACTCGTTCCAACTCAATTAAAGTTTTCGTAGCCACGATATAACGGGCGAACTCTAAATCACCGTTTTCTTTATTAATCTCTAGTTCATTGACCAGTGTTTGCTGTTTCACAGCTTCCAGGCTTGAGTTGTTAATTGCCACGCCTTGTAAATACATATCAACATCAATTTCACTGATGGCGGATTTTAGTTCACTCAAACGCTGACTTAATTCAGTAATTAGCGGTGAATTTTTAGCTGTAACCTCTGACAATGTTTGCTTATGTTGGTCTAGCTCTGTTCCGGCAATGGTGAATTCAGTTTCTAATTCCTGTAGCTCGCTAATCTCGTCAGCTACCAATGCCAGCCGAGCCGCCGCTTCTTCATTCTGTTTTACTGTTTCAAGCCGTGTTAATTCTTCGTTCCAGTTCATATCATTTTCTCCATTCTTTCTTACTCTATGCCGAAGCCGTGTTTTCATATGCCAGGATTGCTTCACGCTCCAACCTTGCGTCTAAAATGTCTTGCTCGTCTGGCTCGTTCCAGGCAATTTGTAAATCCCCGGTAGGAATTCCGTCTAATGAGTTACCTGAGTTACCTGGTGAGTTACCGCTAGAGTTACCGGCATTTGCATTTAATTCACCTAATTTATCGTTTTCGGTTACTACGGTAACTCCGGTAACTCCGGTAACTCTGTTGCTCAAGTCCCCTATTTCATTGGGTTTTGTAGCGGTTTTTGAGTTACCTGGTGAGTTACCTGAGTTACCTGGGCTGTTAAATAAGGGTAAGTTACCTGAGTTACCTGAGTTACCTGAGTTACCTGAGTTACCTGAGTTACCTAAATTGTTATTATTAGTAATAACGGTATATTTTCCTGAACCGTCATTATCAATTAGTCCGTCTTTGTGCATCGCGGACATAAGTTTTCTAGTTGCTATCTCGTTCCGGTTCAGTTGTTTAGCAACTTCTTTCGGAGTTAATCTTGCCGGTGAATCAAGCAATAGAAGGTTTATAACGTCTTTGCGTTCTTTACTCACCGCGAACTGTTCGGCATCACCGGCTAAAGTCCAACCAAATGTCCCTGAATTCCAATCTAGGGTTAATTCCCGGTCTTCATTGTCGCGCCCGATGACGTGCAACTTACATTGAACGCTCATTCTTGCGCGGGTTAGAACTAACGCTCCATCGGCAGAACCGGATAGACCTAAAGAACCGCTAATCATATCTATCGGGTCTTCGCTATCTTGTTTCCTGGTGTGATGAATTACAACGATGCTCACTCCATATTTACGGGCAAGGTCTCCAAGTGGTGAGATAGCATCGTAATCACTGTCATATAATTGCCTGTTTCCTGCGTCTCTCGGTCTAACGCGCTTCAAAGTATCAATAAAAATAATACGGGCGTTTGAGTGTTCGATTAACCAGGCTTCTAATTGCTCTAAACCGCCTTCGTCTAAACGATTCCAGGTAGTAGCAAATTCTAATTCTGCGGGAATTACACCACCGTTTCCGGTGATTAACCCTAATCTTTTCTGTAACCGTCTTTCACCGTCTTCTAATGCCAAATAAAGGACGTTTCCCTGCTTAACTGGAATTGCGCCCAGAGCGTAACCGCCACTGGCAATAGCCAAAGCAATACCTAAACCGCACCAACTTTTTCCGAGTTTCGGTTTTCCGGCAAAGAGTGTTACACCTTCGGAAAGTAATCCTTCAACGGCATATTTCTGTTCTGGAAATTCTTTTGCCATCAAATCAGCCGCGCTGATAATGTTAGAACTCGTTTGCTTTGTGTAGATGGACGCGCTTTTGATTTGTTCGTTCAACTTTTCAACCGTTCCGCCCGACTCTAACCAGTCGCTAACGTCGCCTTTTTCTGGCAAGTCCGGCAGATTCACAATCTTTATACTTTTAGCAGTGCCTTTCAGAGAATTTGCTATCTTGATAGCGTGGCTACGTCCAACCTCGTCATTATCCGGCAGAATAATCACTGGTCTATTTTTCAAATAGTCGTTAAATTCATCCAACCATTTGCCAGATTTACTAGCACCGCCGGAGTTTGTAGTAGCGGTTAAACCTACACTGCGAAGCGATTCAACATCCTTCTCACCCTCGACAACATAGACGGTCTCGCCTTTGTCGGCATTTAATAGTTCTGGCAATCGGTAAAGGACGCGCCGTGTTTCGCCTAACGACCAAATCCATTTGCCATCAGTTCCAGGTCTGCGTTGACGAAAAGTTTTATCGGGTTTTTTACAGACCTGGTAAAGCAGTTCGCCAAACTCGTCTAAATAATCAAACTCCGCTAGAAATCCATCAGCGGTTAGGGTTGACGGCTTTTTCGATTTTGAACCAGTTCCGGCACTGGCTTGTTTTGGGTTATGTTCCGTTCCACAATTACAAGCACCGTAAAGAAGATGTGCAAAAGTTTCACTTTTTGGAAGTTGTTTCATTCCGCCTGAGAATTCGTCTCTCGTGCAGTGAGCATAATTGCCATCATCGGAAAGAAAACCAAAGCAGCGTTTACCGCTACCGCGTTTCATTCCATCGTAACCATTACAGATTGGACAAGGACGGGTTTTAGTAAATCTTTTCATTACATTGCCCCCTTTGAAAGCCTTGTAATGCTTGTGGCTGTGTCTGATTTAATGGTAGATTGTAGTTGTCCATAACGAAAATTTCTCCTAAATTGAAAGGCGGTTTTGAGAGTGCAGCAAACGCAAAAAACGCCCTAGCTTTGAGAAAGCCGAGCGTTTCAATTTAGAACTTGCGCCATTTAGTAAATTTTCGTATGATTAGAGGTGCAACGGCTCTATCAATGAGTTACTAAAGGCAGTCGTATCTTTTGAACGGGAACGGCTGTCTTTTATTTTGCCTAAAAAGGCTTGAAAATTATCAATTACTTCCTTCATTCTTAAGATACTCGCTTTCAACTTTGATTGTCCATACTCAGCGCAATCGTGTGAAGGACGGATTCGATTTTTTCAATCTCGACGCGCTCCAAAATATGATTATAACCCTTATAATACAAGGGTTAAAACAGAGTGAGTAAGTTGCATTATTGAATGACATTCGACCTTTCCGGCACTGCGTTAGAAAACTGATTAACGGTAGAAACTTTAATTTTCTTAAATGGCTCTGGCTTGCCGGTTCGCTTTTCCATCACGAGAGAAATTAGACCTAGCAACAAAGCCAGAATCAAGAAACCGCCCAAAATTAAAATTATCACCGCCGCCGCGACAAATACCATAACCTTTCACCTCAATTACAAATTACTACAATTTCTATTTTTAGCAACGCAAAATCCTAAAAACTTGAAATGTTGAAAATATGCTGTATAGTGAACGAATGATAATTTCGGTTACATCATTCAAAGGCGGTGTAAGCAAGACGACAACCGCCGTGCATATCGCGGAAGTGTTAAATCGAAAATTACCAACGCTGTTAGTTGACGGAGACTTTAATGAGTCCGCACTTGCCTGGAAAGGACGGGGACGGGGAAAACTATCGTTTCCAATTGTCAGAGAACACGAATTAACCGAACACGCTAGAAATTATAAGCACATCGTTTTAGACACACCAGCGAGACCGACAGCCGAAGAATTAAAAACAATTTGCACGGAATCAGACCTAGTTATCATTCCAAGCCAACCGGACGCTTTGAGCCTTGACGCTCTGATTAAGTTAGTCAGTTCGTTGAAGGAAATTAAAGCCGATAATTACAAAGTTCTATTTACATTAGTTCCGCCATTAAGCCACGCCGGACGGGAAGCCAAAGAACTTTTGAAAGATTTAGATGTTCCTTTTTTCAAAACTGAAATATATCGTCGTGCAGTTTGTTCCCGCGCAGCCTTGAAGGGAATAACGGTGAATGAATTGAAGGACGGCAACACCGCGTGGAAAGAATTTGAGGCACTATCACGGGAGATTTTGAGATATGAACAAAAATAGATTCGATGGATTAAAAGACGTTAAGACATTGCAGAAATCAGAGGCTATACCAATGCCGGAAAAGCAGACAAAAGTGCGTCAGAATGGCAGCAAATTACAGAGAACCACTACTCAAACGGATGTTGAAACACCGCGAAGAGGACGACCACTAGGAAAGCGAACAAACAAGGATTTCCGACAAGTTACAGCTTACATCGGAACAGAGACATACAAGCAAACGAAAATAAAATTGTTTGCCGCCGACGAGCGAAAAGAATTTTCCACGTTGGTTGATGAACTTCTAAGTAAATGGTTGAAAGCGGATTAGCATTTTAGCTTTTCAACAACGCAAAATTCCAAAATTCTAAAAACTCAAACAATATGAAAAACAAACACCTAATTATCTTAATTTTAGCCCTACAATTTTTATCTGTGTCTTTCTACGCTCAATCTGCGCCACAGCAAACAAAAGAAGAGAAAAAGAAAGCCGAGCAAGAGCGAAAAGCGCAGGAAAGTCAAACAAAGGAACAACAGAAGCAGCAAGAAAAACAAGCAAAAGAAAGTGCCAAAAAAGACAAACAATCTGCCGCAAAACCACTTCAAGTAGTTTACGATAGATTTACAAACGAAACTGTTGTTTCGTTTTGGACTACTGCTCACCCTGCTCCTAAATTTTTACAAACACCAATACCACTTCTTATTGGAGCAGCATACGGGTTTCAAGGAACAACTGTTCCACAGAACAAAAACGTCCTGCTCAAACTTCAATACGAAATTGAGAGTTATTATCCTGCAAGGGATAGTGGATTGATACTCCTAGTTGATAATGAACCACTTGATTTCGGACAATTAAAAGAAGGAAGCCGCTCGACTAGGACATTTCGCAACATTACAACAACGACGACTGTTTTATACACAGAGATTTCTGATGAGGTAATTCAACGACTAGCCAATGCCAAAGTAATAGAAGGGCGTTTTAGCGGAATAGTATTTACAGTAACTCCAAAATATATGACAACACTACGAGAGTTAATCAAATAGAAGCAAAGCCGCCAGAAATAATGAAAGATACGATTGATTGAAGTAATAACATTTTAGAATTTCAACAACTCAAAAAGCCAAAATCCCAAAAAGCCAAAATTGCCCTAGCACCGCGATTAACAAAGCTAGGATACTTGCCTAGCCTTGAACTGAAAAGGACGCTTGTAGGCTCTCTAAACGCCCAAAATAAGGTGTTTAGCACAGCCAATACACCGCGAAAAGGACGATAAAAAACCAGTGCAAGGCAATTCGAGATAAAACCCAAAAACTGCTTTGCACTGGTATTGCTAGGATGACTAACCTAGCTTGTTTAAGAATTGCCGAACGAGTCGAAAAGAGGAGATTAACCCGTCCGGCTATGCTGGACAGATGGACGGCTGCCAGCATTTTTTTCTGATGAAATTGAGAGGTTGGACGGGAGAATATCATAACCACACGCCCAACCGCCGTTGCTATTGCCAGGATAAAAGCAATAGCTAATGTTTGGCAGGGATTTTACATTTCTGTATGAACTCTTCCAGGTCAGAAATGCGGTAAGAGATTCTTTTGTTCATCTTGTAGTATGGAATCCGTTTTTGCCATCGTATTGACCTTTTGAGCGTTTCGTAGCTTACCCCAATGATAGATGCAGCAACCTTTTCCGTGACCAGGCGATTCTTGTTAGTCTCTAAACTCGTGTTAATGTTTGCGGTTATTTTTTCTTCTTTTAATTTGCTCATAATAATTTTCTCCAGTCTTCTTTTTTGTCGAGCCAGGATTTAACCCGACCTTGTTTACCCAATACCCAGACACCGCTTCAATTTTTGCAGTTATGGATTTACCTAATAAATATTTTATAAAGACCCCCATACGCCGAGTAAATAAGGGTTTTAGCCTTTTGTCTTTCCTTTCTAACCGTTGTCGAAAGTGTTGCTTGACTTTTCTCACTAACCCTCGTTTTCTGGACGGTTTTGAAACCTCTCGAAATTGACTAAAATCGCCCCTTTTTCTATATTTCTACCCGTCTCACAATCAAAAATTCAAAAGATAACTCAAAATCGAGTTTTGATACTCCATAAAACTGGTAAGCAAAATATAAGAGAAAGTAAAATCGGCTAAGATGAAACAATTAGGGGCGCAAACAATAAATTCTCAATAATCGCCTTCAAAAGTTGCTTCAAACCCTTATAAATACTGCCTAAAGCATTGATTTCACCGGAAACCGTGTTGTATAAACCAAAATCTGCCGAGATTTGAGCTAAAAACCGATAAATTAACCCGCATTTTTGGATAGGGTAGCTCTGAGAAACATCATTCTTGAATTCATTGTTCGTCTGTCGAGTTCTACATTTGAAACCCTAGTTTGCTCGTTCATCGTCTCTGTTTTCAATTCACGAATTCGCCTGTCAATGTTGGCTATATCGGGGACGGTTTTCAATTCATAAAACCTATTGTTCAAATCTTTTAATTTTGATTTCTCTGTTTCCAGGTCTTGTTTCAACTCAATTAAAGTTTGCTGAGAAGCCATATAACGGGCGAACTCTAATTCACCATTGCTTTTATTAGCGGATAATGAATTACAAAGGTTTTGTTGCTCGACAACTTCCAAATTTTTATTGTTAATAGCTAGATTTTGAACATACATCTCAACATCTATATCTTTGATAGCGGTTTTGAGTTCATTCAACCGCCGAGTTAATTGTTCAATCACCGGCGAATTACGCGCCGTAACTTCTGCCAACATTTGCTTATCTTGGTCTAGCACTTTTCCCGCGCTTGTAAATTCGGCTTCTAATTCTGCCAACTCGTCCACCTCGTCATTTACCAATGCCAGCCGAGCCGCCGCTTCTTCATTCTGTTTTTGTTGTTCGAGCGTTTTTAGCTCTAAATTCCAGTCTTTCATACATATCTCCATTGTTTGCTTCGCCTTTAAGCGTCTTTTATTAGTCGAGTCTTGCTTTGACTATGCCGAAACTCTTGATGCAGCCTGTTCATATTCCAGGATTGCTTCACGCTCCAACCGTGCATCGAGCAAATCTTGCTCGTCTGGTTCGTTCCAGGCAATTTGTAAATCTCCGGTAGGAATTCCGTCTAGTGAGTTACCTGAGTTACCTGGTGAGTTACCGCTAGAGTTACCGGCATTTGCATTTAATTCACCCAATTTATCGTTTTCGGTTACTACGGTAACTCCGGTAACTCTGGTAACTCTGTTGCTCAAGTCCCCTATTTCATTGGCTTTTGTAGCGGTTTTTGAGTTACCTGGTGAGTTACCTGAGTTACCTGGACTGTTAAATAAGGGTAAGTTACCTGAGTTACCTGAGTTACCTGAGTTACTTGAGTTACCTGAGTTACCTAAATTGTTATTATTAGTAATAACGGTATATTTTCCTGAACCGTCATTATCAATTAGTCCGTCTTTGTGCATCGCGGACATAAGTTTTCTAGTCGCTATCTCGTTCCGGTTCAGTTGTTTAGCAACTTCTTTCGGAGTTAATCTTGCCGGTGAATCAAGCAATAGAAGATTTATAACGTCTTTGCGTTCTTTACTCACCGCGAACTGTTCGGCATCACCGGCTAAAGTCCAACCAAATGTCCCTGAATTCCAATCTAGGGTTAATTCACGGTCTTCATTGTCGCGCCCGATGACGTGCAACTTACATTGAACGCTCATTCTTGCGCGGGTTAGAACTAACGCTCCATCGGCAGAACCGGATAGACCTAAAGAACCGCTAATCATATCTATCGGGTCTTCGCTATCTTGTTTCCTGGTGTGATGAATTACAACGATGCTCACTCCATATTTACGGGCAAGGTCTCCAAGTGGTGAGATAGCATCGTAATCACTGTCATATAATTGCCTGTTTCCTGCGTCTCTCGGTCTAACGCGCTTCAAAGTATCAATAAAAATAATACGGGCGTTTGAGTGTTCGATTAACCAGGCTTCTAATTGCTCTAAACCGCCTTCGTCTAAACGATTCCAGGTAGTAGCAAATTCTAATTCTGCGGGAATTACACCACCGTTTCCGGTGATTAACCCTAATCTTTTCTGTAACCGTCTTTCACCGTCTTCTAATGCCAAATAAAGGACGTTTCCCTGCTTAACTGGAATTGCGCCCAGAGCGTAACCGCCACTGGCAATAGCCAAAGCAATACCTAAACCGCACCAACTTTTTCCGAGTTTCGGTTTTCCGGCAAAGAGTGTTACACCTTCGGAAAGTAATCCTTCAACGGCATATTTCTGTTCTGGAAATTCTTTTGCCATCAAATCAGCCGCGCTGATAATGTTAGAACTCGTTTGCTTTGTGTAGATGGACGCGCTTTTGATTTGTTCGTTCAACTTTTCAACCGTTCCGCCCGACTCTAACCAGTCGCTAACGTCGCCTTTTTCTGGCAAGTCCGGCAGATTCACAATCTTTATACTTTTAGCAGTGCCTTTCAGAGAATTTGCTATCTTGATAGCGTGGCTACGTCCAACCTCGTCATTATCCGGCAGAATAATCACTGGTCTATTTTTCAAATAGTCGTTAAATTCATCCAACCATTTGCCAGATTTACTAGCACCGCCGGAGTTTGTAGTAGCGGTTAAACCTACACTGCGAAGCGATTCAACATCCTTCTCACCCTCGACAACATAGACGGTCTCGCCTTTGTCGGCATTTAATAGTTCTGGCAATCGGTAAAGGACGCGCCGTGTTTCGCCTAACGACCAAATCCATTTGCCATCAGTTCCAGGTCTGCGTTGACGAAAAGTTTTATCGGGTTTTTTACAGACCTGGTAAAGCAGTTCGCCAAACTCGTCTAAATAATCAAACTCCGCTAGAAATCCATCAGCGGTTAGGGTTGACGGCTTTTTCGATTTTGAACCAGTTCCGGCACTGGCTTGTTTTGGGTTATGTTCCGTTCCACAATTACAAGCACCGTAAAGAAGATGTGCAAAAGTTTCACTTTTTGGAAGTTGTTTCATTCCGCCTGAGAATTCGTCTCTCGTGCAGTGAGCATAATTGCCATCATCGGAAAGAAAACCAAAGCAGCGTTTACCGCTACCGCGTTTCATTCCATCGTAACCATTACAGATTGGACAAGGACGGGTTTTAGTAAATCTTTTCATTACATTGCCCCCTTTGAAAGCCTTGTAATGCTTGTGGCTGTGTCTGATTTAATGATAGATTGTAGTTGTCCATACGAAAATTTCTCCTAAATTGAAAGGCGGTTTTGGGAGTGCAGCAAACGCAAAAAACGCCCTAGCTTTGAGAAAGCCGAGCGTTTCAATTTTTAACTTGCGCCATCTAGTAAATTTTCGTAAGATGAGAGGTGTCACGGCTCAATCTTTTGAGTTACTAGAGGCAGTCGAAATCTTTGAACGGGTTCGGCTGTCTTTTTTCTTTGCCTTTTCAGGCTTAACAAAAATCTAATTACTTCCGGCACTCTTAGGATACTTGCATTAAACTTCGCTTGTCCATAGTAGCCTCAATCGTGTGAGAGACGCTTTCGATTTTTTTGTCTTCTAATGCGCTTCAAATACGCTTAAAACCCTTATAAAATAAGGCTCAAAACAAAGTGAGCAAGTTGCCTTACCAAATGACATCCGACCTTTTCGCACTCTCGTTTGAGAACTGATTGACAGTAGAAACTTTAATTTTCTTAAGTGGCTCTGGCTTGCCAGTTCGCTTTTCCATCAAGAGAGAAATCACACCTAGCAACAAAGCCAACATCAAGACACCGCCCAAAATTAGAATTATCACCGCCGCCGCGACAAACACCATACCCTTTCACCTCAATTACAAATTGGTTATAAACTTTTCTAAATCCGTTCGGCGAATTACTTTTGAACCTCTCAAACCCGCGAACGTCTTTAATTTTCCGTCTCTCACCGCCTTTTCCAAAAATGTTACAGACAGACCCGAAACTAAAGCAGAATCACTCATATTTAACAATGGTTTGTTCTGTAAGAAAACCATTCTTTGTGCGTCAGCAAGCGACTCTATAGCCGTTATTATTGGAGTAAATGAAATTGTCTGCATTTGTCTGTCTAAGTTGTCTTCTTTTGTCGGCATTAGTGAAAGCGAGTTTTGCGCGGGTGAATCATACGCTGGACGATGCTTTGCAGATTCTCTTTTTTCCTTAAAGGTTTTCAACTCTTCGTCATCGAAAACTACAATGTCTCGCGTTTTGCCCTTTTCTAACTTTGACGATATTTCACCACTCTTAACAAGCCGTTCAAGTGTCTTTTCCGAGATGTCCAAAAATTGGGCTGCAAGTGCTTTTTTCATTTGTCTGTCTTGTCTGTCTTAGTTGTCTTATTTTGTCGCTGTTCCAAAGAATATCAAAATGCGAGAATCAAGACAAGCGAAATGTCTCTATTGTCCGGTTTTGTCGGGATTCACTTATTAAAGGCTCTAGCGGCTTTGTTTGATTAAGAGGTAGGTTGGCTAAGTCTTTGTAATAAAAAGGGGTTACAGGGCTTCTGACGCGCTCAGATTAAGGCATTTAGCATAGTCAGCACACCGCGTCCGCCGTTGAGTTTACGGTTTTGCATAATGAGGAAAAAACTCGTGCGCTCCGAGCCACTCGCCCTTTTCAATCATTTTTAGAGTTTGCCTCTTTTTGCTCCCGTCGTCCATCAACTCAATAATTTTGTTCGTCAAAGGCAAATCGTCAATCGCTGCAACAAGCGCAATGTCGCTCAGAATTCGTGGCTGTTTCCAACTGTTCATTTCTTGGCAAGCCTGCAACAACGGCTCAAGCACAACGCGCCGCAATTCTTTGCGACAATAAACAGCTTCAAAGATAAACAAAAGCGCGTCGGCTCGACGAACGGGATTTGGTTCGCGCTTGATGATTTCAAGTAACTCCTCGACAAACGGCAAAGCGTCAACGTCGTTGCGCTTAGTTATAGCCCGAATAATCCACGCCGCACAAGAAACACTGCGATTTGGTTGGCGCGTTTCGCGGGCGGCTTCAAAGGCTTCCTTTACGATTTTCAAAAATCTGGCTTTCTGCGAAACGTGCAAAGCAACGGCGGCAAGTGCTTGGGCGCGATTCCAATGCGACTCGATTTTTCTTGCAAACTCTAAAGCCGCGTCAACGTCAGTTTTGCAAAGCTCCCAAACTTTTTGTCGCGGGTCTTGAGCCATTTCGATTTACAAGCGAGGCAGCCAACAAGTTATTATACCGCTAAACTGCGGCTGAGGTTTGGTTGGCTTTCAGATAAGCGGCAAATTGTTCTTTGGTTGCGTCCTCTAATTCGAGTATTTTTTTTGAAATCTTTAGCATAATAAAGTTGACCGGAACGAGATAAAACACAGTTGAAAGCTCGTTCCGGCTTTAGCCGTGATGGACAAAACACGGCTTATTTCGTGAGCGATTGGACGGAAAAAAGGTGTAACCGTCCAATCGCCTTTGCTATTGCTAGGATTAGAGCAATAGCTAATTCTTTGCAGGAATTTTACAGGCTTGTATGAAATCTTCCAAGTCAGAAATTCGGTAAGAGATTCTTTTGTTCATCTTGTAATATGGTATCCGTTTTTGCCATCGGATTGACCTTTTGAGTGTTTCGTAGCTTACCCCAATGATAGATGCAGCAATCCTTTCTGGGACCAGGCGATTCTTGTTAGTCTCTAAACTCGTGTCAATATTTGCGGTTATTTTTTCTTCTTTTAAGTTACTCATTTTTTTCTTACTCCAATTTTTGTATTTGCCCGAATTTTGCCGAGCTTTAGTTTTTTTTTCCAGAAAAAGTCCGACTTCCCGTCTTGCCCTAATATCAAACTGTCCTTTGATTTCTTCATCCGCGAACACACCCAATAAATCTTTTCTAAAGACCCCCATAGCCTGAGTAATCGGTGTAGAATAAGGGTTTAGCATTTCGTGTTTCCTTCATTTTAATAATTTAACCGTTGCCTGATTTCTCACCGCATCCGACCCGCCCAAACCCTAAATTTAAGATTACACATTTAGCATCAATGTGAACGCTAAAGCCGTTTTCACGGTCAATTCCGTCCTTTACTTTTCCTAAAAATAACCAACGATAATGTTCTTTAACGAAAGCAAAACGTAAGAGAAAGTAAAATCGGCTCTTAATTCATAAAATCTTCAAACGGACTAATCATAATTTCAAAGTCGTCAATCGGCTTTGGCTTCGATTTCTTCTGTCTTGGCGTGATTGGGCACTCTACGCAACGACCGTTCTGCACTATCCTTTGCGCGATGTGACCATCACGGCAAAATTTCCCTGTGAAATATAGCTCCAAACCTTCATCTCTCGCTTGTCTTCGTGTAATTGTCTGCATAATCGCCTCATTTATTGCCTGTTTTCTTGTATATCCTGAAAAATCTCTGCCAAAAACATTAGAAAACGTGAACCGAAGCGTATATTTTCTGAACAAAGAGAAAGGCAATAATGAAAATACACGTCAAACTCTTGCCAAACCCTTGCCACAACTACATTTCACGAGCTTCACGAGCTTCGCGGGCTTATATAAAGAAAATCTGCCAGGATTTAAGCCGTATTCTTGGCTATGATAGTTCGTAGGAAATTCATTCTAGTATTTATCTGTCTTCTATCAAGCTCTACATTTGAGACTCTAGTTTGAAGTTCCAGAGCTTCATTTTTAAGTTCCAGAATTTTTCGGTCAAGATTCGCAACGTCTGGAATAGCTTTCAAATCATAGAATCTGTCGGTCAAGTTCTTTAATTTTTCCTTATCAGTGTCTCTCACTCGTTCCAACTCAATTAAAGTTTGCCTTGCCGCCATATAACGGGCGAACTCTAAATCACCGTTTTCTTTATTAGCCGCTAATTCATTGACCAGTGTTTGCTGTTTCACAGCTTCTAGGCTTGAGTTGTTAATTGCCACGCCCTGTAAATACATC
>MWVZ01000012.1_pt1 | contig 17214 bp, 11 predicted proteins | sample 1047221 | NCBI WGS metagenome assembly MWVZ01 (sample SAMN06349980, study PRJNA376086) | soil metagenome | isolation source: MS6-5 sample Antarctic (ecotone) soil | place: Antarctica | collected 2015-01-13
CGGAAACCCCGAGACGTCTTTTTATTTGCTTTTCCCGACAATTTTTCGTTAAATCACATAAAACTATGCCGACCAATATTGTACAAATTGAAGACGCGGAAAACGGCAAAACGATTTTGCGCGTCGAAGGCGAAATGACCAGAACGGATGCCGAGCTATTAGAAAAAATCGCGCTCGAAATGCGCGGGGAAACCGGCAAAAATCTAACGATTGATCTCGCCGATTTACATTTTTTAGACAGCGACGGCGCGCCCGTCTTAAAACGGATGGCAGACGAACACGGCTTTGAAATCGAAGGTTTGCTGATGTTTCTACAGCGGGCGGTTGAAGAAAACGAGCGGCGAAACTCAAATTAAAATTCAAAATGAAAGTTGAAGAGATAGTTCAATTATTGAACGGGAAACTTTTTGGCGCTGGCAAACCTGAAATTCTCCGCGTCGCGGGACTTGAAGCCGCCGGAGAAAATGAAATTTCCTTCGTCGAAACAATTGAAAAAGCCGAATTTGCCGAACGATTAGCGCAGACCAAAGCCGCTTGCTTAATCGTTCCCGACGACTTCGACGCGCCGCTTCCCTGTCCGTTTATTCAAGTTAAAAATCCGAAACTCGCTTTTGCAAAAATTGCCGAAAAACTTCATCCGTTTGATTGGCGCACCGCAGATAATCACAAAACTGCCGTTATTGATTCGCCGCTCGACGACATTCTCGCAAATTTTATCGGCGCATTTGTGACCATTGGCAAGAATTGTTTCATTAACTATGGAACACAAATTTTAGACGGCACGCGGATCGGCAACAACGTTTCTATCGGTAAAAATTCAATCATTCATCCGAACTGCGTCATCTATGACGGTGTTTCTATCGGACATGACTGCATAATTCATGCTGGAACAATTATTGGCGCGGACGGTTTCGGATTTGTGCGCGACGGAGCAAACGGCTATGTAAAATTTCCGCAAATCGGCACGGTCGTCATCGAAGACGACGTTGAAGTTGGCTCAAATTCCTGCATTGATAGAGGCGCGTTAGGCGAAACCCGAATCGGCGAAGGCACAAAAATTGATAACCTCGTGCAAATCGCCCATAACGTCCAAATCGGCAAGCGCGTCGTTATCGCTTCACAAACCGGAATCTCCGGCTCGACCATTATCGAAGACGATTGCGTCATCGGCGGACAAGTCGGTTTCGGTGACCACGCGACAGTGAAGAGCGGCGCGATTATCGGCTCAAAAGCCGGTGTTTTGCCCGGCAAGATCGTTCGCGCCGGCGTTTGGTGGGGCGTTCCCGTCCAACCACTCGACGAATACAAACGCCAAAACGCGATGGTCAAAGCCCTGCCGCGTCTGCGCGAAGAAATTAAAGAATTAAAAAGGCAAATCGGCGAATTCAAAAATAAGGTTAAGAACGATTGATAATGTTTGGAATGACTTTTATAATTGTTGCCTAAAACAAAATTTAACGAATACTTTCCCAAGGAAAAATCTATGCTGATTACAAAATACGTTCACTCGTGTTTATTGATTGAAAACGAGGCGGAAAAAATACTTTTTGACCCGGGAAAATTTTCATTTGTCGAAGGGAAAATCAAACCCTTGCAATTTAAAGATTTATCGGCGAAAATTCTGACGCATAATTATCCAGACCATATTGACGCTAATTCGTTGAAAGAAATTATCAAAAATAATTCGAACGCCGTCGTGCTTGCTAACACGGAAATTAAGTGAGGTATCCGTGTAATGCAAAACTTCTCCTTGTCTCCTGTTGAAATGGTTTCGAGTTTTTGGCGCAACCGAAACTTGATAAAAGTACTTGTCAGGAGAGAAGTAGTCGGTCGGTATCGGGGCTCGGTAGTGGGTATCCTTTGGTCATTCTTTAACCCATTACTTATGCTTGCTGTTTACACTTTCGTTTTTGGCATCGTCTTTAAGTCTCGTTGGAATGTCGGAAGTGATTCGAAGACTGAATTTGCTTTAATCCTTTTCGCCGGTTTAATTATTTTTAACCTTTTTGCAGAATGTGTTAATAGGTCACCAAGTTTAATTCTTTCAAATGTCAATTATGTTAAGAAAGTTATATTCCCTTTGGAGATTTTGCCTTGGGTTGTACTAGGCTCAGCAGCATTTCACGCATTGGTTAGTTGGAGCGTGTGGCTAATCGCATATTTTATTCTTTTTGGAATTCCACATATTACTGTGTTATTTTTGCCTTTTGCGATGCTGCCTTTGATGCTTTTTATTATTGGAATAACGTGGTGGCTGGCATCTTTGGGAGTATACTTGAGAGATGTATCGCAATTTGTCGGAATCGTTGTTAATATTCTGATGTTTCTCTCGCCAATTTTTTATCCTGTGTCAGCTTTACCTGAAGAATTTCGTCGTTTTATAATTATTAATCCGCTAACAAAAGTTGTTGAGCAAGTTCGAGAGGTGATGTTTTGGGGAAACTATCCTGACTTGGCAAGTTTGGGAACTAGTTTATTTGTTGGAGTAACTATAGCTTGGCTGGGTTTCGCGTGGTTTCAAAAAACGAGAAAGGGATTTGCCGATGTCATCTGATTTCGCTATTAAGGTAGAAAACCTCAGCAAATGCTATCACATTTACGACAAGCCTCGTGATCGGCTTCTGCAAATGCTTACTCGTGATCGCAAACAATTCTATCGAGAATTCTGGGCACTCAAGGATGTCTCTTTTGAGATTAAAAAAGGTGAGACGGTTGGTATTATTGGGCGTAATGGAAGTGGTAAGTCTACGCTACTGCAAATGATTTGCGGAACTCTTAATTACACAAGCGGGACTATCCAGACAAATGGTCGTGTTGCCGCTTTGTTGGAATTAGGCTCCGGCTTTAATCCCGAATTCACGGGACGTGAAAACGTGTATCTGAACGCCTCGATTTTGGGTTTAAGCAACAAAGAAATAGACGAACGCTTTAACGAAATTGCTGCGTTTGCTGATATTGGTGATTTCATTGAGCAACCCATCAAAACGTATTCAAGCGGTATGGTTGTGCGGTTGGCGTTTGCGGTTATCGCGCATGTAAATGCGGATATTTTAGTAATTGACGAGGCATTAGCGGTGGGAGATGCATTTTTCACTCAAAAATGTATGCGTTTTTTGCGTAACTTCATGAAGGACGGAACAATAATGTTTGTTAGTCACGATACTGGGGCTGTCACTAACTTATGTAGTCGAGCTGTGTTGTTGAATGAAGGAAAGGTAACTAAAATAGCTGCGCCGAAGGAAGTTTGTGAACTTTACCTTGCCGTATTTTATAAAGCTAATCAAGACGTAGAAGGAGTTACATCTGAGTTCTTAACCAAAACACCTGAACAAAAGGAGACATCAAATGAATATCGAGATGTTCGTGAGTCTTTAGTAAATTCCTCTGCTCTACGTAATGATATTCAGATTTTTAAATTTAATCCTGATCAATTCGAATTCGGCACGGGGGATGCAAAAATTGTTTCGGTGCGTCTTCTTGCATTGGATGATGCAGCTTTATCTTGGTTTGTGGGTGGTGATGATATTGTTTTGGAAATTCGGTGTGTTGCACATAAAGAGATGTTACGTCCTATAGTTGGATTTCAATTTAAAGATCGGCTTGGTCAGGTAATTTTCTCTGATAATACGTTTCTTACTTATCAATTCAGCCCTCAGCCCGTCAATCAGGGTGCTGAAATTATTGCACGGTTCGAGTTTCGTTTACCGATACTTCCGTCCGGTGATTACAGTATTTCTCCCGCAATCGCAGAAGGCACTCAAGAAGAACACATTCAGCATCATTGGCTGCATGATGCCCTGATAGTAAGTGTTCACTCAACTTCAGTTCATTTTGGGCTAATTGGATTACCAATGAGAAATATAAGTTTGGAGATATTATAGGAATGCAATTTACAGGCGAACGTTTCATCCCAACCGAACAGGGCAGGATTCGACTGGAACATTATCACCGTTACGCGATAGTATTGGATATTGTCGCAGAAAAGGATGTCCTCGATTTAGCATGCGGAGAAGGTTATGGTTCATCACTCATAGCCAATGTCGCACGTTCGGTTACCGGAGCGGACATTTCTGATGAGGCTATTCAACATGCCTCCGAAACTTACAAAAAATCGAATCTTAATTTTCGTCAGGGAAGCGCGACAACACTTGATTTTCCCGATACATCTTTTGATGTGGTTGTTTCGTTTGAAACAATTGAACATCTTGCGGAACAAGCGAAAATGATTGCAGAGATTCGGCGAGTCCTGCGTCCGGATGGTGTTCTTGTAATCTCATCTCCTAATCGCCCCATTTATTCTGAAGAAAGCGGGGAGCATAATGAATTTCATGTTAAAGAACTTGATTTTAACGAACTCGATGACTTGCTGAAAGCGCAATTCCAATATGTTCAGTATTACGGGCAGCGTCTGTTAATGGGATCAGTCATTCAGTCTTTCAAGGGAGGTCAAAGTACTTACAGAGCTTGGCATGATGATGGTGCAAATTTGATTCCGCAATCCGGTTCTTTGCAAGATCCGGTTTATTTTATCGCTATCGCCAGTGCCAGTGACTCTTTTTTGCCCGGTATCGATCCTTCTATAATTCATCCTGACGATCTGGATTTGGTAAAGCACTATGTCGGTTTTGCAAAATGGGCGCAGGACTTAAACGCAACGGTTGTCGAAAAAGACAAATTCATTACTAACTTAGGATACGATGTTCAGACACGCGACCGACAAATTAATAATCTCAATCAAGTTGTGTCTGAACGCGTCCAACAGATGGCGAAGCTCGATGAGCAAGTTATCAGTCTCAATCTGTTCGTGGCTGAACATGACGCGCAAATTATTAATCTCAATCGAATTATAACTGAACGCGACCAACAAATAGCGAAGCTCAATGAGCAAACTATCAATCTCAGCCATTCCTTAATTGAGCGTGACAAGCAAATTATCAGTCTCAATCAGTCCATGGCTGAACGTGACGCGCAAATTATCAATCTCAGTGATGAAACGGTTCGTCGTGGCGAATGGGCATTAGGACTTGAAGCTGAACTTAAAGAGGAACGAGAAAGATTACGAGAGGAAAGAGAAAAGTTAAGTGCGCTCTTTAAATCCAATTCATGGCGGCTCACTTTGCCTTTAAGAGAAACGAGGCTTTGGGTCTCAAAACCTAACAAACAATATAAACGTTATGCCAAGAAGTCATTGCATTTAGCAAAACGCTTTTACCAAGCACTTTCTCTTGACAATCAAAAAATTGATAATCACCGCAACATTCTCGCAAAATATGTACCAAAGTTATTATTAACCACTGAAACGCGCTTAGATGGTAGAGAAAGAGTTGATATTCCTATAGAAAGTATTAAAGAATTTAATACTCTTAGCGTTCTCGAGGAGCATATTTTTTTTGAAAGTTCTGTTAATCCTATCAATAATGCGAAAACTATTGAAATAAACATTTCCAAGAGTCCGCTTGTTTCAGTAATCATTCCTATCCACGGAAAAATTGGTTACACTCTAAACTGTTTAGTTTCAATCGCAGCTAATCCTCCACAAGTTCCTTTCGAGGTCATAGTAATAGATGATTGTTCCCCTGACAACTCGGTTGAGGTTTTGACCAGTGTAAAAGGCATCCGCTTAATAAAAAACGAACAAAACCAGGGATTTATTCGCTCGTGCAATATTGGAGCAAATGCAGCAACGGGTGAGTATTTGTATTTCCTAAACAATGATACCAAAGTGACGTCAGGTTGGATGGATGAATTGGTGCGTACTTTTCATGAGTTTCCCGGAACCGGACTAGCCGGTTCCAAACTCATTTACCCGAACGGTAAACTTCAGGAAGCCGGCGGCATTATCTGGCAGGACGGAAGTGCCTGGAATTTCGGTCGTCTCCAGGATGCGCAAATGCCGATTTACAATTATGCAAGAGAAGTAGATTACTGCTCCGGTGCCTCCATTATGGTTCCCAAATCAATTTTTGACGAGTTGGGTGGTTTTGACGAGTATTATTTACCCGCTTACTTTGAGGATTCTGATCTTGCGTTAAAAATACGTGACAAAGGTTATCGGGTTATTTATCAACCGCTTTCGACTGTTATTCATTATGAGGGGATAACCTCCGGCACAGACATTAACGAAGGTACTAAAGCCTATCAGGTTGAAAACTCCAAAAAATTTTATTTACGTTGGAAGGATCGTTTGTTAACCCATCAATTTCCCGGTATTGATGTAGATAAAGCAAAAGACCGCAGGGCGAAACACCGAATTTTAGTGTTAGAGAATTGTACACCGACACCCAACCAAGATGCGGGATCAGTAATAGTGTTTAATTTGTTGCTTTTGTTAAGAGAAATGGATTTTCAGGTAACTTTCATCCCTGAAGACAATTTTCTCTATATGCCCGAATATACTACCGCTCTGCAACGTGTCGGCGTTGAGGTTTTGTATGCACCTTATGTCACTAGTGTTGAACAGCATCTTAAAGAATATGGTGAACGATATGATTTGGCTTTTCTGTTTAGACCTATTGTTGTGGAACGAAATATCAAAGCAATTCGCAAATACTGCTCTAGAGCGAAAGTGCTTTACCATACTGTAGATCTTCATTTCCTTCGAATGTCACGAGAAGCGGCATTATTCCAAGATACAGAAAAAGCTAAAGAAGCAGATGAAATGAAAGCTCTTGAATTCGCCGCTATTAATGCTTCTGACGTTAGTATTCTTGTTTCAAAAAAAGAGTTAGAATTAATCCAAGATGAATTGCCCAAAGATAAACTTCACGTTCTTCCTTTAATCTTAGATACTCCCGGAACTGATAAACGGTTCTCGGATAGACAGGACATTGTTTTTGTCGGTGGTTTTCAGCACCCCCCGAATATTGATGCGGTTCAATACTTTGTATCGGAGATTATGCCGTTGCTTCGCCGAGATTTGCCGGGTGTCTGTTTCTATGTTGTCGGTAGTAAGCCGCCTAATGAAATTTTGGCTTTAGCTTCGGATGACATAGTAATTACGGGCTTTGTTGAAGATTTGAATTTATTTCTTGACAGGATGCGAGTTTCCGTAGCACCGTTACGCTATGGGGCGGGCATAAAAGGCAAAATCGGAACTGCGATGGCTGTTGGATTACCCGTTGTCGCTACGAATCTTGCAGCCGAAGGTATGTCGTTGACCAATGGAGAGAATATATTTGTAGCAGATAATTCAGAGAGTTTTGCAAAAGCGGTAGTAAATTTATACCAAAATGAAGCACTTTGGAATAGAACCAGTCAAAAAGGTTTGAAATTTGCAGAAAATGCATGGGGAGCAGAATTAGCTTGGAAGAAATTGTCAGATATATTAACTAAGTTGGGAATTAATACCATTCGTAGTGAATATCCCCTCTCGCTTTACTCAGAATTCAACTTATCAAGAGCAGTAAAAGAAAAGGAATCGAAGCTAACGCCAATTGCTTACGTAAAGAATCGTAACGAATGTGAGCTTGTTTGGGAAAATGACTTTCTAGATTCCATTAGAAGGGCTGAAAAAACATTGCTTGAGTTGTCAAATACAGAGATTTTTGAAGTAGATGGCTTTTGTGTGCCTTGTAACAAGGAAGTTTCTTTTTTAGTGGATATGAAATCTGGAGGACAACGGCAAGGAAATAACTGGTTACCAAATTGGCGAGAACGACTTGAGTGTCCGCTATGCAAAATGAATAACAGGCAACGATTGATAACAACACTTGTAGAGCAAATTCTACATGATCATCAGAATAAACATGTCTACTTTATGGAACAGGTTACGCCAATTTTCAAATGGGTTTCAGAGACTTTTAGTGAACATGATATTGTCGGTAGTGAATATCTTGGTTTTGAATATGATAGCGGTACTACTATAAATGGCATTCGTCACGAAGATATAGAGAATCTAAGTTTTTTCGATAACGAATTTGATCTGATTGTGAGTAATGATGTTTTTGAACATGTCCCAAATCCCGTAAAATCCTTTGCAGAATGTGCCCGTGTGCTAAAGAAGGGCGGAATTATGTTGGCTACAATTCCGTTCCACATTGAAAAAAATAATTCTGTTGTGCGTGCAATGATAAATGGTGACAAACTTGAATACTTACTGCCGCCTGTCTATCATGGCAATCCTATTTCTGATGATGGATCTCTTGTATTCTCAGATTTTGGGTGGGATATCCTGGATTATATAAAGTTGGCAGGTTTCTCAGATGTTGTCATTGGTGTCTATGCTTCTGAGAAACTCGGACATCTTGGTGGTGGACAGATTGTATTTGAGGCAAAACGATGATTAAGTTTCCGGCGACATTGGGTAACAATGCGAATGGGGAAGGATTATGCAGCTTTAAAGGTGAGTAAAAGTGCGCGGAAGATTTTTATTCCGTCGTTTGAAACGCATTCGTCGGTAAAGGTTGAAGCTCTCGGAGAAAGCAAATAAAAGCCGCAATTACATCTCCAATTCTCGCGTAATCGCCTCAGCCGCGCGCCGCGCCGCGCCACCTTTCCCTAGTTTTGCAGTAACCGCTTTTAATTTTTCACGCATCTTTTTATTCGTTTCAGGTTGTAACAATCGAAAAAGTTCGGCGCTCAAAGTTTGCGCCGTGAAATGTTTTTGAATTAATTCTTTTGCAATCCGTTCTTTGGCAATCAGATTTATCAAGCCGAAATGTTCGACGGAAATCAAAGGGCGCAGCAACCCGTAATTCAACGCAGAAGTTTTATAAACAATTGCCATCGGCGTTCCGATAATTGCGGTTTCTAAAGTTGCCGTGCCGCTCGTTACCGCCGCGACATCAGCCGCGTTTAAGGCTTCGCGCGTTTTGTCTTGGACGACGGTAAATTGCGGTGAATCGCTTTTTGCATTAGCGATTGCCGCTTCTATTTCCGCCAAATTGCGCGTCGAAGCGAGCGCAATGACGAACTGCAAATCAGCGTTTTTCTTCTTCATCAAACGCGCCGTCTCCAGCAGAACAGGCAGGATTCTGACAATTTCTTTATGACGACTGCCCGCGAGTAGGGCGACAATAGGTTTATGCGAATCCAAATTATTCTCGGCGCAAAATTCCGTTCTTGTGAGCGTTGATTTAACTTCGCCCGCCAGCGGATTGCCGACATATTCAACGTGCAAAATTCCCTGTTTGGCATACCAATCTTTTTCAAACGGTAGAATCGTTAATAACAAATCAACGTATTTCCCGATTGTTTTGACGCGATATCTGCGCCACGCCCAGAGCTGCGGCGAGATGTAATAAATTACTTTAAAACCTTGTTTTTTCAGACTTTTGGCGAGCTTCAAATTGAAATCGGGGAAATCTATCAAAACGACGGCATCGGGGTTTCTTTTTGTCGCCTCACGCTTTAAAATTTGAAAAGCGTTCCAAAACATCGGCAGAGCGCGGGCGATTTCCGGCAAACCGACGATTGATAAATCATCGGAATTGATGACGTTTTCGACACCCGCCTCGCGCATCTTCGCTCCCGTCGCACCGAAAAATTCAAAGCTCGCGGCAGGCAAATTCGACCGCAGCGCGGCGACCAGTTTAGCGGCATGTGCGTCGCCGGACGACTCGCCCGCGACGATCATTATTTTGTAGGATTCAGGTTTCAAGATTTAAGATTCAGGCTTCAGGATTTAAGATTTAGGATTTAAGCTCTCAATTTTGAATCTTGAATTTTAAATCCTGAATTTAAAATCCACAAGTCAACCAATTTCCCATTTTCGCGCATCAAAGCCGATGTTGTTTTCAGACTTTCTAATAAATTAAATTCATCAGTTGCTTGCCAGACTCATTTTTAACCTTTAAAATGCAATATTTTATGCCGCAGGCAATTTTTTATTTTAATAACTTATTTTATAACACGATTTTTCGGAGGCGTTTGTGAATTTTCGCATAATTTTACTATTGGCAATTATCGTTCTTCTCGGTAAATTTTCGCCCGTTTCGGCACAGGTTGATTCGGTCATCGGACAATTGACTAATTCACCGGTAGAATCCTTTGCGGGCGGCATCAGCGGCGACGGACGGCTGGTTGTATTTGAATCAACGGCTAATCTCGCTACTGAAAATCCGCGCAATGCGGACGGCAACCGCGAGATTTTTTTATTCGATTACGCGCAACGTCGTATTTTTCAAATTACCGATACAACGAGTTTGCGAACGAATGTCACTAATCCGTTTGTTCAGAGCAATATCAAAGTTTCCATCGTCAATTTGCGTCCCGTTATCAGCAACGACGGCAGTTGGATTGCCTTTGGTTCAAATGCGACAATTGCTTTTCCCGGCACCGGCAGCGTGCCGCCGGTTGTCAGCACGTCCAATCCGGGAAATTTCAATGCCGATTCTTTTACCGACGCGACGGGCAATAATACCTTAACCGCCGACGGCAATACGGAATTATGGCTTTATCAAATTCCGGTGCTTCCGCCCGCCGATTTATCTTCCGGCGAAGAGATCGCGGTGACGGATTTGAGCGGCGGAACTTTTACGAGAGTTACCAATACTCTGCCGAGCCGTCTGCCCTTTGCCGGTACGGCTGCTGCTCCGCCCGTTATCGCCGACGATAACCGAGACGCAAGCATCAACGATAACGGAAATTATACCGCTTTTACTTCCAACCGCGATTTGGTGCCGACCGTCGGAAATGCTTCGCCGAATGCCAACGACGAAATTTTCACGTTTGTCCGCAATTCAAATACGGTCAGCCAAGTTACGCAAACCGCGCGCGGAACGGTTGTTGACCCGATTTATAATCAAACTCCGACTATCTCCGGCAACGGTTTGCGCGTTGCTTTTCAAAGCAACGCCGATAATCCGATTCGGCTGATGACCGGCGGAAGCAACACTGACCGCAACATCGAGGTATTTTTTGCGGATTTAGATTCAACCGGCAATCCAACCGCGACGAGCATTAAAAGACAGGTAACAACAACCGCCCGCGTCAATCCGGGCGATGTCGTCAACGTCTTGGACTTCGGCAGACGAATGAGCCGCGACGGACGCTATATTGCTTTCGATTCTTTCGCCGATTTAGCCGGTGAAAGCGGCGGCACAAATCAAACTTCGTTCGCGCTTTACCTTTTTGACGCAAACGTTGCCGCACCCTCAAATCCGTTTCGCCGAATTGGTCCGCGTAGCGATGCAGACCCGGCGGCAAGCGGCGGCGATGTCGCTCATTATCCGGGATTTACCGATACGGACGCGAACGGCACGCCGGCGACTCTGGTTTTGGAAACTCGTCAGAACATCCTGGCGAACGGCACAATTGCCCCCAATAACGAATCAGGTTTAAATCAGAATGCTGCTCGTCCGCCGCAAATTTATTCCTACCCGTTGAACGTTGCGCCCGCTTCGGCAACCTTTACGCGATTAACCACCTTTCCGACTCCCAGTAATTTTATTCCTTCCACTCAGCCGATTCCGAGCAATTCGCGTCAAAGGATGACTTTCAATTTAGCCCTGATTGAAATCGGCACGGGTAACAGTGATTTGGCGAGCGAAGCGTTTTATTTTCTACTTCCGACGACACTTTCGCAAAGTTCTGCGAGCTTTAGTTTTGCCACCGGCGCGAGCCGCATTCCCGTCTCAGCTTCGCCCGTTCCTACTCCAACGTCGAGTCCTTTGCCGTCGCCGAGTCCGACACCGATAACTCCGAGCGCAGTGCAAGGCGTGTCGCCCGGTATGCTGGTGATTCTCGATTTCACTTCCGGCAGTAATAATCAGGTGGTTGCGCGAACTGCCGTCGGTTCGCTTCAGAGAAGTTTTACTCTGCCGATAGAATTAAGCGGCGTAACATTAACGGTTAATGGTGCGGCAGCCGGTTTAAAATCGGTCAGCCAACAAGCGGTAGTTTTCGTCGTGCCGCCCGGTCTAACCGCCGCGGGTTCTAATCCGACCGTTTATCCGGTGGTCGTCAATAACAACGGCATCGTTTTTAGAGGTTCGATAACTATAGTGCCGGCGCGTCCCGATGTTTTTACATTTTCTCCGGTTCCCGCACCAAACGGTCGCGCCCAGATTTTTAATATAACCAATACTGTTTTTAGAACCGAGCCGTTCAACGTAACGACGTTGAGAATTAGAGGCGGCAGGCGCGTTCCGACTGTTCTTCGACTCTTTCTGACCGGCGTAAATGGTGTTACCGCTAACAATATTACCGTGCGAATTGGAGATACTACTTTGACCGGAGCGCAGCTGACGACCGGCGCGGTTTTGCGTGAGCCGGGTGTTTATTCAATTGATTTCGCGCTTCCGCCCGGACTTTTCGGCGCGGGCGATGTGCCGATTATCATATCCGTACTTATAAACGGCGTAACTTATCAAAGCCGACTTGATGATACCGCACCGCGTTTTAGGATTTTGTAAAGAAATGAGAAGTGAGAATTAATTCTCACTTCTCACTTTTTGGCAATGTTTTAATTAGGGTTGCTGTAAACTAATACGGTCTTGCGTAATTGATTAAGGTTCTTTGATAATTGGATGGCGCCTAAAAAAATGCTCTTGAATCGCTTTTAGAGCTATTGGTGAACTTTATAAACGCTATCGTGCTTGCTGCGAACCGAATGACAAGTTGCGCCGGCGGGCTTTGTATTTGATTTTATCCGGTGTGCGAGCCTCAGAAGCGCACGAATTTGGTATAATGTCGCCGACCAGAGCGCAAACCATTTTGCGGCAATTTGAATTTGTCAACACCCCGAAACATGATTCGCGCTTCAATGTGGCGGAAAATGAGCTAAGCGTTCTTAAGCGGGTCGGGATCACAAGATGAGTCGGCAATACAGGAAGAGCTGAAGAAACAATTTGCGGCGTATCAAGAACGCCGCAACAAAAAAGAAGTCAAAGTGAATTGGCAGTTTACAGCCACAGAGGTGCGAGTCAAATTGAAACGATTGTATCCGCCAATTAAACCTGCCTGAACATTAATACAAATTACTCATTTCTGAAATAAAAGATAGACGCTGGGGGCCTTTTTTTGTCGTCTTTCGGCTTTTCGTCTTTCGGCTTTTTATCTTTCGGTTCAACGACAATAACCGGCGGGTCTTTTGGTTTTGGGGGCGGCTTTTTGTCGCCTTCCTTCTGCGCCGATGCCGTTATTGAAAAGCAAATCATAACAGCAACGGCAAATAATAGTTGTTTTAAGGTTTTCATCTTGGTTCTTCCTCTTTCCTTGTTATTTTAAGGCACGAGGGGAAAGGTTGAAAGTGCGCCCGCGTTTTTGTTAAGCAAAATCAATGCCATAAACATCTACTGCAAATAAACAAATCAAAATCTGACTGCATTTCTTTGATTCAAATTCGCGGTTTCACGTTTTCCGCGTAATTTATACGAAATCGTCAAACAACTTGGCGAACATTCGGAAAAACGGATTATAATTCGCTTATCAATAAAATTACCACCGTTTCGCACGCTGTAAGATTATGACGAATCACCCCGACCGTCTAAAACAATTTCTTGTAATCATCGCAACCGTCGGCGTTATCGCGTTTAATTGGCTTGCCGCGAGCGGTTATCTCGGCGGCATTGACACGGGCGCGGTATCCGATAAATATCCGACGCTTATTACGCCTGCGGGCTATGCTTTTGCGATTTGGAGTTTGATTTATCTAGGCTTAATCGCGTTCAGCATCTACCAGGCTGTGCCTTCAAACGCGACGCGATTTCGCTTCGTCAGGACGGTTTATATTTTGAATTGCGCGGCAAATTGCGCGTGGCTTTATTTCTGGCATCAGGAAATGATGCTAATTTGCACGACAATAATTTTTCTGATGCTCGGAACGCTCGCCTATATCAACGTCAAATTGCAAACAACCGATTCGCTCGAAGAATTTTGGCTGGCAAAATTTCCGTTCGGGTTATATTTCGGCTGGATAACGGTGGCGACGATTTTAAATGCGACAATCGCTTTGATTTCTTTAAATTTTCATACGACTGCTTCGCTCGCCGTCGTTTTGAGCGCGGTTCTAATTTTAATCGCTACAGTTTTGGGCGTAATAATTCGCTTCAAACTCGTCAACATCTTTTATCCGTTGGCAATCGCGTGGGCTTTGACGGCAATCGCGGTTAAACAAAGCGGACAAACATTAATTGTCGCTTCTGCCGCCGTCGGCGTTATCGTTTTGCTGATTGCCGCCCTTTCCTTTCTGGTCAATATAAAAAGTTCAAGCAATGAATAACGGAAAAATCTGCGCTTCGGTCTGTGCGGAAACTGCTGAAGAATTATTTGAACAAATAAAACGCGCTGAAGCATTGGCGGACGTTATCGAACTGCGTTTCGATTGTTTGCGAGAGAATGAAATCAAGAATGCAATCGAGAATTTACCGAAGAATGATAAACCTTATCTCGCAACATTTCGCCCGAAAGAGCAAGGCGGAAAGCGTGAGTTAAGTTTAGGCGAAAGGCTAAAATTTTGGGAATCTTTTCTTTGGGCGAATAAAGATAAAATCTTTTGGGTTGATTTTGAGTTCGATATGAGTTTCGTCATTGATCTTCAAAAAACTTTGACAATTGCTTCTTCCCACGATTTTTCAGGCGCGTCCGAAAATTTATCTGCGGTTTACGAAGTTTTTTCAATTACCAACGCCGACGTTTTGAAAATCGCCGTTCAAGCCAACGACATCGCTGACTCAATCGCCGTTTGGAAACTGCTCGAACGGGCAAAAAAAGACAACAAACAAATCATTTCAATCGCAATGGGCGAAGCGGGAAAATGGACGCGCATTTTAGGTTTGGCGCACGGCGCGTTTATGACCTACGCCGCACTCGACGCAGGGAAAGAAACTGCCAGCGGACAAATCACGGCGCGAGATTTAATCGACACTTACCGCGTCAAAGAACTCGATGAGCAGACGGAAATTTACGGCATCGTCGGCAATCCCGTTTCGCACTCAGTTTCACCGTTTATGCACAACGCGGCTTTCAAACTTCACCGCCTCAACGCCGTTTATATTCCGTTCGAGGTCAAAAACCTCGACGAATTTATTGCGAAATTTATCAGAGAAGAAACCAGAGAAATTGAATTAAATTTCAAAGGTTTTTCCGTCACGATTCCGCACAAACAAGCGATTATTAAACATCTCGATTCGATTGATGAAACCGCCGAAGCTATCGGCGCGGTCAACACGGTAAAGATTATCGGCGGCAAACTTCACGGCTATAACACCGACGCGCACGGATTTATCGAACCATTAAGGAATGCTTACGGCGATTTGAAAAACGCAAAAGTCGCAGTTTTAGGCGGTGGCGGCGCGGCGCGAGCGGCGATTTACGGTTTGAAAAAAGAAGCGGCGAAAGTAACTGTCTTCGCCAGAGATTTAGAAAAGGGGCGAAGTTTAGCCGAACAATTCAGAATTCAAGATTCAAGATTTAAGATTCAAAACGAAAGCTATGATGATTTTGACATTGTGGTTAACGCCACGCCTTTGGGAACAATCGGCGGACTCGAAAACGAAACGCCCGCCGTCGCCGAACAAATAAAAAACGTGCGCCTCGTTTATGATTTAGTTTATAATCCTTTTGAAACGCGCTTTTTGCGCGAAGCGAAAAGCGTCGGCGTGCCAACCGTCGGCGGACTTGCAATGCTCGTCGCTCAAGGCGCGGCACAATTTGAGATTTGGACTGGAAAAGACGCGCCGCTCAAAGAAATGAGCCAAATCGCGCTCCGCAAACTGTAATCCTGACGCATCTTTATTGATGTCTCTTCACTTAACCACTTAGGTTGACCTTCTTTACTTGGGTTGACCTTCTAATTCTCTTGCCTTTTGGCGGTCTTTATCTGCCAGCATTTTCTCACCTTTTGCTTCGTAGGCATCAGCGCGATTGATGTAAGCCTGTGCATATTTAGGATCAATCTCTATCGCTTTTGAGAAATCTGCTATTGCCAAGCTGTATTCTTTTTTATCATTGTAAGTCTTGCCTCGATAGAAGTAAGCCGACGACTCTTTAGGATTAAATTCAATTACCTTTGTAAAATCCGCTATTGCCTTGTCATATTCTTTATTCACACTGTAGATATATCCACGATTGAGGTAAGCCAAGGCAGCTTTAGGATCAATCTCGATTGATTTAGTGTAATCTGCTATTGCTAAGTCGTATTTTTTATTCGCAATATAAACAGCTCCGCGATTGAAGAAAGCATAGGCAGCTTTGGGATCAAATTCAATTGCCTTTGTGTAATCTGCAACAGCCAGGTCGTAATCTTTTTTCTGATGGTAAAAATACCCGCGACTGTTGTATCCCGAAGCGCGTTTAGGATCAAGTTCGATTACCTTTGTTAAATCTGCTGTTGCCTTGTCATATTCTTTATTCAGACTGTAAATATACCCGCGCCTCGAATAAGCATCAAAAAAGTTTGAGTTTAACTCGATTGCTTTTGTGTAGTCGGCGGCTGCTTTTTCATATAGCTTTTTACCCTCATTAGCATTGCCTCGATTGTAATAAGCCCACGCATATTTTGAATCCAGTTCAATTGCTTTTGTGCAGCTCAATAAGGCTTCATCGTATTTTTCCAATCGCCGCTCCGCATAACATTTCGCTTCAAATTCTTCGGCATTAGCCGGGTTCTTCAATAAAGCAAATGCGGCAACCGCATCCGCTTTACCTTTTTCCGGCTCGTTATTTCTATAAAAAGCCGATGACCGCATTCTTAACGAAACTGCATTTTGCGGATTCTTTGCTAACTCAACGGTGGTTTCCTGAATGAGAGCTTTCACATCTTCATAAACCAATTTTTCCCAACGCTTTCGAGCTTGCTGCCCGCTTGATTGTGCTGATGCTGAGATATTTGTTTGAAGAATAAAAGCAGCAGCGACAAATAGACACCACAATCCGAGTTGTGTATTCTTGCTTACCATTAACTTTTTCATATTCATATCTATTACCACCTCAAGAAAAAGGATTTACTTGCCAAGTTGGATTGGTTTGTAGGGGTTGCGTTTCTGCCATCAAAATCATTCCCTTATTTGCTTATTGGTTAAAACTTATTTTTTATCCGACCTTTTAGCGCTTTTGGGATTGAAACTTTGCCCGATGTCTCCTTTGTCTTCACTCCTCTAAGCAATCCTTCATAACGTACTTTTTGCCGCTTTTACGCAAAATCACACAGTTGTCACTCTCAAACGGACCAGCCATCACAGCAGCCTTATCGCCGAAGAGTCCGCCGTCACTCAAATCCCATCCTTCTGCGAAATATGCCGGCACGCTATTCTTGCTTACAGGACCATTGAAATT
>MWVZ01000013.1_pt1 | contig 17095 bp, 15 predicted proteins | sample 1047221 | NCBI WGS metagenome assembly MWVZ01 (sample SAMN06349980, study PRJNA376086) | soil metagenome | isolation source: MS6-5 sample Antarctic (ecotone) soil | place: Antarctica | collected 2015-01-13
GAACTCGGACATCTCATCAAAGTCGCCGAAAGCCGCGACGAAGCCGTCACTTTTCTCGAAGATGAAAATTTCGATTTGATTATCACTGATTTAGACGGCGAACATCTCACGGATAACGGTGGCGACACTGACGATGGAATAACCTGTCTGCCCGAAGCCATTCCCGATTCCCGAAGCACTATTAAAGCCTTCAAAATTTGCGTCTCCAATTATAAAAACAACGAATTTACTGAAGACGAGCTAAAAAACTTTGTCGAAACGACGCTTAACCATAAAGCGAAATTTGTTGACCAAAAAGAGATTGTTCAAAATCTGCGCGAGAAAATCGAGTTTGAAATTCCGAGCCTAATTTCGCTGATGCACGGCATTTTGGATTATCTAATGAAGCGCGTCGAGAAAATCGGCGTAGTCAATTCGGAAAATTCCAATCTTTTTATCGCCCTCGACGAAGCGTTCGTCAACGCCGTCAAACACGGCAATAAGTTTGATGCGACCAAACTCCTGCGAATCACGGCGGAAGTTTCGCCCAAAGAAGCGCGTTTTACCATCGAAGATGAAGGCGAAGGTTTTAATGTCGCGGAAATTCCCGATCCGACAAATGTCGAAAATCTTTTTAAGACATCCGGGCGCGGCGTTTTGATTATTCACAACATAATGGACGAAGTGCGCTATAACGAACGCGGCAATCGCCTTGAGATGATTAAGAAAAGCGAGAACATTTAACATTTTTCATTTATCATTTATCATTGAACTATAAATTTCGAACACAACATTTATCAAGCTAAAAAAAAATTGATAACTGTTGAATGATAAATGATAAATGAAAATAACAATCGGACAAATCAACACAACGAACGGCGATATTGAAGGCAATGTCGCCAAAATTTTGGGGGCAATCGAAAAAGCCAAACAAGACGGCTCGGAAATGATTGTTTTTCCCGAAGTCGCCACGCACGGTTACACTTCGTTTGATTGGTTTCTGGACAAAGATATTATTGAAAACGCCGCCGCGCCTCTGCAAAAAATTATTCCCGCCACCGAAAATATCACGGCGATTGTCGGAACTGTCAGGAAAACCGACGACGCGAACGGACGCAAATTGTTCAATTCCGCCGCCGTTATTCACAACGGAAAACTTCTTGGATTTGCCGACAAAACCCTTTTGCCGGAATACGACGTTTTCGACGACCCGCGCTATTTTGAGCCGTCGGACGTGCGCCGAATGTTTGAAATCGGCGGGCGAAAAATCGGTGTCGTCGTCTGCGAAGATTTCTGGAACGACAAAACTTTCTGGACGGAAAGGTTATATGACGCTGACCCGGCGGATGAATTAATTATGCAGGGGGCGGATTTAATTGTCGCTCTAAACGCTTCTCCGTTTAACAAAGGTAAAATCAAATTGCGCTGCGAGATGGTCGCGCATCGCGCACGTTTGCAGAAAAAACCGATTGTTTTCGTTAATCTGATTGGCGGCAACGACGGCATAATCTTCGACGGCACAAGTCTGATTGCCGACGAGGAAGGCGATATTATCTTACAGGCAAAAGCGTTTGAAGAATTTGTCGAAACGGTTGAACTCGACATTCATAAACCCGACGCTCGCGGCATTACGGGAAACGAATGCGAAACGATTCGGCAAGCGTTGGTGTTGGGAATCAAAGATTACGCTCAGAAAAATCGTTTTTCAACAGCTGTTCTCGGACTTTCTGGCGGCATTGATTCAGCGCTTGTCGCAACCTTAGCCTGCGAAGCGCTGGGCGCAAAAAACGTTTTACCGGTGATGATGCCGTCGCCGTTTTCGTCGGAAGGCAGCATAAAACATTCTGAAAATTTGGCGGCGAATCTCGGATGTCGGACGCGCCTTGAGCCAATTTCCGCCGCGTTTGAAGTTCTCTTAAAACAAATGAATTTGCACAAACCGACGCACGGCGGCGAAAATCTCGCGGCGGAAAATATGCAAAGCCGTTTGCGCGGCGTGATTTTGATGACGATTTCCAACGCTGAAGGAAGATTGGTTTTGGCGACGGGCAACAAATCGGAACTCGCCGTCGGTTACTGCACGCTTTACGGCGACACAAACGGCGGCTTGGCGGTTTTGGGCGACGTTTTGAAAACGGAAGTCTATAAAATCGCTCGGCACATTAATGAATCGGCAGGACGCGAAATTATACCGAACGAAATTATTGATAAAAAGCCGTCCGCCGAACTCGCGCCGAATCAATTCGACCAGGATTCTTTGCCGCCTTACGATTTGATGGACAAAGTTTTGAAAAGATATTTTGAAGATAAATTTGCTCCCGAAGAGATTATCGCCGAAGGAAATGATGCAAAACTCGTTTATGATTTACTCAACAGAGTCGAATCGCCCGCCAACGAATTCAAACGCCGACAGCTTCCGCCGACGCTGATTATCTCAAAAAATGCTATCGGCATTGGACGCAGAAGACCTGTAACACACAAATATCACAGAAATATGAAAAGTTGAAATTTTTCATATTTCTGCAGGTAATTTTCAAATCCTTCGTTCTCTTGGAACAAAACGCCCAAAAAGGTGTCTAAAAGAATGGAGGTTTTTTATGTCGAAATTTACGAATCCTTTAAGTAACATCAAAATTGCCAGCCCGTGTTCGCAAGATTGGAATGCAATGATTGGCACGGAAAGAAAACGCTTTTGCGGCGAATGCAAATTGAATGTTTATAATTTGTCAGGAATGTCGCGCAACGAAGCCGAAAATTTATTACTAAATTCGGAAGGTCGGTTATGCGTAAGATTTTTCAGACGCGCCGACGGAACTGTTTTGACGAAAGATTGTCCGGTCGGTTGGCAAGCAATCAAACAGCGCGTATCGAAAACAGCGACGGCGTTTGCTTCGCTCATTTTCGCAGCTTTAAGCGGAATTGGTTTATCAAATTATTTTGCTCAGTCAAATAAAACTACACCGTTGACGGGAAAAATCAACGTGAAAAATACCGACTTCACAGTGAAAACACAGCCAACACCGCAACCAGAATTTGATTTGGGACAAATAAAAATTTCGGATAAAATCGAACCAAATTATCCCACTGAAGGCAGAATTAGTAACATTGAAGAAGTTCGCGGAGAAATAAAAAATCGGCGCAAACGCTAATTCTTCACAAAATAACCTTGCCGGGCGCGAACGCGAAGTTGGTTTGGATTAGTTAATCCGACATCTAGTTTGACGTATTTGTTGTTCGGGAAATCGCTTTCCGAATAATACTGCACTAGATATTGGGCGCGAAGCTCATTGGCAAGCTGCCGGAAAATTGTCACCAACATTTCTCCGTTTTTTCTGAAGTTTTGGGAATTTTGCGATTGGTCTTTGAGATTTGTCGGAAGGAGTTTCGGTAAAAAAGCCGTTCCGCCTGTTTCGCCGGCAAACTTCTGTAAATTCGATTGTCCGAAAATACTGCCTTTGTTTAATTGATAGGAGTTTCCGCCGGGATTTATCGAGTAAAATACCGAATCGGCATTTTGCAAAGTTTGCAGGACTCTGTTTTGTTCGCGGAGGCTGGCATCATTACGGGCTTTGACCGTCAATTGGTAGAGACTTTTCGAGTCAATCGTATCTATTTTTTTACCTAAACTTTTGTAACCGTTTTGAATTGAATTTCGAATTCTCTCGCTGTTCGTATCTTCGCCGTCGGAGATTACAACCACCACTTTTCGCCTGCCTTGCGGCGCATTCTTTTGCAGAAAATCGGCAGCGGCAAAAACCGAATCATAAAATGCCGTGAACGATTTGGTTGGCTGAATCAATTTTATCGAGGCGGCGGATTTTTCAGCCGTGTCACGCCCTTGAATTAACACCGGATTTGCGCCGATGCTAAAAATTGTCGCGCGGTCTTCCGGACGCATTACTTCCTGCAAAAACTTTGCCGCCGTTTCCTGTTCAAATTGAAACATCGTGTCTGTGCTTGCAGATATGTCAAACAACAAAGCTATTTCCAGCGGAACTTTTTCGGCGTCGGAAACCTGCGCTACTTCCTGCGGTTTATTCTCTTCTAAAATGCGAAAATCCTGCGCTTTAAGACCCGTAACCGGCTGACCGTCTGCGTCCAAAACCGAAACCGGAACGACAACAAGGCGCGAATCAACTTTGATTACTTCGCCGTCATCTTCGGCAGGCGGCGGTGTCGGCTTAACTTCCTGCGCGTTGACAGAAAAAGCAAAAGCGAAAAGCAGTGCGAAAATAATGACAAAATTTGAAAGTTTCACGTTTTTACCTCAGTGAAAAATACCTTTATAAAAGTGAAGAATACCGTATAAAGAGAAAAATACCGTAAAAGATACGCGGAAAAATTCTCCGGCGTATCTTTTTACGGTTCGTTTTTTAACAAATTTACTGTGGGTTTTCGTCTTTTCTAACTTCGACGTTTTGGTTCAACCCTTTGCTGACCGTTAATTTAACTTCGACGCGGCGATTTTGAGCGCGTCCTTCACGGGTCGTATTGTCGGCAACTGCCTGCGCCTCTCCGAAACCGTAAGAAACTCCGATACGGCGAAGCGGAACATTGTGTGTTTCAATCAAATAATCAAGCACGGCTTGAGCGCGACGGCGGCTCAATTCCTTGTTCTTTTTCGCGTCTCCGTCCGCAGAGGCAAATCCGGTCACTTCGATAAGATAACCTTTCATTGTCAAAGCGGTTTGCGCGAGATTATCAAGATTTTCTTTGCCTTCCGGCGAAAGAACGGCACTGTTGACTTTAAAGTTGACAGTCTGACTTGTTTGAACAACATAATCGTCCACTGCCGAAATTCTTTGATTAGTCGCATTAACACCTGCAATTGCGGCATCAGCCGTATCTTGAGCGGCTTTAGCGCCGCCGCGCGCGGCATTGGAAATCGCCATCAATTCGTCAATCTGACCTGAAACACGTTGAGCGTTCTGTTCGGCTTGCGTCAGACGGTCTTCAGCCGGAGCAACGCGACTATCAATCGAACGGGCAACTGCCAAATCGTTTTTACCAAACCGAACCTTTTCAGCCATCAAGCCGCCTGAACCATCGCCGCGACCTTCAACTTCTAAGTTTAAACCGCGAACAATATTGTTTGCCGGAACCGTATTTCCACCACCAAAAAATCCACCTTTGGTTTTGATGTTAGCGCCGGAGCCTAACATAACTTTCGTATCTACTCCGACAGTATCACGGACTGTAAAACCGGTATCGTCCTGCGCGACAACCACACCTTTGATTTTGTATTTTTGTCCGCTTGTTAAGTTACGAGTTTGCGCAACTTGGGCAAAAACGCCGACTACGCCTATCATTAAAGCTAAAAGCAACGCTGGAATTTTTTTCAACATATTTGAACTCCTATTAAAAATTATTTTTTGAGAACATCTAATTATGACGTTCATTGAACGGGTTGAGTTAATCGAACCCTTTAAAGTTTTTACTTTGAATTAAAAAATCTTTCTAAATACCGTTTAAGAGATTTTTCGGTAGAAACAACAAGTGGAAATCCACAACAATTATTGTGCCAGAGCAGATATTTACCCAAGCAAACTATTTAACTGAAAGCAAATATAAAGATTTAATCAATTATTTCTTTTTGTTGAAGAGGAGCGATTGTTTTATTAGCATACACAGTGGATATGAATAACTGTCTGCTATTAATTCAATATTGATAGAAAATGAGGCGACGCAGTTTACAAAGCAAACTGCGTCGTTTCCAGATATTTCTTCATAAAGGACAAAAATTTCTCAGCATCCGCACCGTCAACAATCCGGTGATCGTAAGTTAAAGCGAAATATGCCATCGAGCGGATTGCGATGTAATCGTCGCCGTCGGGACTGGTTAAAACTTTCGGACGTTTTTCGATCACCCCGACGCAAAGAATCGCAACCTGCGGCTGATTGATAATCGGCGTTCCGAAAAGACCGCCGAACACGCCCGGATTGGTAATCGTAAATGTTCCGCCCTGAACTTCGTCCGGGTTTAGCTTTTTCGTTCGCGCGCGGTCAGCCAAATCATTTGCCGTTAAAGCCAGACCGGAAAGCGAAAGCGTGTCGGCTCGTTTAATAACCGGAACAATCAAGCCCCAATCCAAAGCGACCGCCATTCCCAGATTTACATCGCCTTTATAAATGATTTGCTCGCCGGAAACTTGCGAATTAACAATCGGGAATTTTCGCAGAGCGTTAGTTACGGCTTGAAAAATAAACGGCATAAACGATAATTTTGTGCCGTAGCGCGTTTGAAATTCCGCTTTATTTTTCTCGCGGAACTTCGCCACATTCGTCATATCAATTTCATACACGCTCGTCACGTGCGCCGAAGTTTGTTTCGAGAACGTCATATGTTCGGCGATTTTCTTTCGCATCACCGACATCGGTTCGGTTCGGTCGCCGACTGCCGGAACGACTTGCGGGGCGGATCGAGTTTGTGATTGCGGAACAATTTGCGGAACGCTCGGCGCGGAAACGGTTCGCGCCGTCGCTGTTTTGACGAGCAAATCCTGCGGACGCAGAGCCGCGCCCGACTCGATAAAATTCAAAATATCTTTTTTCGTCACGCGCCCGCTCATTCCGGAACCTTCAATCCGCGCAATATCAACGCCGTGTTCTTTGGCGATATTGCGGACCAGCGGGCTGGATTTTGTTCGGCGTAAATCTTCGACGCTTATTTGCCCGTTAGCTTTCTGTCCGTTGGAAGATTCTCGTGCGTCTTCGATGGCGTCGGGTCGCCCGTAATCGTAGCTTCTGCCTTCGACTTCCCTAATCTCTCCTTTCTGCGCGACGGCTTGCGTTTCAGCAGACTGCAATCCGCCCGCTGACGCAGGTGATTCAGATATTGCCGCTTGCGTCGAAGGAACGTCGGTTGACATCGCTTCGGCGGTTGAATCAACGGCTTTCTGCTGACTTTCGACTTTCGACTCTCGACTCTCGACTCTCGACTCTGAACTCTGAACCGTTCCGACGCCGTTTTCGCTGCCGATTACGGCGACAACTGCGCCGACTTCCACCGTTTCGCCTTCCGAGGCGCGAATTTCAAGCAGCACGCCGCTTGCCGAAGCCGGAACTTCCGCGTCAACTTTATCAGTCGAAATTTCCAATAAAGGCTCGTCGCGTTCAATCTTATCGCCGACCGCTTTCAGCCATTTTGAAATTGTGCCTTCCGTAATGGATTCGCCCATTTGCGGCATCACGATTTCTGTCGAGTTTCCAGAGTTGTCAGAAGTTACAGAGTTTTCAGAGTTAGTCTCTGCACTCGCCGTCGCCGCTTGTGATTTTTCCGCAACTGATTCGTCCTTAATTTCTTCGGCGACCGCCTGCACTTCTTCAACTTGCGGCGGCTCTGACTGACTGCCGGCTGCCGGCTGCTGACTGCCGACTGAACTCTCGCCTTCTTCGCCTAAAATCCCAACTGCCGTTCCGACTTCGACGGTTTCACCTTCCTGATGACGAATCTCCAGCAAAATTCCCTCCGACGGACTCGGAACTTCAGCGTCAACTTTGTCGGTTGAAATTTCCAATAAAGGCTCGTCGCGCTCGATTTTATCGCCGACCGCTTTTAGCCATTTTGAAATAGTTCCCTCGGTAATAGATTCGCCCATTTGCGGCATTACGACTTCTACGCTCATAAAATCTCCGTGTGTTAAATAATGATTGAATAAATGTATAAAATAACTGTCAATAGAATACAAGAAAATGTTTGATTATAAAACAGAAGCGGAAAACAAACGATTACTCAATCCCGAAAATCGCTTTGTATTATAAAAGCGCGGCTTTCCCTAACAATGAACTCTATTGTTCAAAGGGGCGCCATTGATTGACTGCAAATAAACTTTAGTCATTCGCTAATCATACGCGCCACCAAAAATGCCGTACCTGCCGCCACGCTGCCAATCAAGCACGTCTGAATCGCGCTTTTCAGCGGTGTTGTTCCCGTGAAGGTTCCCTTGATATACCCGAATATAAACAGCGCGATAACCGTTATGACAACCGACCAGAGCAACGCCGTCTGCACCTCATCAAATAAAATATACGGCAGAAGCGGAATCAAGCCGCCGAAAATATACGCGCCGCCGATAGTTCCGCCGCTTTGCAGAGCGCGTTTCGGGTTCGGCTTTTCGAGTCCCAATTCAAACCGCATCATAAAATCGGCAAAATCCTTCGGGCGGGCGGCGAGCGATTCGACAATCGGCAAACTTTCCGCGGGCGTCAAACCGTAATTTTCGAGAATTTCCACTACTTTCGTCCTTTTCGTGTTCGAGCATCTGGTCAATTTCATACATTTCGCGGTCGTATTCACTGTCGTAATGTTCGACATCGGATTTTCCCGCCAGATAACCGCCCAAACCCATCGCAATCGAACCGGCGATTATTTCGGCAAATCCGGCGGTAACGATTATCGAAGTCTTAGCAACCGCCCCCGAAAGTCCGGCGGCGAGCGCGAACGGAACGGTCAAACCGTCCGCCATTCCAATCACGACATCGCGCACGACTTCGCCCGATGTAAAATGTTTTTCGACGTGTGGTGTGAGCGGCATTTTAATTTTTCTCCATCTCCATAATCTGTTTATCCTGCAACCGTTTGAAAATAATCAGCGACAAAATCGAACCCGTAAGACACATAAACATATCGGTTTGCGTGTCCCATTGATAACCCTGAGTGCCCAAAAACGCTTCCGCCGAGTCGCCCGTCGCGACGGCGACCCACCATTCGACGAATTCGTAAAAAGCCGAAAACGCGAGCGGAACGGCGACCGCCATAAAATAAGTCCACCATTTGCCGTTGATGATATTTTGACGAATGAAAACTTCACGGGCAATGAGCGCGGGCGAAAATCCCTGCATAAAATGTCCGACTTTATCGTAATTATTTCGCGTCCAACCGAATACTTCTTTGAAATAATCGAACAGCGGCATCTCGGCGTAAGTGTATTTGCCGCCGACAATCAAAACAATGCAGTGAAACCAGACGATAAAATAAACGAGATTGGTAAAACGAAATCGTTTGTAAAAAAGCGCGAAAATACCGACGGCGAGCAGCGCGGGCAAAACTTCCAGAAACCATGTAAAATAATCGTGCGGTTTTATCGCCGACCAAACGAGAATCAAAAACAAGCTGACAAGCAAAAAGACGTGAAATTTTCCGACGCGATTTTTTTCCGACATCTGATAAACAACTGATTGGCTAATTTTGAAAACAAGAACTATCGAATTATGAAGTAACAAATTATGATTTACAATCAAAGAATTTTGAATTTTATGCCGATTATTAAGATTGAATTAACGGTTAATGCGCCCGTCGAAAGAGTGTTCGATTTAGCGCGGTGCATTGATTTGCACGAAGCGACGATGTTAAAGCACAAGGAAAAAGCGATTGGCGGCGTAACGAAAGGCTTGATTGAAATGGGCGAAAGCATAACTTGGGAAGCGACGCATTTCGGCATCAAGCAAAAATTAACTTCAAAAATAACTGCGTTTGAACGCCCGAAACATTTCCGCGATTCGATGGTAGAAGGCGCGTTTGGACGTTTCGACCACGACCATTTCTTTGAACAACGCAGCGAACTAACTTTAATGAAAGATACGTTTGATTACGACTCGCCGCTCGGAATATTAGGGAAAATTGCCGATGCTTTATTTTTGGAAAAGTATATGCGAGAGATGTTGACGGAAAGAAATCAGATTATAAAAACGATTGCCGAAAGCGAAGATTGGCGAAAGTTTTTAAATGGAACGCCGTCATCTTGACGGCAAAAGTTTGCCAGCAAGATGCTGGCGTTCCATACTCAAATCAATTCAAGAAAATCTGCCAACTCTTCCGGCAGCGGCGCGTAAAATTCCATTCGCTCCAAAGTTTTCGGATGCGTAAAACTCAAGCGTTCGGCGTGAAGAAAAAAGCGGTTTAATTCGACGATTGCCTGGCGGATTTTTACATCTTTGACCGTCTTATCGCGCCCGCCGTTGTAAGTTTCGTCGCCGACAACCGGGTGATTGATTGACATTAGATGAACGCGAATCTGATGCGTTCTGCCGGTTTTAATTTCGACATTGAGAAGCGTAAATTTCTCGAATCTTTTTCGCACTTTCCACAAAGACACAGCATTTCGCCCGTGTCTTCTGATTGCCATCTTCGTGCGGTTGTGTTTCTCGCGGGCAATCGGCTGGTCAATGGTTCCCGCCTTTTCCGCAACCGCGCCGTGAACCAGCGCGACGTAGCTTTTAAAAACTTCACGGTTGCGAAACTGCTCGCTCAAATGCTCGTGGATTTGTTCCGTTTTCGCCACCACAATCAAACCCGACGTGTCTTTGTCGAGCCGATGAACGATTCCGATTTTGGATTTTAGATTTTGGATTTTCGATTGCTCGTCCAAATTGTCTTCAATCTTGAATCCTAAATCTTGAATCTTAAACCTGTAAGCAATCGCGTTGGCGAGCGTTCCGCTTGAAATGCCCGCGCCCGGATGCACGACCATTCCCGATGGTTTGTTGATGACGGCAAGCGATTCGTCTTCGTAAATTATCTCGAGCGGAATATTTTCAGGCTCGAAAGTTTCGGCGGGAAGCTCGGTTAATTCGATTTCGACGACATCGTCGGCGCGGAGTTTATAAGAAGATTTTGCCTGCGTTTGATTAACCGAAACATCGCCGTCGTCAATCAGCCGCTGCAGACGCGAACGACTCCGGCTTTCAATTTTCTCGACCAAAAAAGCGTCCAGACGTTTGCCTAAATCAAGCGATGAAGGATGAAGGATGAAGGATGAATTTTCTCCGTCGTCTTGAGATTCCATAATTACTCGAATTGAGTTTGGGCTTTTGATTCAAGGCTATGGACTTTTCGCAGCCGGTAAATCATAAAACCGACCGCGCCGACGGCGACAATCAAACTGATGATTTGCGACGTCGAAAGACCGCTTAAAGTCGTCAGTCCGAATAAATCGCCGCGCGGGTCGTCCCGGAAAAACTCAATCGTAAAACGTATAATCGAGTAAAGAATCATATAGCCGATGAGAATTTGTCCGTCGAAGCGTTTGTGCCGGTGAAGATAAAATAATACGGCGAAAACGATGAGCATTGCGAAAGATTCGTAAAGCTGCGTCGGGTGAAGATGCAGCGCGCCGCCCGCGCTGTCGTAAATTGGAACGCCCGTGTTTTCGTGTCCGAGTTCGGTAAAATGCACGCCCCAAAATAAATCCGTCGGTTTACCCCAGCAGCAGCCCGCCGAAAAACAACCTTGCCGACCGAAAAATTGCCCCAAAGCAACGCCGGGCGCGAAAGCATCGGCGACTTTCCAAAACGGAAGTTGGTAATAGCGAATTAGAAAAACGAGCGCGAAAAAGCCGCCCAAGAAGCCGCCGTAAAAAACTCCGCCGGAGCGCAGGAAATCAAGCGAGAAAAAATTAACGCCCTCTTCGGTGAACAGCATTAAAATCTTCGAGCCGACAAGTCCGCCGATAATCGTCCACAAGCCCAAATCGTAAATCCGCTCGCGCGGCAAACCATCGCGGGCGGCTAATCTTGAGGCGACAAATAAAGCAAGCAGTAACCCGGCGGCTAGTAAAACGCCGTAAGTATTTATAGGAAAATTGCCAATGCGAAAAAGTTCTGGATACATCTTTTGTTAGTGGTCAGTTCTCAGTGGTCGGTTGTCAGTTAATTTAAACCGCATAATAATTTCGCCGTCTTCGTCACTTTCACCTGTTTGTTCAAATCCTAAACCGGAATAAAGTTTTTCCGCGCCAATGTTTTCAGGAACGAAACTCAGGAAAACTTCTTGACAGTCATGTTGCCTCCGACAACTGCTTCGATTCGATGGGCATTCGTAATTTTTTCTCACTTTTCTAAACAACACAACCGCAGCCGCATTCAAATTTAATCTCGACGGGCGAAGTCAGCTCGCGCTTTTCACCTTTGAAGAAATGTAAAATTTCGTTCGTGTACGGATTAAAAACAACCACATCTTTGACGCTATTAGCCAGATAAAACGGAACGCCGATTTCCAAATCTTTTTTCTCGTAACCTTTGCTGATAACTTCGATTACCGCGTCGGGAATTTCCTTGACGGCTTCGTCGGTTTCGGTCGGCGTTCGGCAAAAAATTGAAATGTCCGGGCGTTTCAACGAGCCATCGGGAAACTGAATGTAAATATCGGCAACGTGAAAACAATCACAGGTTTGACCATTTGTTTCCGGTCGTTTAATCGAATCGCGAATGCGGTCAACCGCAGTTTGGTGACGAATAACGGGCGAGGCTTCCCAAACAGGCAAACCATTGACAATCTCCAGTTTGATGCCGAGTTCTTCCGCACGTAAAAGTTGTGAATCCATTTTAATCCGCCTCAAATTTTTCCGTTTCAAACGTCAGTTCAACCCGGTCGTAAATCTCGCGCAAACTCAATTGGCAATCTAATCGTTTCGATTTTCAAAAAATCGTCAATCGGGCCGTAACTTTGATACAGCCATCGGATTGGTGAGAACCGCTTTTTTCCGGCTCGTGAAAAAGCGGTTCGCCGCCGACAATCGTCAAATCCGGGTAAGCGAAAAGACTGGCGCTCGATGTGCGGACTTTCATATTCGGCGAAAGCGGTTCGCATCGTTTGCCTTTTAGAGAATTTCCGCCTTCACGCGCCAAATTCATACAAATTCGGCTGTGCGGCAGACTCTTGCCAGCCACCATCGCGTAAATTTCGCCGTCGAGAAATTCGCGGCGCGTGTCGGCTTCGCGTTCGAGAGTTAAATAATCTTCCGGCGTGGAAAGCGTTTTAGCTTTTAGTTCGGCAAGTCCCATAAATCAATTCCAATCGAAGAGTTCTTTTATCGCTTCCTTCGCGCCTTGCCTTCCGGTCAAATCAAGCGATGCGAAATCTTTGCCCGTTTCCAAACTTAATTTGAAATTTAAGAACGGACAGCATTTTCGCTCAAGATTGATAACGGTTATCAAATTTTGCAGAATCGAATCGTCAATCGAAAAACGAAAGCGAAAACCGTCGGGCAATTCCTGCGAATCAATCAGGGAGGCGGCGAGGTTACTCAAAACATTTTCGCGGCGTTCCTGTAATTCTGCAGCCGTCAAACTGCAAGCAATTGGAATTTCTTTGTCCATAAATCAAGCACTTAAGCAAAAATCCTGCGGCATAAACTTTGGATTAAATATTGAAAAACTTGCCAACCAAACTTTTGCCTTTTGCCTTTTTACTTCGTGTTTATTCGCCAGCCGTTTGTGCCATCGCCTTGCCGACTTGGACACGCGCCGGACGGAGTAATTTATCACCAAATTTGTAACCGCGAGCGTATTCAGCCGTAATGCGTCCGTCATCATCCGCCTTAGTTTCAACCATATCAATCGCTTCGTGCAGTTCCGGATTAAACTCCGCGCCGATTGACGGAACAGCTTCCACGCCGACATTCATCAACGCTTGCTCGAACGAACGAGCCGTGCCTTTCACGCCGCTTAGAAGATGCTCAAATGAAGAATCTTTTTCGCTCGCGCCAATCGCCAAATTCAGATTGTCCAGCACCGGCAGCAGCGTCGTCAAAAAATTAAACTGTCCTTGCTTGGCGCGGTCTTCCAGAGTTTTCATCAGACGCTGGCGCATCTCGGCGGTTTCGCGCTCCATCTGCGTTTTTATCTCATCGAATTTCGCCTGCACGCCGACGAGTTTTGTTTCGGCTGATTCGCGCCGCTCGCGCTCGCCCGTTAATTCTTTTTCCAATTTGATAACTTCGGGCGATTTTACCTTTTCAACCGTTTCATTGTCTTTAACGTCAACTTTTACTCGTTCGCCTTCTTTATTGAAACGGCGTTTATCATTAACGGAAACATCTTCCGCTTCACCTTCTATTATTTCTTCGTCGTTAAAATCTTGTTCGTTATCCATCTTTTTTTTATTAAACCAACTCATAAAATTTGATAAATGCTAATTTGCCAAAGCATCTAGTTTAACAAACCATTTATCACAAGGAAAATTTAGCCGCGAACAAACACAAACAGGCACGAAAATAGTTTTTGTTTCGATTTCGTGAATTTTCGTGTCTGTTCGCGGCTGAAATATTACGCCGCAGCCATCGCCGTTTCGGGCGTAAATTTCATCTGCCCGCTTTCCGCCGAAACTTTCACGGTTTGCCCGCTTCCGATTTCGCCGTTTAAAAGTTTGACGGCAAGCGGATTTTGAATCAGCGATTGAATCGCGCGTTTAAGCGGTCGCGCGCCGAAAGTCGGGTCGTAGCCTTCTTTGACGAGCAATTCTTTTGCCGAATCTTCCAGAACAATGGAAATTCCGCGGTCGGCAAGATTCTTCCGCAATCGTTCGAGTTGAACGTCAATTATTTGCGCGATGTGTTCTTTCCCGAGTTGTTTGAAAACAACAATATCGTCAATCCGATTCAAAAATTCGGGCTTAAAGTGGTTTCGCAAAATGTCCAAAACCATCTCTTTGACCGGCGTGTCAACCAACGCGGAAGACTGAATTTCACGCGAACCCAAGTTCGAGGTCATAATTAAAACAGTGTTTTTAAAATCAACCGTTCTGCCTTTGGAATCGGTCAGCCTGCCGTCGTCGAGAATTTGCAGCAATACATGGAAAACGTCCGGGTGTGCTTTTTCTATTTCATCAAACAACACAACCGAATACGGACGACGGCGCACGGCTTCGGTCAATTGTCCGCCTTCGTCGTAGCCGACATATCCGGGCGGCGCGCCAATCATTCTGGCAACCGCGTGTTTTTCCATATACTCGGACATATCGAGCCGCACCATCGCGCGTTCGTCGTCGAATAAAAATTCGGCTAACGCTTTAGCAGTTTCGGTTTTACCAACGCCGGTCGGACCTAAAAATATAAACGAGCCAACCGGACGATTCGGGTCTTGCAAGCCTGCCCGGGCGCGGCGCACCGCATTGGCAACCGCAATCAAACCTTCGTCCTGCCCGACAACTCTTCGGCGCAAACCTTCTTCCATCGTAACGAGTTTCTGCATCTCGCCTTCGAGCATTTTTGATACGGGAACGCCCGTCCATTTCGCCACAACTTCCGCGACATCTTCCTCGTCAACTTCTTCCTTGAGCATCACGCCGTCGGTTTGCAATTCCGAAAGCCGTGTTTGCTCGTCCGACAATTGCTTTTCGAGCGTCGGAATTTCGCCGTATTGCAACTCGGCAGCGCGGTTTAAATCGCCCGCATTTCTCGACTGTTCAAGCCGCAGTTTGGCTTCTTCAAGTTTCTCCTTCGCCTCGCGCATCTTTTCGATTTCGTCTTTCTCCGATTGCCATTTCGCTTTCATCGCGCCGGCTTTTTCCTGCAAATCGGCAATGCGCTTTTCAATATCGCCCAAACGCGATTTTGATTTTTCGTCGGTTTCCCGCGAAAGCGCTTGTTTTTCAATTTCAAGCTGCAAAATCTCGCGCTCCAAAACATCAATTTCCTGCGGTAAACTGTCAATTTCAATCCGCAATTTCGATGCGGCTTCGTCAATCAAATCAATCGCTTTATCGGGCAAAAATCGGTCGGTAATATAACGATTCGACAAAGTTGCCGCCGCGACAATCGCCGAATCCTTAATGCGAACGCCGTGATGAACTTCGTATTTTTCTTTCAGTCCGCGAAGAATCGCAATCGTATCTTCGACATTCGGCTCGCCGACATAAATTTGCTGAAAACGCCGCTCTAAAGCCTTGTCTTTCTCGATATATTTTTGAAATTCGTTGAGCGTCGTCGCCCCGACACAACGCAATAATCCACGCGCCAACGCCGGTTTTAACATATTTGAAGCGTCAATTGCGCCTTCGGACGCGCCCGCGCCGACGAGCGTGTGCAGTTCGTCAATAAACAAAATAATTTGTCCGTCGCTCTTTTCAATCTCTTTTAGAACCGCTTTCAGACGGTCTTCAAATTCGCCGCGATACTTCGCGCCGGCGAGCATCGAGCCCAAATCAAGCCCGACAAGTTTCTTGTTTTTCAAAGTTTCCGGCACATCGCCCGAAACAATTCTTTGTGCAAGTCCCTCGACAATCGCCGTTTTCCCGACGCCCGGCTCACCGATTAAAACCGGATTGTTTTTCGTCCGGCGCGATAAAACTTGAATTGTTCTTCTTATCTCGTCGTCGCGCCCAATCACCGGGTCGAGTTTTCCTTTTCGCGCCCGCTCGGTCAAATCAAGCGCGTATTTCTCTAACGCTTGAAAATTTTCTTCGGCGTTCTGGTCGGTAATGCGCGAACCGCCGCGCATCTCCGCGACGACTTTTTCGACATCTTCTTTGGTTACGCCGTTCGAGCGCAGAATGCGTCCGGCGTCGCCTTCCTTTTCTTCGCTAATCACAAGTAAAAGATGCTCGGTCGAAACATATTCGTCCTGCATCGTTTCGGCTTCCTTCAACGCATTTTGAAAAACCGTATTGAAGCGCGAACTAAAATACTGCTGCCCGCCGGAAACCTTCGGAAATCTGGCAATCGCCGTCTGCACGTCCGTTAAAATAGTGTTGGCGTTCGCGCCGAGTTTCCCAAGAATCGGGCGCAAGGTTCCTTCTTTCTGCTCAAGCATCGAAACGAGCAGATGTTCCGGTTCGACTTGTTGATTTTGATTTTTTTCGGCAATCCCGATTGCCTCCTGCACGGCTTCCTGTCCGCGAATTGTAAATCTATCGAATCTCATAAAATAATAATGATGAACTATGAACGATGAACGCTGAAATGGATTTCGATTCAGGGTTTCACTTTTGTTATAAAAAATTAGAACGCGGAAACGAGAAATCAGCATTCAATGTTCCGCGTTCATCGTTTAAAAATTAGCCGTTTGCCGTATTTGTTTTTTCGCTCCGCTGCACGTTGGCGTTAATCGTTTTGGTTTGGGCGTTTTCATTGCCGCTTGCTTTGATTTCAATGCGGTGCGGTTTAGCTTCCTCGCGTTTCGCTAAAGTTAAACGCAGCACGCCGTTTTCAAATTCGGCATTGGCATTTTCGCTCGAAACCGTCGGCGGTAACGTAAACGAACGGGTGAACGAGCCATACGAACGCTCAACACGGTGGAAATTATCGCTTTCGTCTTTTTTCTCAAAGCGGCGCTCACCGTGCAGAGTCAGGACATTGTTCTCAATCGAAATGTTCACATCTTCGGCAGTCATTCCCGGCAA
>MWVZ01000014.1_pt1 | contig 17068 bp, 15 predicted proteins | sample 1047221 | NCBI WGS metagenome assembly MWVZ01 (sample SAMN06349980, study PRJNA376086) | soil metagenome | isolation source: MS6-5 sample Antarctic (ecotone) soil | place: Antarctica | collected 2015-01-13
GTGCCAGGGCGCTACCTGCGCTTAAAAAAATAAATGCTGCAATAACAAATAATTTCATCTTTTTCATTTGAGTTTTATATGATGTTTTAATGATGCGTTTTTTGTTTATATTGGTTGTAAGGGAATTTGTGGATCGTTTACCTGCTTACGATTATTTGTATTTAGGTGATAATGGACGTACACCCTATGGCACCCGTTCATTCGAAACAGTGTATCGCTACACGCTGGAATGTGTAAAATGGATGCTTCAGCAAAATTGCCCACTGGTTATTTTAGCCTGCAATACTGCATCAGCAAAAGCTTTGCGCAGCATACAACAAAACGACCTTAAAAAATTATCTTTAACTGCAAGGTTACTAGGCGTTATCAGGCCAACTACAGAAGTTATTGGTAATTATACAGTGAGTAACCAAATTGGAATTTTAGCAACTAATGGAACAGTTCAATCAGAATCCTATCTTATTGAAATTGAAAAGTTTTTTCCACAGGTAAAAGTAGTGCAGGAGGCTTGCCCCATGTGGGTTCCGCTTATAGAAAATGGAGAGCACATCGGTAATGGTGCTGATTATTTTATTGAAAAGCACGTCATAAATATATTGAAATCTAATCCGGAAATTGATACATTATTACTTGCATGTACACACTACCCATTATTAAAAGAAAAAATTGAAAAACATTTGCCATCATCTGTAAAGCTTATTTCACAGGGAGAAATTGTTGCCAAAAGCCTTAAGCAGTATTTAAAAAACCACCCGGAGACGGATACATGTATTTCAAAAAGTGCACAACGTCTTTTTTTTACAACGGATTCAAGTGAAGATTTTAATAAAAAAGCTGGCAACTTCTTTGGTGAGTCTTTACACTCAATGCATATAAGTTTACAAGGATTTTAGCCAATCTTTTACTCCCTTATAAATTTGCTTGCTAACTTCCTTATGAAAACCTTCATCAAGTATTCTTTGCTCATCCTGTGCATTGCTCAGGAAGGCAACTTCTACCAAACAGTTAGGATATTCTGTAGAACCGCTTAATGCAAAATTGAACGCGCCAATATTTCCGAAATTATTCAACTTTAGTTCTAACATTCTATCTAAAATATATTGCGTAAGCGGCCTAAAGCCGATGTAGCGGTAATAAGTGCTTACCCCTTTTACATTTTTATTTCCGGCTGAATTTAAATGAATGCTGATCAATATATCCGCATCCTGCTCCCTCAGCATCAATGTTCTGTCAACCATGCTCAGGTCTGTATCGCTGTTACGCGTCATAAAAACCTTTGCTTTTTTCCTGGTCAAATATCTTTCCAGCGCTTTTGCCATTTTTAAAGTGTAATCTTTTTCCTGCACCTTGCTATTCAATCCTATAGCGCCGGTGTTTGTGCCTCCGTGGCCTGCATCAACTGCAACTTGCAGCTTCTTTATTTTAAGGGAGGCGGGTTGACGTTTAATGCGGATATGCAACACATCATTACTATAATAAATAAAATACCCCCAATGTTGCTGATGAATTAATTCAATATGAATCCGGAATACATCATTTTCTACCTGCTCTTGCCATACATTTTTTATTTCCCTTGCGGTTTTTAATTGAGTAATCCAGTTAGTATTATTTACTAATCCAAATACATCCACAATAATTTTTGATGGACAAATTTCCTGCATGCTCCTATAAGGCAAACGTTCTGGCAATGTCAGTGTTAGGTAATCATACTTATCATCCCCATAAACTCGCCAGCTTGCTGACAAATAAAAACCCTTTAATTTGATACTGCTATCCCATTTAAAATTTTGCTTTGGCAAATAAGCAATATGATGTGTCGATAATTGTACTTTATAATCCTCGTTTACGCTATCTATTACCTTAATTAAAATATTTGTATCGAGATAAGTCATTTTAGCGCCACCAAGACGATCATCTCCCAATCCATGCTCTAAATAAGGCAATAGCCCTGTAGTTCTTCCATAAAAATTATTTTGTGCAAAAAGATCAGAGCAGAAAAAACTTAGAGTAAGTACATATAGATACTTCATGAAAGAAAGATAAGTATAAATGCTCTTTAGTTTTTTTGGTAATACTACGACTGCTGAAAAGCAGTAGTACCCTATTTTCATACATCACTGAAAATTGATGAAATTCAATTGTATTTTGTTTTGTAGAAAAATTTAAAAGTTTCTATTTTGAAAAATCCTACCTTATGAATCCGGCTACAATTCTTGGCGTAATAGCCTGTTTTTCGTTACTGCTCCCGGTTTTAATAATTATTTACGGTAATTTATACAAACATTTAAGTCTCTTATCGCTTTTTATTTATTACCTGATTACCCTCCTTTATAATTTAGCAGATCAAGGTCTTATACCACTTTATAGTGAGGTTAGAAGAAAGCTTGGTATAGTTAGTAATTACCTGGATGTGGCTTTGATACTTATTGCCTTATTAATTTTTTGTACTTCAGTTAAGAAAAGAAATGCTATCTACATTTCACTTGCAGTTTTTTTATTGTTTGAAATATTTGTGGGTATTATGTTTCAATTTAAAAGGGAAAGCTTAACGTACATATTAGGCCCTGGTATTTTATTGATTTTTTGTTGGGCAGTAATATTATTTGCACAACATGTAAAATTAAGCATCGAAAAAAATAAAGGATTTGGAAAAACCTTTATGATCACTTCTATATTATTTGCTTATGGATGTTATATGATAATCTATTATTTTTATTATATACAAAAGACAAACGACGTTAGTGATGTTTTCCTGATCTATTATATTGTTTCCATCATTTCTTCCCTGCTAATGTCTGTTGGATTGATCTTAGTTTATAAAAAGACAAGGCAAATTAAAGAAGTACAGATAACACGAAAAGAATTAGCTGTTTTTTTCCACAGTTAAAGAAAGTATTGTTTTTGATCAATTAGTTCGTTTGCTATCCTTCTACGTGCCTCTTTGCTATTGAATGGCTGCGCTTTTGTAAATCGTTTTATACCCATTAAGATCATACGTTGTTCATCGCCTTCGGCAAAGGCATTTACAGCATCCTTTCCATATTTATTAATTTTATCCGCTGCGTCATATAAATAGCATCCTAAAATATCCTGGTAAATCGAAGCGTGTTTTGCTTCGCTTAATTTTATAACTCTTAACAACAAGCTTTCAGCCATAAAAGTTTCAATTGCCATATCGGCTATATTCATCAACACTTCCTGCTCGGTCTCTAACTTCATCATCAATTTTTGTACAGCGGCACCAGATGTTAGCAGCACGGTTTTTTTAAAATTACTAACCAATTTTTTTTCTTGCGCAAAGGCCAGTTCTTCATCTTCATTAAAATCCGGAATACTCATTAATTCCTGTTGCACTTTCATGGCTGCACCCATAATATTTAACCGTCCCTGCATGGCACGTTTTAAGGTCATATCTACTGTAAGCAAACGATTTATTTCGTTAGTACCTTCAAAAATGCGGTTGATGCGGCTATCTCGGTAAGCCCGGGAAATATTATATTCAGCGCTAAAACCATTGCCACCATGTATCTGAACGCCTTCATCAACAACGTAGTCCAATGCCTCGCTTCCCTGCACTTTTAAAATAGCGCATTCAATAGCATATTCTTCTGCAGCTCCCAACAAAGCTTCACTAAAGTTTTTTCCTTCTGTCAGGAGCTCAGCTTCTTTATCATCAATCCATTTAGCAGTACGGTATAAGGCACTTTCACCGGCAAATATTTTTATTACCATTTCTGCCAACTTATACTTAATAGCACCGAAATTGGCAATAGGTTGCTTAAATTGCTCGCGGGTAATGGCGTATTCTACAGAAGTATTAATTGCTCTTTTAGAACCACCTAAGGTTGCGGCTGCTAATTTTAGCCGTCCGATATTTAAAATATTAAAAGCTATTTTATGGCCCTTACCCATTTCGCCTAATAGATTTTCGACGGGCACTTTACAATCCTGGAAATACAATTGTACAGTTGACGAGCCTTGTATGCCCATCTTATGTTCTTCCGGACCTTGCATAAATCCTTCGGTCCCTTTTTCTATAATAAAAGCAGTAAACTTATCACCATCCACTTTTGCAAACACAGTAAAAATATCTGCAAAGCCTCCATTTGTGATCCAGCATTTTTGTCCGTTTAAAAGATAATATTTACCATCTTCACTCAAACGTGCCGATGTCTTTGCTCCTAAGGCATCACTGCCACTGTTAGGTTCAGTTAAACCATATGCACCTACCCATTCACCACTAATTAGCTTAGGAATATATTTTTGCTTTTGCTTATCAGTTCCAAAATATAAAATAGGTAAGGTGCCTATACCGGTATGGGCGGAAAAAGCAACAGAAAAAGAATGACCGGCCCCTAAATAATCGCTGACAATAGTAGAAGTAACAAAATCTTTTTCTAATCCGCCATATTCCCCGGGGAATGAAGTAGCCATCAAACCTTGCTGGCCTGACTTTTCAACTAATGATCGCATAAGGCCGGGCTCCAGGTTATCAATTCTATCCAATATTGTAAATATTTCAGTGTCTAAAAACTGGTCGCACATATCGCGAATCATTTTTTGTTCTTCAGAAAACTCTTCGGGGATAAAGGTGTTATCCGGATCGCTTTCTTTTATCAGCCATTCACCGCCTTTAAGGGTTTTGTTTACGGTTGTTTCCATTTTATTCGTTTAAAGTTTTAAAGGTTAGTTGTTTGTCTGTTGGGAAGTTGGCAAGTTCACAAGTTTCAAGTTTACCGTTGATCGTCTTCGTACTTCGTATTTCCTACTTCGTACTTATTTCACTATTGTCCATTCAAATTGTCATATACTTTTTGTAATACCTCTTTACATAATTCCACTTGATCCGCGGGCACACCTTCTAATGCTTCGTTCAATGTTTCTTCTGCTAATTGCATGGTTTGCTCCTGCAACTTCAAAGCTGCTTTTGTTAATTGCACTTTATTTATACGTCTGTCGTTTTCATGGTTTACGCGCTTCACTAAATTCAGTTTTTCAAGATTGTCAATCAGTCTTGTTATACTTGGCTTATCTCTAAATGTAGCGTGGCATAACTCCTGCTGACTCATGCCATCTTCTTTCCACAAATGATATAAAACACTCCATTGTTCAATTGTAAGGTTCAGGGTATTTCCATTGAATTTCTTTTGCAGACGGCGGGCAATTGCTGTCGATGCTTTGCCTGAAATAAAACTATATAATTCTCCTTTTTTGAATTGGTTGTTTGACATATAGTTGTTTATGCAACTAAGTAAATGTATACACTTTCTTTTAATAATGAAAGGAAATACGAAAAATTTAATTTACCGTTAGCTTTGAGCGCATGGTACTTATTTTGGTTGTGATATTTTTCTTTTTTCTTTATGCTTGCCTTATTTTTTATTATTGGTACCATTGGAATCAACTTCCATCTTTTGAAACTCGGGAACATGGAAATAATCTATTTATATCAGTAATAATTGCTGCAAGAAATGAAGAAAATAATCTCCCTCAGTTATTAAAAGCTATTACTGCGCAAACGCATCCAAAACATTTGTTTGAGGTGATTATTGTTGATGATTTTTCCACCGATAACACACTAAAAAATATTCAGCCTTTTATAAATGCATTTGTTCGTGTTATTCATCCTGCGTCAGATAAAAATTCTTCTTCCAAAAAAAAAGCAATAGAAGCTGGTGTGATGGCGGCCAAAGGTGAATTGATTGTGATTACAGATGCCGATTGCCTGCCCGGACCTGAATGGCTGCAAACAATAGCAAATTTCTCCACGGGAAAAAATGCTGTATTTATTGCAGCACCGGTAAAGTTTGCATATGAGGCTTCTGCACTTCAAATTTTCCAGGCGTTGGATTTTATGGTATTGCAGGGAATAACCGCGGCAAGTGTTTTTGCAAACTTTCATAGCATGTGCAACGGGGCAAATCTTGCTTATACAAAGCAGGCATTTTTAGAAGTAAATGGTTTTGAAGGAATAGATAAAATATCAAGTGGAGATGATATGCTATTGATGTATAAGATATGGAAAAAACATCCGCAAAGCGTTCAGTATTTAAAAAGTAAAAAAGCTATTGTCTCAACTCAACCAATGCTAACCTGGAAAGATTTTTTTATGCAACGCCGGCGCTGGGCCAGTAAGACAATTTATTATGACGATAAACGTGTGTTAGCCACACTGGCATTTGTCTATCTTTTTAACCTGCTATTTATTGTATTACTTGTGGCCTCTTTTTTTAACCCTTTCTATTGGTGGATGGTACTTGGGTATTGGATATTAAAAACACTTATTGAAATGCTTTTTGTTGCATCGGTAGCCAAATTTTATTATGAAAAAAAATTGCTCTTTTATTTTCCATTTTTTCAACCCTTGCATATTTTTTATACAGTGGGTGTGGGCTTGTTAAGTCAGTTTGGTAAATATGAATGGAAGGGAAGGAGGTTGAAGTAGTTTAAAATTTAGGATTTCAGGTTTTCTGAAATTCTCGGGTTCACAAGTTTACGTTTATAGTTAATCATTGATCGTTTTGTAGTTTGATACACCTGTTCATTTTATTTTCTTTTTAACAGCCACTTTTTTTTGTCACTCCCTTTTCTGATTTTTTATTTCTTAGTTCCTTGTTCGATATTCCTTGTTCCTTGTTCGATATTCTTTTTATCTTTCTTACATGAAACAATCATCATCTTTTTGGAATGCTGCCTGGCGCCGCTTAAAAAAGAACAAGGCGGCCATGGCGGGTTTAGTGATGATTTTCTTCGCTTTATTGATAGCCATTTTCGGCTATTTTATTGCACCTGATTCATCGCCATTTGCCAATAGAATTATATTGGAAATAGGCGGACAAAAACCTGGATTTGAACAACGATTTTTATTGGTAAAAAAAGAAAATAATACTGAGCCGGCTAATTTATTTGAAAGAGCAATTTCAGGTAAAGCAGATCTGTATGATTTCATTGCTATAGTAAATTGGAATGTTATTAATGACAGTATCATCGTTGAAAAATATATTGATGAAGGAGTTACAGAACGTTTAGCATTTCCTAAAAATAAATTAGCAGCGCAGCCTGTTATATCGAAAAGATTTTTATTGGGCACAGATAAATACGGCAGAGATATTTTAAGCCGCCTCATTATTGGCACAAGGGTTAGTTTAAGTGTTGGGCTGATTACTGTTTTAATCTCGTTGACTCTCGGAATCATCCTTGGTGCAATGGCAGGCTATTTTGGTGGGAGAACTGATAATATCATTATGTGGCTGATCAATGTTATCTGGAGCATACCAACCTTATTATTAGTATTTGCTATAACACTTTTATTGGGCAAGGGCTTCTGGCAGGTGTTTGTAGCTGTCGGGTTAACTATGTGGGTAAATGTGGCAAGGTTAGTACGCGGGCAGGTTTTGGGCACGAAAGAATTACAATATATCGAGGCCGCTAAAGCCCTTGGGTATTCTCATTTTAGAATTATTGCTAAGCATATCCTGCCCAATATCATGGGACCAATTTTAGTAATCGCTGCTTCTAATTTTGCATCTGCTATTGTTATTGAAGCAGGATTAAGTTTTTTAGGAATTGGTGTACAGGCGCCGCAACCAAGTTGGGGATTAATGATCAAGGAAAACTACAATTTCATTATTACACAAAACCCAATGCTGGCGCTTGCACCCGGCTTTGCTATTATGATATTGGTATTAGCCTTTAATTTATTGGGGAATGGGTTGCGGGATGCCCTCAATGTTCGTGGAAGAATTTAATTCTTTTCTTGTTTGGATATCAGCAATTAGTAGAACGGCTATACATAGATAAAACACACTTCCAATTTTATCCGTTTCAATTAAATCACTCAAAAAATTCACTGAACAAATCATGCTCAATATAACAGCTACAACCCCAACAGTTCTTTTCCAAAAAATATCATTTGTCTTCCTGTAAATCCGTTGCGCACTATGAAAAAAGTAACCAATTAAAAACAGCAGCAGTAGCAGTCCAATTATACCCTGCTCAATCAGAGTCAATAGAAAATAATTATGCACAGTAGAGTGATCATCATTTCTGCTAACCCAGGTTTTAAAAGCTCCAATTGTATAACCCTGGTAAAAAGGATAAAAGGTAGCCGGTCCTGTGCCGGTTTGCCAATGGTCTTTAACTATTCTTACACCGGCTATCCATCGGTAAAATCGTTCTGCAGTTGATACATCTTTTAGCTGGTAAGTAGCTATTAGATGTTCTTTAAAATTGTTATGAAAAATGGTATTGTTATAATCATGCGCATACTTAATATACCTATCATCTTTTTTTAACCAGATAACTGCGGTTAACATAACTACAATCGATAAAACATAAGCATAAACAAGCAAGCGCTTTTTCAATAGCCAGAATGAAATGATGCCAATAAACACGGCCAGCCAGGCTCCTCTAGCATAAGAAAAATAAGTTGCTACTATTAAAATGAAAAAAATAATAAATAAGAAAAGCGTTTGTTTTTTAGAAACAACCTTCATAAAAACAAGTACAATAGGAAGTGCACAAATAAGTAAGGCAGAATAATTTACATGATTGCGAAAGAACGGTAATACACTTTCATTAATACTACCGAATGTAAAGCCTTGCAATGCATGTCTGTACAGGGCTACCATAGTACATACAATCATAGAAAAGCAAAAAATCAAGACTGTTGCCAGTATTTTTTTTCTATCATTTAATAAGGATAATGGCGCAATAACAAATGCGAATAAGTACCAGCTTTTTGCGAGTAAAAACTTATATGAGACCAATAAATTTGTTGAAAACAATACGGAAATCCCTATCCACACAAACTGTAACAACAACAATAGAACTAAATGAGAAAATATTTTCCGGAATTTTATTTTTATTCTATTGAAAAATGAAAATGCAATAGTTGAAAACATTACAAGCAGCATTAAGGGCTCATCCGGCAGATCTATAGCCAAAGAATCTGCCACTGTAAATTCGACAGACCATGGAATCGAAGCAATTAAAATATAAAATATAGCAATTGGCTGGTGGGCAATTAAAAAACAAAGAAGTACTGCCAACGAAAACAGCAACCATCCTTTTTGATCAAAAACAATAGTGACAACAGATCCAGCTATCAACAGAAAGGAAAAATAGCAAAAGTATTTTAACTGTATATTAGTTATGCTTTTCATACCTGCTTCTACCTTCAAGAAAAAAAGCTAAAAGCAAACCAAATACAACTGAGACAAATGCCGTCAATAATAAGGTTTGCAAGACGTTTGGTTTATCTGGTTTTGCAGATACACGTGCATGCTCCACCACTAAAACTGCCGGTAGATTTGTATTCAAAACCAATTGATATTCAGCAATCAGTTTCTCATACTGATTCAACTGCTCGTGCAGGCTTTTATTTTTAATGGAAAGCACAAGCGCCTTTCGTGAATCCATGCTGCCAGAAGAATCCGCACTAGCTATAAAATTGTTTTGCATGGCTGCATACTTTTCCTGTAGTTTTTGTAATGTCAGTGAATTGCTTTGATTTTGTAGTGATTGGTGTAGCTGTTGCAATTTTTGTAAAAGTCCGTTAGCAAGCACGGAAGCCAATCCTGCATCTTTGTTCCATACCTTAATCCTCAATTCGCCATATTCACTCTTTATTACTTTCGTATTCTTTTTCAGATCAAGAGCAGCCGCTAATTCATTTTTAAATCCCTTGCTTAAATTATTTTCTTTAGCGAGTGCTATATATAAGGTATCCAGGCTAGCTGTGCCAATCATTTTATCCAGGTCGTCTGGGTTTCCCAGGCTTGAATATAATTCCTGCACATTGGTGTTAAATATTTTTGCCTTGTCGGCAGACACTGAATTTGCAGGTAAAGCAGTAACTGTTGACAAATATTGTTTTGGAATAAATAATAAAAGAATAAATGAAAGAATGATATTAACTATTGTCAAACCTGCAATTAGTTTCCACCATTTTTCTATAATACTTATTAAATCAGGCATGAAGATCAGTTGTTAATGAAGAGCAGTTTCTTAAATCCTGCTGTTTGTACAAACATAATCAAAGCTGCAATAATACTTCCGCCCGCTAAAAGAAAGATGGGATGATAACCGGCTTCTTTGCCTACGTAGAAAAGAGCAAGAAGTAAAAGACCTGAAATGGCGTAAATAAAAAAAGAAGATGGTGAAAATGAAATATTCATTTTTTTTTGTTGCCGTTATAAAAGAGGAAATAGCGCAAACGTATTGGCTGATCAATGCAGCAATGCAGCAAGCAGTGGCACCATAAACAGGAATAAAAAAAAGATTGATGACTATATTAATTAGTACAGATGCAAAAATAATCCGTATGAATGTTTTTAATTCTCCTGCTGCAGTCAGTAAAGATCCGTAAATATGAATTAAATAATAGGCAGGTAATGCTGCAATAGTAAAAACCAAAATAATAGATGCATAATCAGCAATAGCAGGATAAAGCAACTCCCTGACCCAGTTAGCAAAAACACTAATAAACGAAACGATTACTATACTAAAAATAAAGAGCACATGCCGTAAATTAAGAACGAGATTTTGTATAATCAGTGGCGTTTTTAAATGCCTTGCTGCGAAAGGAACTAAAAAAGATGCGGCTAAATAACCAACCATATTTCCTGCGTCCAATAGACGAAATGCAGAAGCATAAACACCTGCTTCATTAGCGCCGTTCATATGAATTCGCTCCAGTAAAAAACCATCCAGGCGGTTATGAACAGACATTAATAAAATAATGATAATAAAAGGCAAAGCAGACCTGACAATATAAAATGATGATTCAGTAAAATGCTTGTTTTTTGATAAAATATTTGCAGTAAAACCAAATGCAACAAAAATAGTAACGGCAGTACAGCCTATTTGAATCCATAAAAATGTATTTAGTGTAATGGCAGAAGTAAAAAAAGGTAAATTAAACAATGCACCCGCGATTAAGATCATCAGTAATTTATCCATCACCGATACCCAGGCGTCTTTTACAAATTGTTGTTCAGCCGTCAGCAAGCCTCTGAAAAAAAGTAAAAAAGAAGTCAGTATTTGTATGCCGCATACCAATAAAACAATATCCATTTTTTCAATACCTGACATCCGGCAAACTGCATAAATAATAATTAAATAAAGAATTGATAAGAGGCATTTAAGCCAAAACATTTTTTTTACATCCCCTAACTGGCCGCTTGCTAATTGTCGGTTTAACCTGTTGGTAATACCCGCATCCATAATAAAGCTTAAAATGATACTTAAGTTTAAAATGGAAAAATAACTGCCGTATATTTCATGCCCTACAGTATTTTGCAACTGCCTGTCAATACCCAAAATCCAAACTGGCTTGACAATAATATTAAGAACTATCAGCCACGACAAGCCTTTTATAAATCCGGACAATTTCATGTTAAAACAAGTGCAACAAACATACTATCATTTGGAATAAAATGATATCCGGATAGTGTTGAAACAATTTTATTGATTGACTATTTTTTTTTGCGAACGAATGTGACAACGTACTATTCAAGAAAAGTTGATTAGAATTACATTTGCATAAGACAAAAAATTATTCATGAAATTATTAGAAAATAAAGTCGTGATTGTAACCGGTGCAGCCCGTGGCATTGGCGAAGGCATTGCACTAAAATTAGCGGAGCATGGCGCTCATATTGCTTTCACTTTTGTAAGCGAAGGGAGTGCAGAGAAAGCAAAAGCGTTAGAAGAGAAATTAACTGCAAGTGGTGTAAAAGCAAAATCCTACCGAAGCAATGCAAGTGAGTTTGCTGAATGTGAAACTTTTGTAAATGATGTAATAGAAGAATTTGGATCTATAGATGTTTGTGTGAACAATGCCGGCATATCAAAAGATAACTTATTGCTGCGTATAACACCGGAAAATTGGGATGAGGTAATGAACACCAATTTGAAAAGTGTTTTCAATATGACAAAGCAGGTCATACGTCCCATGATGAAAGTAAAAAGAGGGAGCATTATTAATATGAGTTCGGTGATTGGTTTAATGGGTAATGCGGGTCAAAGCAGTTATGCTGCCAGTAAAGCAGGCATCATTGGTTTTACAAAAAGCGTTGCCAAAGAATTGGGCAGCCGTAACATCCGTTGCAATGCCATTGCGCCGGGTTTTGTTGAAACAGATATGACCTCTTATTTAAAAGAAGGCGAGCAGGCAGATAAATATAAAGCCGGTATTCCTTTGGGAAGATTTGGTACGGTTGAAGATATTGCGAATGTTACATTATTTCTTGCTTCGGAGTTGAGTGCTTATGTAACCGGGCAGGTTATCAGCATAGATGGTGGGTTGTATATGTAAGATCCGGCCCCCTTAATTCCGCCTCAGGCGGAGAATAATCTATTCACAGCCCTCGCTTAAACAAAATACAAGCAAAATTCCAATCACTTTACAAAGCGACACCTTTCGTTTTTATAATCGATGATGAACTATGCGGGTCTGAGTGCAGGTGGCCTCTCCTAATGCAATAATTTGATATTTTTCTTTTTAATATAATAGTGCCAAAGTATCATCGTGGCAATAGAGCGATAAGGCTTCCACGTTTCAGCTATCTGCATCAATTCTCCTTTTGTTGCGAGTGGTAATTGTTTAACCATTCGCATGGCATTCACCATCGCCAAATCGCCGAGAGGGAAAATATCTGTTCTTTGCAAAGCATGAATTAAAAAAATATCAACCGTCCAATCACCGATTCCTTTTAATTTTATTAATTCTTCTCTCACCTTATGATCAGACTGAAAAGCAAAACCTTTTAAATTTATTTGTTTGGTGGTAATTGCCATTGCCAATTCACGCACATAAACAATTTTCTGGCGGCTGAAATAACATTGGCGTAATTCTTCATCAGTTAAGGCTAAAATATTTTTGGGTGTAATCCTGATTGATTTTTCTTTTAATTTTTTGTAAGCAGCGTAGGCAGATGCCAGCGAAACCTGTTGCTCTAAAATAGTTAAAACCAGTGTCTCAAATGTATTGGGACGCACCCAAAACGGTGGATAACTATACGTTGCAATAATGTATTTTAAATCATCATCTTTTGCTGCCAACTCATCACATATCTTATAAAAAATATTTTTGTCAAACTGCTTGATCATTTTAAAATGAAAGCCAGCATTGGCCAGCTTTTTTTAATTATTGACATTAGAGACTTTTCAGCGAATTGTGCAACATGGCTTAGGCAGGCTCACCCTGACAATCCGTTTTTTTATGTTGCAAAAATTATCATGCCTTAGTTTTAAACTTTTCAATGGCTTCTTTGGAGAAATTACCTAATACTAAACGCCCACTGATCTCTGCACGCTTGAATAACAGGTCATCCCAATCATCCGTTCCTTTCCAGAATATTTTTTTCAATTCCAACATCGCTTCAGGGCTTGAATGGGCTAATTGGTTTGCTAACCTTGAAACAGATTCATCCATATTCTCAATAGCCGGGTGCACTTCTGCAAACAGTCCTTTTCTTCTTGCCCAGTCTGAATTGCGCCACATTGTGGCATCAATGGATAACTGCGAAAAAGCAGATGTCCCAATCTTACGCTCCACTGCAGGCCCCACTACAAATGGGCCTATGCCTATGGCAAGCTCACTTAATTTTACCTCCACACTTTCAACTGCAATGGCATAATCCACCGATGCCGCTATTCCTACGCCACCGCCAACACATTTTCCATGTATGCGCCCAATAATTAGTCGTGGACATTTCCGCATGGCATTGATAACATTTGCAAAACCACTAAAAAAATCAAACCCTTTTTTTTCATTATCAATAGCTGACAATTCATTAAAAGAAGCGCCGGCGCAAAAAGCTTTTTCTCCTCCTGAACGCAACACAATTACTTTGGTTTCTTTGTCCGTTCCTGCCGTATGAATTTCATTGGCTAATTCTTCCAATATCCTTCGTGGCAGGGAGTTGCTTTGCGGATGAAAAAATTCAATGGTGGTGATACCGTTGTGTGTTTCGTTATCTACGTAGCCGTTTATGATGTCCTTTGCCATAGCTAAGAGTTAAAAGAGAAAAGGAGAAAAAGAGAGACTAAATATCCTGTTTAGTTTTCATTTCTTCATTTCCAAAATTATTAAATACGCGGTGTATTCCTTCTTTCATTAATGCTACTTTAAAATTAATCAACATACCATGTTTTAAATTTAATAAAGATAGATGAGTGCGCATTTGATTGAAATAAACAGAAGGCAAAGGATGTACAGATTTAAGCTCTAACACTAATTTGTTTTCAATGAGCAAATCTAATTTGTAGGCTTTTTCAATGTATAGTCCCTCATACTTTATTGGTAAAACTAATTGCCTTTTTGTTTCAATATCAAGGTTGCATAATTCATAGTAAAGTATCTCTTCATAAACTTTTTCAAAACAGCCCGGCCCAACCTTCGAGTGAATTTTTATACAGAGGTCGACTACAATTCCCGTAAGCTTATTTATGTCCATTGGTATTTTTTTATGCTATGAGAAAAGAGCTAAGAGAAAACCGAAAGAGAAAAAGAGTTAAAAGAGTTTAGCTAAAAGAAATCCCAAAAAAGAAAAAGAGTTTTCTAATAGGATTTCTCCTTTCTTCTCCTTTTCTCTTTTTTCTTCTCTTAGCCCTTCTTAGCCACCATAGTCAGTATCGTCCCCACACCCACATGTTCTCCCGTTTCATCCAGCATTTCCACCAGCCATTTTACTATTCCTTTTGGAATGTCTGATTCCTCCTTTGGATCTTGTGGTAATTTTTCTTTACAGGTAAAACGTATAGATAATTCAGCGCCTGGATAAACAGGTTTTGTAAACCGCAATTCATCAATACCATAATTTAATAAAACCGGACCAAGATCACTTCCATCAACAAATAAACCTGCTGCGGCACTTAATACAAAATACCCATGCGCTACCTGCTCGTCAAACATAGTTCCAGTAAAATCAGTTTCTTTTTTATGTGCATAAAAATGATCGCCGCTTAATTCAGCAAAGGCATCGATATCTTTTGAAGTAATGACTCGTTTTTCTGTGGTGATCTGGTCGCCAATTTCCAACTCTTCAAAATATTTACGGAAGGGATGAACAGCAGTTTCAATCCCTTTTGCATTTGGCTGGTAAGATTTTGTGATAGCTGTTATTGAAGTCGGCGATCCCTGGATGGCAACTCTTTGCATATAGTGTTTTACGCCTCGAACGCCACCCATTTCTTCGCCGCCACCGGCTCTGCCCGGCCCGCCATGAACAAGCATCGGCAGCGGAGAACCATGACCGGTGCTTTCTTTTGCACAATCTCTGTTCAACACTAAAATGCGGCCATGATGCGTGGCAGCGCCAATTACAAATTCAGTTGCAATTTTATCATTTGCAGTAACGATGGTACAACACAAAGAACCTTTTCCTTTTTTAGCAAGAGCAATGGCTTCTTCTATTTTTGAATAAGGCATTACCGTACTTACCGGGCCAAAACATTCTATGTCATGAACATTTTCAGAACCAAAAGGATCTTCATTCATTAAAAGAATCGGTGAAAAAAAAGCGCCTTTTTTATAATCCGCATCTATCACCTCAATACTGTCTAAAGAACCATAGAGGATTTGCGAAGTAGCTAATAATTTCTGAACATTGTTTCTCACTTCTTCCCGTTGGCCCATGCTGGCTAATGAACCCATGCGCACTTTATCATTCAATGGATTACCGATAGTGGTTTGTGCTAATGCTTTTCCTAATGCAAGATTTACATCTTCCAATACATTAGCAGGAACAAATATTCTGCGGATAGCAGTACATTTTTGTCCGGCTTTCACCGTAATTTCTTTACGCACTTCCTTAATAAAAATATCCCATTCAGGCATGCCGGGTTTTACATCTTCTCCCAGCACTATGCAATTAAGCGAATCGGCTTCCATATTAAACGGAACGCTTTGTTCCAATATATTCGGAAGTGATTTTAGCATCAGCCCGGTAGATTTTGAACCGGTAAACGTAACTATATCCTGGGAATTTACATGCGACAGCAGATCGCCGGCACTGCCGCATATTAATTGCAACGCACCTTCCGGTAAGATAGCTGAGGCTATAATTTCTCTTACTACCGCCTCAGTAATATAAGAGGTAATAGAAGCAGGTTTTACAATGGCAGGAACACCAGCCAACCAATTGACAGCGCATTTTTCAAACATACCCCACACAGGGAAATTATACGCATTGATGTGCACGGCCACTCCTTCTTTTGGTACTAATAAATGATGGGCCATGAAGCTCCCGCCTTTACTTAGCCCTACAGGATCACCATCGGTGCAATAAGGCAAGTCAGGAAATTTTCTGCGTAAAGATGCATTAGCAAATAAATTACCAATACCCCCTTCAATATCTATCCAGCTATCGGCCCTGGTGGCACCTGAGTGAAAACTAATGCTATAAAATTTTTCTTTTTTCTCCATCAGGTAGATGGCCAGGGCTTTTAACATGCGGCCACGTTCATGAAAGGTCATTTTCCTTAAAGCAGGATTTCCAACAGTCCTTCCATATTCTAACATCTCATCAAAAGGAAGCCCTTTAGTGGAGGCAGTTGAAATAATTTCTCCATTTACGGCATCATAAAGCGGCTGGCCTTCCCCATCTCCTATAATCCATTTGCCGGTAATGTAGTTTCCAAGTTTAACGCCCCTGCCCCCATCTCCGCCAGTTGGCGGAGAGTAAATAAATTCACTCATTGTAAATTTCTATTTTGCTGGTTGTTTATTTTTTTGAATTGAAGGAAGTAAAGTTATTTGAAAATACTTTTGATTATTAAACGCTAATATGAAATTCATTTACATCGGCCTCATTATATTGCTAACTGGCAATTGTAAATCTGTCTCCAGCAAAAGCAGTACTGATTGTAAAGGTGAAGCTGTAGCGGACTGTATTTGTACCATGCAATACGATCCTGTTTGCGGCTGCGATAATAAAACCTATAGGAGATGGGGAAGGCCAGCCGCTTTATGATGCCGTAAATGGAGAAATTATTTCAACTGCCTCCACTAAAGGGCTTCCTTTTGATGAGATGTTAGAATATGGAAGGACTGTTGGAAATC
>MWVZ01000017.1_pt1 | contig 15702 bp, 22 predicted proteins | sample 1047221 | NCBI WGS metagenome assembly MWVZ01 (sample SAMN06349980, study PRJNA376086) | soil metagenome | isolation source: MS6-5 sample Antarctic (ecotone) soil | place: Antarctica | collected 2015-01-13
TCGGGGTCAGTCCGCGTACAGTCCGCCGGATGCTCGACCGGGGAGAGTTGCAAGGACGGTTAGAGGCGGATGGCATAAACAAAGCGTGGACGGTTGATATAACGTCCGTGCAACGCCTCCGGGACGAACGCCCCACCGCCGGACGTGACCGCCGAGAGTACCCTGTAGTGTCCGGCATGGCGGACTCCACGGCGGACGTAGTGCGGGACCTGGCCGCCGACCTGGCCGAGGCGCGCTACCAGTTGGGCAAGGCTGAATCTCGAATCGAGCTAACGGCCCAAACCGAGAGCACACTTCGAGAGGCGCTGGAGCGGGAGCGGGAGAGATCTGACCGGCTGGAGGCGGAGTTGAGAGAGAGCCGGAGACCTCAGCTAGAACAACCGCCAGACGAGCCACACGGCCCGGAGGTGGTCGCGGAGAGCGAGGCTGGTACGTCGGCACCACCGGAGCGGGAGACGCCATCCTCGCGCCCGCGTAGTTGGTGGCGCCGGTTCTTCGGCTTTGAGTCATGAACCTCAACGGACCGGTCCTATAGGCCCATGCGAGGGGACCCCGTCGAGTGTTGTGTGGTGTTGTGCACTCACACCAAAAGGCCGCACACCTCGACAGCGTAGATCGATGACTGCAACCGACTTTTGCAACACGCTTGATACCGCGCTGACCCACGTTGCTATGTCTGACTCATTGTAGCAACCCCGGGTTTTCCGCAGGCATGTTGCTCCCACACGAAGATCAAGCCGGGCGAGTATGCAACCGCTCGCCTCAAAGTCCCGCAACCGGCCGCATTCGAGTAGCCGAGAGTATGGGTTCTCGGAAATTCAAAGCAGCCCGCCACTAACGTCGCCTTAGTGATGGTCCAAGATGCGTATTGTTCAGAACACAAGGACAAAGATGGCGAAGAGGCCTACGGCAATCGGTAGCAAGAACTCAAAAACCGATCTAATGGCAGGGATGAATAATGCAAAACGGGCGGTTAGCCTGTAGCGTTCTATAACTGCCCGTTCCCAACTCTCCTGGTTCTCGGGCTTCTCCACATCCCGTTCTTCGTACATCTCCTTAGCGAGCTCACGCATGTCTAAGCGCCAAGAAAAGTAGTCGGACGCTGCATAGAAAACGAAAGCGGTTAGAAAGTAGGCGATCACGAGAGCTAGTATGTACAGTAGGGCGTTTGGGTTTGCTTCCCCAAACTTTATACCAAGGGTAGTGATCTCAGTCGGTATCAGCCCAGTATATTCGATCGTGATCCCTACAGTGCTTACTCCGAGCAGGTATAAGCGTTCTTTCCTAGTAATCTCCGATAGTTGATCCCTAAGTCGAAGGGTATGATCAGAGCGAGTACTTTGATTTAGGATCTGCTTCCACCTTCGCCGTTCCACCATTGCCTCCTATCTGCCAATAACTAGCGATTTTGCCATTGAGGGAAGCCATATACACCCCTTGGAGCCCAGCCCGTGAGGGCGGACTACCGCTGTTCAGGTGGATCACTGCTAAATCGGACTTCCCGGAAACCGGGCTTCCGCTTCCTGAAGTTCTCCGCAACTTGGAATCCTTGAGACATGAAGGGCCGGAGCGAGCAGCCCCGGCCCTTCGTGTCCCTCGCCTTGCTGCCTCACACAACGCCTGCAAGATGGCGTTTGGGTGGCGAAAGCTTGTATTACTCCGTCGCCCTCACTTGTTCACCACCGTAAGGATATAGGTGTTGTCCTGCGTGAAGTCGAGGCTTGGAGCGCTTATCTCGAAGTGGATCGTGTGTTCGCCCTTCGACAATGGCGGCAGCGCTGCCCAGAGCCCATCGGCTACCGCAGGGCCATACTCGCCAGCAGGTACACCGAAGATGTTATCTTCCGGTAAGAATACGGTGAAGGTGGAGGACTCCGCGCGAACTAGCCGTTTGCTCTTGACCTCCTTCCCGTCGACCGTAACGACCATGCTGAGGTTGGGGTCGGACAGCACACCGTTTATAAACTCATTGACTTGCTGGCGCGCCAACTCTTCGGTCTCGCCGGGTTCAGTGACGATAAATATGGAATTTACGACGGGGAAGAAAAGTTGCGTTCCCACCGGCATGGTGCAGGTGCGCTCCACTGTGCTTCCGTCGAACGTTCCTGCCAGGAACCACTTCTTGCCCGGCGTTTCGGTCACGGGTTGCCCGTCGCATTTGGGCCCACCCGAATATTCACCCAACAGAGGGTTCTCTTCTACGGGTTTCGACAACGCCCATTGCCACCAATCCGCGGCCAATTCTGAGGCTGTCCCGGACGCCTTGGAGCCCTGTCCGACCTGGCCGAAGGCTACAGGCATGGCTAAGGTCAGTGCCAGGATGACGCTGATGGCCATCACTATAATTCGTCGCACTACGACTATCCTCCTTTTTATCCTGCAACCTCCACCAGGTTGCTCTTGGGTTGATTAATGCCTGCTAGTGACTTAGCTGTCAAGAGATTAGTGTAAAACGCAACAAAAGCTAATACCTTCCGTGCTTTGAGACACCAAATCCGAGATGTATAGGCTTAGAGTGCTAGGTGGATGCCATGGTCTTTTTTCACTAGATTGCCGGTAAGGGCGGTCTTCTCGGAAACTCGGGGACACAAGAAGAGCTCGGATAGTTAGACCCCGGCTCTTGGGCAACGTCTTCTGACCTGTGCCAGGATCGGATCAACCGGTCTCATTTCAGGTTGTCGAAGACGAGCTCTTCCTGAGACGTGGGAACCTCGTCTATCATGCCGATCTCCTGCATTACCTCCCCGAACTCGATGAAACCGGTCGGTTGTTGGGTAGTGTAGGTTACCCCTTCCTCTGTTATGAACCTCCTGAACTCCTCCGCCGACGTCTCGCCCTCGGATTCTTCAGAGAGGATCTCGGCCGCCCTGTCTGGATCGTTCTCTATAAGCTCTGTTGCCTCCTGTATGTTGCTGTAGAGCGCCTCCATGGCCTCCGGATTGTCGTCGTGGTAGTCCTGGAGAACTAACACGTTGATGAACGTGTGCGGGCCGAACAGGTCGAAGCTCTTGAGAATTGGACGGGCGCCTTCGTCTTGCTCCTGGAACTGGAACGGAGGAGCGGTTAGGTGGCCCGAGATCTGCCCGCTCAACAGAGCCTGCAGGCCGTCGGGATGCGTGAGCGCTACTATATTGTCGTCAAGTGCCGCAGAGTCCCCGAGCTGCTCCTGAGCCCCCTTGCGCAGGATGACGGCCTGCATGGAGTTAGGCGCCGGCGTGGCAATGCTGCCGTCTCCGAAGTCCCCTAGGTCTTGAATCTGCTCGTCCACCACCATGAGCCAGAGGTCCATCTCGTTTAGGGGGCTAAGCACCTTCCAGTCCACGCCAGCGGAGTAGCCCTCAAGGAACGGACCGACCCCTCCGGAGCCCACCTGTATGTCCCCCGCGAGCATGCCGTCCCGGACGGCTGACCCTGATTGGAGCTGCTCCCAGGCAACCTCGGTCTCCGGGAGGTCCTCCTCCAGCCAGCCCTCCTGCTTAAGGATGAGGAGCTGGGCGTAGCCGATGCCCGGCTGGTACGCAATGGTCATGTTGTCCCCGGCGCCGCCCGATCCTCCCCCGGCGCCGCCCGATCCTCCGCCGCAACCACCGAGCAGTAGCGTAAGAAGAAAGACCACCACGCCCCCGATACCCAGCCGCGATCCCTTACTCGATGCTAGCGACACAAACATGATGTGGAAGCGCATTCCTGGCTCCATTATCTCGTCTGCCACGTTGCCATGCGCCTCGCGGTGTACTGCCTCCGCCGCCTCCGCGTTGGGTGCCTCGAACAGGCAGTAGACCTCGCCCTTGTCCTCGCTGAACCAGTACCTAAGAGCTTTTGCTCCATGCTTGTCCTGGACAGCTAGGTCCTTCTTGTGGTCCTCGGCCACAGCTTCAGCAGTCAGCCCTTCCAAGTTCTTGTGGTGATCCATGTACAGGGGCATCGCGCCACGCCTCCTTTCTCCCGCCGTCCCCGGCGGGACTCGTCCGCAACCCAACCCTATCCCGAACCGACGGGGAACGCAATAGTTGCTACGAGTGTTCGCCCGAAGACGCAAGAAGAGGGCCGGAGTTCCGGCCCTCTTCTGTCAGCAACTTCTCCTTGCGGCTGCTAAGCCGCAATGCCTACTGTTCCTGAGCAGCTCTCTTGATATGCTCGACCATCGCGTGGAGTTCTTCTCTGAACTTCTCGTTGCTGTAGTCGACGCCATACAGGTAAGAACTTGCTCCGGTCACGCTCTGAACGACCCAACTGGCCTCTTTGACGTGCTCTTCGCCCATCTCGTTCAGCGCGAACTGCGCCGAGTGGAAGGGCACTCAGTACGTGCAGTGGATGGCCGAAGCCGCCCCGAAAGCGACCAAGGCCTTGTCGCGCCCCGAGAGTGTCGTGTCGCTCAGCACCCAATTGAGCGTGTATCTAGAAGGCGGGGTGTCTTATTCACCCACCTTCCGAGAGGAGAGTAGTCTTCTCGGAAGCTCATATCCACAATCCTGCATGAATCGGTCCCCGGGATGCTACATACGATCCTCTACGGCCCTTTAGTGTGAACCACTAACCACAACATGTAGTGGGTCCGGATAAAGATGAAGGAAGCTGGTGTCTGCTAGATTCCGCTTATTCCCATTCCCGGAAACCCGCTCTCACCCGGTCCAATAGGCCATGCCACCGCACGGCGCGGGGAGCTCCACACGGTATTATACGGTAGTTAATCCGACATCCTTCGCGAAGACCGTAGGGCGTTGGACCGGTGCTATGCGGCCTTTGAGAAGCCGCTCGAAAAAGTGTAATGAAACAACCCCATGAAGAGCGGACACGAGGAAGGGCCGAGACCCCCAGCGAAGCTAGGACCCCGGCCCGGCAGCACGGACCTTCTTCTTGCGTCGGTGCTTGTTGCCCGCTCTTTGCTAGCTTTTCTTCTCTCCGCCTCCCAAGAGGTTGCCCGTGGCCCCGCCTACCGTGTCCGTGACCCCACTTACCGATCCCGTGGCCCCGCCCACCGTGTCCGTGACCCCGCCCAACGGTCCCGCCGAGTCCGCTTCGGTTGCGAAGACCTCCCCTTCCAGGACCTCTGGGGGGATCGGGGCCCCCGAAGCCATGTTTTGTCTTATGTTGTCCGCCGCCATCTTGGTGGACGCTTCCGCGCCGGCCCGATCGTCGAAGACGCTCACCGAGGCGATCCTGCCGTCCCCGGTGTCCAGCGAGTAATAGGCTTGGAAACCCGGCGCCTCTTTGATGATGGGCAGGAAGGTCTCGTTCACCAGCCGCTTGAACTCGTCTACCGAACCGGGGTCCACCTGGTATATCCGTACCGCAGCGTGCATCCTTTCCTCCTTTCCCACGCTCCCCACCGGAGCGAATCCGCGTATTATAATTTATCCTGCAAAGACGACGTCACTCCTCAGAGGACGGTCCTTTCATCTAGCCGCCTATGCACCCTCGACGCCCCATAGCTACCCTCGAAACAACGATGAGCTGCGCCGAAGGATTCGGCTCTTTAAGGAGGAGCGGCCACATAGCTACCCTCGAAACAACCCATATTTGCAGGGCATACGCCGCACGATACGGGACCGCCGGTAGCACCGTGTACCTTGCTTACCCTTACCTGTCGGGTGGCGGCGTGTGTCGATCTGCGGGCATCCTGACAGCATTGGAGGTTAACGCACCACCAGAGCACGCTAGCGGCCGTGTCGAGGGACCGGGTCTTAGCGAGGACGCCGCCGGCGACGATCAACATCGCGCTCTGGTAGGACGAGCAGGCCCAATCTAATAATGCGTTCTCTTGCTTCACGTCTTTGGGGATGTCCGCAACTGGGCGCAGGATTACCCTGACTTGCTTATGGTCTACCTCCATCGATCTTCCTTCCTTGGGAGTGAGGGGCAGGCGGGAGCGCCAACCCCTCGACGTACACAGCTTTAGAACGGGATGTTGTCGAAGCCCTCTTCGGGATCTTCGTCGCTCTCCGCGCCTCCTGCATCCGGGAAGATGTCCTCGGTCGCATCGAGCCGGACGTAGCCGTCCTTTGAGAGCTTAGTCGTGCCTACAAAAACCCCTTCTTTCAAACGCTCGGCAAGCTCGTTGAAGGTGTCGCAATCCTCAAGCACCTTTTCAGCAGCTCGTCGATTGCCACCGCACCGAGCTGCCAGAATGCTATAGAGAGCACCACCGCGTCCGACAACCATCGCGTCAGCTTCGTCTATCTTGTTGAACTCAAAACCCTGCTTCCGCAAGGCTGAAGCTATGGTCTCGTCGTCGAGGCCTTCTTTGCGGAGCTTGCGGACCTTATCGAGCCTCGGCTGCTGAATCTTGGCCCAGTACCGCGTAGAGGTGCCGATGTACTTCTCAGTAATGATGTCGAGCTCGAGCTCGATGTCCGGGCCATACTGGCCGTCCGGCTCGAAGGTAGCGTCCTTGATGGACCACCGGACTTGCGTGCCGTCCGGGACCTCGGTCGTAACCGATCCAGATGTCTGTAGAGGCATTAAATGCCCACCTTTCTATCTCGTTGCTTGGTGATGGTGCCTGGAGAAATGCGTAATATGATGAGCTTATAAGGTTGCGGCTCCTTTCTGACTTTGCGGCCTGCGGCCTCTTTGTCGACTCTCTCCCGCGTCAATCGGGTAGGGGGCCATTTCTCTGCTCGTCGGGTACCGAAGCTTCCCCGACGACCTGTATTCTATTCCAGTCTATTCCAATTATCAACAGTTTGCTGTGCTATACTGGTCCTAGATTCAACTAGATCTAGACTTCTGGTAAGCTGAAGGGGAGTAGCCTAGACGGAAAGGACGTACGTGACTGAGGAGGAACGGAGGGGCCGGCTAGTCACTCGTTTACGAGAGAGACGGCTATGGACCCGAGAGAGGCTGGCCCAGGAGGCAGGCGTAAGCGTCACGACAGTAACCGGAGTAGAGGAAGGACGCACCCGTGTACGCCTGGGGACTATCGAAAAGCTCTCCGGGACCTTTGGAGTGGACCCATTGGAACTTCTGCATCCGGAAGACGGTGCTGTCGAGGCGGATGCCCGCCCTTTAGTTCCCGCCCCGTAGAGCGGGGCAGTACAGAGAACTTCCGAGAGGCAGATGCGGAGCCCAGCAAGCTCGAGATAAGGCGCGAAGCCGCCAGGGCTTTTTACGACGCAACCGAAGACTTCCGACAAGAGTTCGAGTTACTAAAGCTAGAGGGAGACGCCTCGAAACTTTTTAGGCTGTTCCGAAGAGCTGGCATGGCCAGGATCGGCGGAAACGCCATGGTTGTAGGCCAGGGAGATAACGAGCCTTGGTCTGTAATAGAAGAAGGGGAAACCGCCGCAGAACGCGAGGCGATAGGGGAGATAAACGGAAGCCTCAGAAGACTCGAGGAGACCGTCGAAGCCATCTGGACCGAGTACGAAACCGTGAGAAAGCGGGACAAAGCTATCGCCGCGGATAACGTCTTCCGTCTCCATACGCGTAGGAAAGCCGGCTAGCCACTGCAAAGGAAAGGGCCCCCGAAGCCGACCAAGACAAGGGAGCCCAAAACCACGATCTGGAGGTAAGTGTACTTGATTTCTGGCCAGAAGACCACAGGAGGGGAGCCGACATTCTGGGCTACCCCCGAACTTGCCAAAGCAGGATACCCGGTGTTTCCCGTCGGCCCGGACAAAACCCCCAGCGTCGCCGGCGGGTTCTACGCCGCCACCAGGGACGTTAGCCAGCTCGCCGCGTGGATAGAGGACGGGCGGGCGGATCACGACATCGCGGTCCCCACAGGGGTGATAACTCTCATGGTGGTTATTGACGGCGACACCGCAGACGCCTGCGTGAAGATGGAGAAGCGGTACGGACCGCCGGACGTCCGGACCCGGCGCGGCGGGCACTGGTACTTCAGGCACCCGCAAGACGGCAAGGTAACCAGCCGGAAGTTCGCCCCCGGGTTGGACTGCAAAGCGGACGGGGGTTATGTGGTGGTACCCCCGAGCCGTAACCGCACCTGGACACACGGGATACCCAACCTGGATACCCTGCCGGAACTACCCAAAGCCCTCAAACGCAGACTCCGCGAAGAGCAGACAGGCGGGCAGGGGCGTTGCAGCGCATCCGGCGCGGTGGGAGAGGTAATCCCGGACGGCAACCGAAACGGCACGCTGACCAGTCTCGCGGGGACCATGCGCCGGCGAGGTATGGGAGAGGCTGAGATATTCGCCGCGCTGGAAGTCACCAACCGACTGCGCTGTAAACCACCGCTACCCGTAGAGGATGTGCGGCGGATCTCCGGGAGCGTCGCCCGCTATGAACCCGCCAATGCCCCCTGGTGGGTAGAGGTGGTGAACCGCAATGGCTGAGGAAAAGCAGAAAGTCCCGCCGGTCGCTGATCGTCTTATCTACTACGTCCAGGCGGCTGAGTGGCCGCTGTTCGTTGACCAACACGCCGAAGCTCATACCCTCGTGGGCGGCCAGGCGGTCCCCATATCGAGGACGAACAGGCTGCTAACGAAGCTCCTCTACAAGCACGAGGAGAAAGCCCCGAGTAATGACGGCCTCATAGGAGCACGGCGGGTGCTGGATATGCTCGCCCACGACTCCGGCGAAGTTCGAGAGCTACACACTCGCGCGGCCTTCCACGAGGGCGCGATCTTCTACCAGCTAGCTCCCGGCCGGGTAGTCCGGATAGACGAGAAGGGTTGGACGCTGGCCCCCGACCCGCCCGTATACTTTCGAGCCGTCAAGAACCTACAGCCTCTACCAAACCCGATACCCGGCGCGAAACTCGAAGACGTCGCGGAGTGGGTGAACCTCAAGACAGGCCGAGACCGCCGGCTGTTTCTAACGTACGTCACACTGGTGGCGTTGGCACACATACCGCGCCCGATCCTCCAGACAACCGGCGTGATGGGATCGGGCAAGTCCACCGCGGGGCGCGTCGTAAAGCGCCTCCTGGACCCGACCGGTAACGAGGCCGTCACCATCGACCGCCGGGACTTTCTCCAGAAGGCCGCGCACTGCTACATCCTCATGCTAGATAACCAGAACTCTCTCCCGGAGTGGTTCCAGGATACTCTATGCCGTCTCGTTACCGGCGAGTCCGATAGTAAGCGCGTCCTCTACTCCGACGACGAGGACCTCGTATGGTCAATGCAACGAGCGGTGCTCCTCAACGGCATAAACCCGCCCAGCGATCGCGGCGACGTCCAGGACCGCACGCTGCCGATTGAGCTCGAGCGCCTCGACAAACGCAAGCGGCTACCCGAAGACGACTTCTGGATGCAGTTCTCTCTCAAGCATCCGGAGCTACTCGGGGCGGTCTTCGACGCGCTGGCCGGCGCCTTAAGCGAACGCCACACGGTAAAACTGGACGAGCGGCCACGCCTTGCCGACTGGGGCCTCTACGCCGCCGCGCTCTATGAGAGCCAGGGTTGGGGCGTCGGTACGTTCGTTGAGGATTGGAAGGGCGTAGAGGAGACGCAACAGCAAGGAACGCTAGACGGGTCCATCGTGGCGCAGGCCGTGATTTTGTACATGAAGAAAAAAGACCGCGTGGAGCTATCGGCCGCGAAGCTACACGCCGCCATAGAGTCCCACGCCGAAGACGACCTCGACCTGAAAGACGACAAGACATGGCCTAAGACCGGACGCACTTTGTGGAAACGGATACGCGAGGTTACGCCGCTCCTGGAGGCCCACGGCATCCGGGCGTATCGGAGCACAAGCAATAAGACCGGACGGCCTATCATCCTGGACACAGATTTTTATGACGATGACCCCAAACCCGACCACGCTAAAGAGGGGGACGATAAGGGGGACGATAAATGCCCGGGGGACGATAAAGGGGACGATAATTTTCTCGTATCGTCCCCCGATACGCTGCATTCCCCCGCGGATGGGGACGATAAAGGCTCTGGGGGACGATATTTTGGGCCTTCTCTCGGTTCCAATACCTTGATTAAAAAGAAAGGTGAGAGACAAGGTGAGAGAAAGCCGGATTTATCGTCCCCATCGTCCCCCAACGGCTATACCCCGCGTGGTCGTAGGCTGACAGAGGAGGAGGTGCAGGAGGTACGGAAGCTCACCAGGGAGGGCATGGACGCATCTTTCGCACGGGCGGCGGTGCTAGGCGAGGAGGTACAGATATAATCCGTATGCAGCTGGAGCGCAGAGCCCACGCGGGCTACCCGGACCTGGCCTGTCCCAAGTTCTTCTGTGACTTCTGCACCAGACCTATTCAGCATGCCGGGCTCGGGCTCTACGTATGGGATGGGCGACTCGAAAACGAGGTGTACTTCGCCGGAGAGCCGGTAGACATCTACACGGTCCACAAAGGTGACTGCGACGTACGTCTGTGTTCCGTGAGGGGCTGGCATCGTGAGGATGCCTCGACGATGGAACTCGCAACCTTGCCGGTCTACCTCGCCCAGAACATGGGCATGCGCTCGCGCAAGGACTGGGAGGAAGCCCGGGCACTCGCGGACTTCGGGGGCTAGATGCGCGTAATACGGGAGGAGGTGCGCACCGCGACTGCCCAATACGGGGCGGAGCAAGACGTACTCCGTAGTGTGTGGGCAGGCGCGGTGTGACAAGCCTACTGTGGCTTTGGTCAGTGGCGAGTGCGGCCGTCGGCATCCTAGCGATGGTGGTTGCCGTGCGAGAGCACAGGAGGGGGTCGAGATGGTGGCTGCTGCCCGGGGTCTTCGGGGTGCTTCTGCTGGTAAACAGTGTTCTGCGATTGGTGTGGTGGGCATGAGGGATCGTCGCGAAAGAGAGCGAGATAGGGCTGCACGGGATGAAGAGCACGAACGGCGTGCCGAGACGGAGCGCCGAGACGAGCAGCTCCGGGAGGCTTGGAGGCAGCGTCACCCGGAAGAGGAGCGCGAGAAGGGCCGACCAAAGAAAGACGGCGCGCCGTGAAGAGGCCACATAATACATCCGAGACGCTATCCACCCTCTCGGGGACCGCGGCTCCACCGGACCGGTCGGGAGCCTGGCAAAGCCAACGGTCTCCTTCTTTTGCCGGTAGCCTCACTATCCGCAGTGTTATCGATGAGAGAGGAGATAGATGCTTGACCCGGCAGCGGTAGAACGAGCTGAGAGGAGTTTGGACGAGTTCATAAACTCGCGCTTGAAGGCAAAGGACAAGGCCAACGAGCTAGAGGAGGCGTGGGCTGAGTCGGAGCGTAAGCACCGTCAGCGTCGGCGAGAGGAGAATCGCGAGGCGTGGCGCTGCTTCTACCTCGAGCAAGCCGAGCGGCTGGAGCGAACGGCGGCCGAGCTTGCGGCCTCTCACCGCGCGAGGGCGGCCATGCTCGGAGGGGGCGTCGTCGTGACGGGGGCGCGAGAGTGTCGGGTGTTCCTCTGCAGTCCCCACCAGGTTCCCTGCCGCCCCGTTGGCAGGTGGTGCGCAGAATTGTCACCGGGGGGAGGGGGGTAGTCGTTGGCTGCTAAATGCTCTGCAATAACGCTAGGAGGCGCACCCTGTAAGGGCCTGGTGCAGCCGGGCAACGACTACTGCCCGGCGCACGATCCTGCCCGCCAGGAGGCCCGCCGGAGGGCCGCGTCAAGGGCGGGCAAGAGCAAGCCGGGCCGGGAACTCACGGAAGCCAAGCGGGACATTCTCGACGTTATCAAGGGGGTACGCGAGGAGTCCATAGAGCGCCCGGTCGGCGGCGTGATCTTCCAAGGCTACAACACATTCCTGAAGGCCCTCGACGTAGAGCGGCGGTGGCGCGAGACAGACGAACTGGTGGTTCGTCTCGAAGAACTAGAAGAGCAGATCGCGGCAGAGAAGAACTCGGAGGGTAGGCGAAGCTCATGGGGCGCCTGAGAGGCTGGGTCAAGAGGCTGGAGCGTGCCCGCCGGGAGGACGGGTTGGTAATCGAACAGGCAGACGGCACGGTGGCACGCTTCCCAAAAGGTGCGTGGAAAGAGGCGTTCATGCACGAAGCCGAACGCTTGAGGGCCATCCACCGGGGCGAGGACCCGGGCGAGGCGCATCCCGTGACCATCGCCCGTAGAAACGCCAGGTACCCCGAGCCGTTCATCTTCGACGCCGACCGCAAACCCCACGGCCTGGGGGAGTAACACCGCCACGAGGTTGCCGCAGCTCCGCTACGGCTTGCGAGGGTACGGTTAGGGGTATCGTGCCCTCATGGGCGACGACGGCGGACACGAACGGCAAGAGGCGGCGGACAATGCCGGACTGTCCGGCGGCCATGAGGGTTGGGTATCAACGGACGTGGCCGCTAAGGCCCTCGGGGTCAGTCCGCGTACAGTCCGCCGGATGCTCGACCGGGGAGAGTTGCAAGGACGGTTAGAGGCGGATGGCATAAACAAAGCGTGGACGGTTGATATAACGTCCGTGCAACGCCTCCGGGACGAGCGCAACGCCGCCGGACGTGGCCGCGAGGAGTCCCGGACAGTGTCCGGAATGGCGGACTACGCTGCGGACGTGGTACGAGACCTGGCCGCCGACCTGGCCGAAGCACGCTACCGGTTGGGGAGGGCTGAATCTCGAATCGAGCTAACGGCCCAAACCGAGAGCACACTACGCGAGGCGCTGGAGCGGGAGCGGGAGAGAGCCGACCGGCTGGAGGCGGAACTAAGAGAGCACCGGGGAGTACGGCCAGAATCAACGCGAGACGAGCCACACGGCCGGGAGACGGACGCGGAGGAGCCGGAGGGTACGGACGACGCCCCACCCGACCGGGGGGACCCGGAGACGGGCGTACAGGGGCGTTCATGGCTGTATAGGTTCTTCTTCGGGCCGTAAGTCTAAAGCGGGGCGATAGCTGGATAGCCAAAGATCTGGGGCTTGACGCCAGTGCGGTCAAGAAGCAGAGAGAGAAGCTTCGAGACGAGGCCCTACTCCGCGAAACGCGGAGTAGGATTTGGCCGGAGAAAGTTTGGGGCAGGGACGGTAGATGGCAGCGCACGGTCTCGAAACGAGAGCGCGAATCTGGCCAGAGCGCAGCCCAAAACTCGGAAACCAAGTTTCGGATTTGGCCTGAGCAGGTCTACACAAGAGACGAGGCGTCTAGCCGCGAAACGCGACTACGAATGTGGCCGGAGCGCGGCGCAATCTCTGGAAACCAGAGATCGGTTTTGGCCGGAGCGATGAGCATGAACGCGAAACGCGGTCACGAATCTGGCCAGAGCATGTCTATAGAAGGGATGCGGCGCATGGTCTCGAAACGAGAGCACGAATCTGGCCAGAGGAGATCTATAGAAGGGATAGGGTTTGAGAAGTATGGCCATACTTCTCAAATGACTGGCCGATCATCTCAAATGACAATGGCAGAGTTCAAGCACTCTTATCCACCGAGCTGCCGAGAGCATCACCCTTCTCGGCAATCTGGTGAATAGAGGCTGATAAGGATTAACTGGCTAATTTGGAGGCTACGGGTTGAGGCTCCTTCTGACTCTCATCAGAAGCCTCCACGAATCGCACAGAGGCGTCGTTAGGGGCCCCTCTACGCAAAAGAATACCTATGGTAAGGGTTGCCACGGCTATGCCACCCAGCCACGACCCCCAGAGGTATGCAGCGGAGGCCATGCCGATGAAGAAGTGTACCCATAACACAAACAAGACCAAGAACACGAACGGTATGGCCAGTGCTCCTGCAAGTGCTGTTACCACCAGCAGAGTAAGTCCACGTCCCATATAGCTACAGAACCTCGCTCTCATCGGAGGGGATGTCGTGTGCTTTCGCCATGCCATTTGGAGAAAGAACGGCTGTCTTTTTTGCGTCTGGCGACGGAGCCACGCCTCTATAAGCCAAACCTCCATAAGCCCCATCTCTATTGAACTGCCTACGGCGGTGCCTGGGGAGGACCCGCCCCAGGAGTCTTTGTTTCCTGTAGTATTTTCCTAGTGGTAACGCGCTCTCAAGATAGCGGGACAGCCAGCTCCGATGCTCGTCGACGTTTCGTCTCATAGGCAGATACCAAGCCATGAGGAAAGCGATAATCAGAGTCAACGAGATGATTCCCATGCCAAGCAGCCTGCGCTGACCTGGATCAGAGGATAACCCAAATTGCGCAAAGGCCGGGGTCGCTGTAGCAACCAGGGCGAATGACATTAATAGTATCGCCAGCGAGAATCTCTTCACTTGTTTCACTTCGTTTTTCGCTTTCCCTCAACAAGAAAAACGGCTACCGGATCGTAACGATCCGTAGCCGGTTGCACCATTGGCTCCGTCTGCCCCGGGTGCCCATATAGGGGACAGAGTTCCTAGCCTCTACAAAGCCTGTCACAGGCTTAGTTTTTCCTTCTATGTAGAACATAGCACAAATAATCGCAGGATGATACGGTTTGGGGACACGAATGGATAGATATTACTAAACAATAATAAAGGGATTAACGAGACACGCTCTGAGTTTTCCGCCTAGAGCTAGGGGCGGGGTCCCTCTATTCACCGAATTGCCGAGAGCGTGCCTTCTCGGAAACCCGCATCCACGATCCTGCATACCCACGCACCCGAGAGCCCTTCACGACGTCGTGAACGCGTCGTGGAGCATGGTAGTCATCCCTACATCTAGTGGGTCTGCATAAACATCCAGTGAGAGCTTTACAGAGTCCTCTCAGACACGTGAGGATCGATTCTCCCAAGAAGGAATGAAAGGTCTAGTCCTGTTACGTGGAGCCTAAGGAACTAAGGAGGATAGGAAAATAAAAGAGGAACCGCCTAAGCAGTTCCCCCTTCGATGCTCTAATACCTTTCTTTACTCAGACGTCTTTCCTGTAGCTGTTAATCTGCGTTGCAACCTTCTCTCCCATCCTGTAAGCCAACTCTGGCGGATCCATTTGTCCCGCGTCAGTACCAAACGGCCAAACGGGAATCTTGTAGCGGCCTTGGACCCGTCGGGCGAATGCACCAAAGGGACTTCTCTTGCTGGTACGCCCCGGCTCGATCGCTGCGTGCAACTCAGAGGCAGGAACCCACCGGTGAGTATTGTCAGCCAGATAGTTCAAGACCCTGAGCATCCCGAACGGAGACTCCAAGTACAGCCTCTTGAGTAGCTCGGGCTTCTCTGACCACACCCTATCCCGCAACTCGACCGCTGCCATACCACCTTCCTCGATGTCTTCAGTAGTCAACTCAACCTCGCGCTCCACCTGATCCTCTGTCTTTACACTCTCTTCTTCCAAGCGAGCGACGTGAGCGTACATGGAGGTGAGATGCTTTTTGGGTACCCACAACTGCACCAAGTCGTCCCCCTCATTCTTTTTTTCTGGATCCGTCATTACATACCTCCCTATTGCTTTGCTGCCTACAACGACATTATAGCCGTTTATATTCTGCTATGCAAGAGCGATGCAGATAATTTCTTTGCAATGCTCCTGCATAGCAGACAGAGGCGAGCTACTGCACACAGCAGGGGCATATGCCGCTTGGCGCGTCCCACTTGCCTCCCTGCTTCTGCTCGACCAGCTCCATCACCGAGGCCCAGCCACCGCAGAAGCGACACCGGCCATGGGCGGCGACCGGGCCTGCCACGATCCACAGGGAGTCCGCTAGAGGCTCCCAGCAGGGGTCGCACAGGACCCCGGTACCTTCACCGTCCCGCCGTCGGCAGGTCTTGAGGACGACCCCCTCGCAGGAACACTTGTCGCAGCGCACCTCAATACTCGCTCGGCAACAACAGACACGTAGAGGATCGGTCTGCCTCCGTGATGATCCAGACCCTCTCCCCGCCGGGGAGTGTGTAGGCCGAGAGCAGTCTCGTGCCGTCCTTGAGTGCGCGGTTGTTGGC
>MWVZ01000018.1_pt1 | contig 15699 bp, 16 predicted proteins | sample 1047221 | NCBI WGS metagenome assembly MWVZ01 (sample SAMN06349980, study PRJNA376086) | soil metagenome | isolation source: MS6-5 sample Antarctic (ecotone) soil | place: Antarctica | collected 2015-01-13
CGTATCTGACGTACTGACTTTTAATAGTCATATCTCAACCTCGTCTTCACCGCCGCCCTTGTTGACAGCCAAAGTTTGTGGCTTTGACCATCATCTGTCAACATACAATCTCAACCGTTCGGGCGCTGCGCGCAGCGTTGTCGACTGTGATATACATTAATACATAATGAAGTACTCCACGGTAGCAGGACAAAAGCTCGCTTAGGTTGCAATATGACTACTATTACTCTTGTCGAGCGGGAGATGACTGAAGCCGAATTCTCACGCATGAATGCGGGTTTTGACGAACACTCGATGGAACACGGCAACCCAGTTCACCCTTCTCAAAGATATACGTTCGTTGCCATGGATGGAAAGCTCTTTGTTGGCTGTGCCAGCGGACTCACCACCGATAGTGGTCAATGGCTGATTTTAACGAATCTATTCATTGAGCAGCCTTATCGGGGGCAAGGAGTTGGCGCGACAGTTCTGGGGAAGCTTGAGGAAAAGGCGGCAGCCCTTGGAGTTAGGAATATGTGGCGATGGACTGCTGCCTATGATGCTCCGGGGTTTTATAAGAGACGAGGCTATGTGATTCTCGCCGAACTGGAACACTGGTATCCCAGCGGACATAGCCAGGTCGGTTTACATAAAGCATTGGAACCTTATCCTACCGCGTTAACACCTTGTCCCGACACGAAATTCATCAACCAGAACTCCATCATGAAACCTGTCTGCTTTATAGAACGCGAGGTAACGGACGCGGAATTACACTTACAAGATGTGCGTTTCAGGGAGGCTTCTAAAGCACATGGCAATCCTCTCAAGCCCTCTCAAAGATGCAGCTTTGTCGCTTTAGAAGAAGGGAATTTCATTGGCTGCGCGTGTGGCTCAACTAACGGCTTCTCAGACAAACACTGGTTTTACTTAGAGGAGTTATTCCTTGAGAAAGCCTACCGCAGGCAAGGTCTCGGCGCGGAAATTCTCAAAAAGCTTGAGGAAAAAGCGGCAGCACTTGGCGTTGAGAGCATCTATACATGGACGGCTGGCTATGAAGCACCAGGGTTTTATAAACGACAAGGCTATGAGGTGTTTTGTGAAACGAAAAATTGGTATCTGAGCGGACACAGCCGCGTCGGTTTGCGTAAAGCGTTACAGTCTTAAGCGAAAGTGAATCAACAGCGCCCGAACAAGGCGCTGCACCGAACCGCCTACAGCTTCGTTCACTCGTGCCTCGCTCTCTGCGCTTCCGGCGGCGGGTGAGCTGGGCGTTCGGCACTTTCTGGCGGTTTTGCACCTCGTCATTTCTGTTATTGGCTGATTGATTTAATCTGATTGGTTTGCCGATTGCCGGAGCAGACTATTATTAACAAAATTGAACAAAACTTTCACGACCGGCGTTAAAATCTTTTATGAAAAAAGTCATTTATATTTTATTATTTGTTTTATTAACGTTCAGCATTTCTCCGGCGCAGACCGTCGGCAATGTTTCATCCGAAATTGTCAAAATCGAAGCGCAGTCTGACAAAGGTTTTGCTTATCCGTATTATCTGTATGTGCCGAAGGCTATGCGCGAAGAAGCCAAAGACGGGAAGAAGACGCACACGATTCTCGTCATTCCGAACAATGCGGGCAAAACCAGCGATGATTTCAACATTCACGAAGAACACGAAGAAGATGTAAAGCGAAAATTCAAGCGAAACGCTGAAATCGCCGACCGGCTTAAAGTCGCCCTTTTAATGCCTGTTTTTCCGCGCCCCCAGACCGATTGGAAGATTTACACGCACGCTCTCGACCGCGATGCAATGACAACCGACAAAAAAGAATTTGCGCGGTTTGATTTACAGCTCGTTGCAATGATTGACGATGCGCGGGCGAAGTTAGCCAAGGAAAAGCTGAAATTTGATAAGCGAGTTTTTATGATTGGATGGTCGGCTTCGGGAATGTTCGCCAATCGTTTTACATTTCTGCATCCGAAGCATATTAAAGCCGCCGTTGTCGGCTCGCCGGGCGGTTGGGCGATTGCGCCAGTCGCTTCTTTTAAGGAGAAAACCTTGCGCTATCCGATTGGGATAAACGACTTTAAATCAATTTCGGGCAAAAAGCTCGACTTAAAAAATTTGCGAAAAGTTCCACTGTTTATGTTCTTGGGCGACGAGGACAATAACGACTCGGTTATTTTCAGAGACAGTTACGAAAAAGAAGATGAAGATTTAATCTTCGCGCTTTTCGGCAAAACGCCGCTCGAGCGTTGGAACATTTCAAAAAAACTTTATCAGGATAATAAGCTGATTGCTGAATTTAGACTTTACCCAAACGTCAAACACGCCATAACGAAAGAAATGTTCGACGATATTTTTGCATTTATCTCAAAATATATTTGAAGATGCCGCATAAAGATTGAGAACGTGCCGAACAAGTAATTGGACGTGAGGGCGAAACAGCGACTTTGTTATGGCGTTGCGTGGTTTCTTTCGGCTTGCGTGGATTCGGTTTCGCCCCACGTCAATTCGGTCGTTCGGCTTTTCGTGTAAAATTCGACAGTTTGCTTTTATGGAAGCTGAAAAATTTAAACCTACTCTTGTAACCACTAGCATCGGCATCACAGAATCGGAAGTTGTCGCTGAAGTTGACGGACGCGCGGTTTATTCGCGCCGTTTTTCCGTCGGAATGCAAACCTTCGGCGAAGCAGTTATCGAGCATTTTAGTCTTAACCTAAACTTGCTCATTGGCGAGCGAACTGCCGAAGCCATAACAATTGCTGTTGGCAGCGCGTTTCCCGAAGACGACAGACTTTCAATGGAAGTGCGTGGACGCGACGTTGAAACTGGAATTCCGCGAATCGTGACGGTGACGGAAGCCGAGATTAGCCGCGCCATTTCAAAAGAAGTTGAAGCCATTATGGGCGAAATAAAAATGGCAATTGAGCAGATTCCGGCAGAAGTGCAAGCAACATCGGCGGATTGCGGAGTTACGCTTCAAGGCGAAGGCGCGTTTTTGCGTGGGCTGGACAAGCGCGTAATGATAGAAACAAACTTGCCCGTTGTTGTGGCGGACATCCCGTACAGAAAATAAAGCCGAGCCGAACAAGTTATTGTGGGCGCGAGCGCGAAACAGCGGTTTTCATCAAAATTTCTTTTTATTTAATTTTCACGGCTTCAATTTTTCCACGTGCTTCGTAACCATCAGCAATAATAGTCGGAAGCGGTTCAAAAGTGAGAGCGAGTTTGTCGCTAGCGAGTGTTCCCGATACTTTGAGCGGCGGCTTCGGACCTTCAGAAAAACTTCCTGCGTCGAGGCGCGGTAAATTAATTTTGCCCGCTTTTATCGAGCCGGACGCAGTTTCCGTTAATTTCCGTGCCTTTTGCGTGCCTCTGCCCGAAAGATTAAAAATTATCGTCGCATAATCTCCAAATCCTAAAACGCTAATTGTGCCTTCAACGTTAAATTTATTTATCTCACCCGCAAACCCGCCTGAATATTCGAATTCTCCTGACGTGATTTTGTAGTTTTGCGCGGCGTTTATCCAGTTTGCGGAAGCTTCAATCGGCAAAGGCATTTCTTCTTCGACAGACACGAGCGAAACATTGTAGGGCGTGGTCAAGGCTTGCGTCACCATTGCATCTTTCGGCGGCGCGACGACATCAATCGCTATTTTGTCAGTCGTCTTTTTTATTGTTACCGAGTAACCGCCGGTATTTTTTGTCCCGGCGAAGGTGGCGACAACTGCTGATTTGCTGAAATTAATTGCGGAGGCGGAGGGCAGATTTTCTACAAAGCTTTGCATTTGGGCGTAGGTTTCAGGCGAACGGGCGACGAAAATAAACGGGTTTTCAATTGAAGAGTGAGAGCCCTGGGCAAGCATTTTTATACCGCCGGTAGATTTATCAAGGGAATTATTGTTCATTGGTGTGTTTGTTTTGTTTGATGTTTCTGTCTTGGTTTTATTACCGTTTTTGGGCTTTTTAACTTGAGCCGAATTGTCGCAAGCCAGCGTAAAAATTATCAGAGACAACAATATAAATTTGGATGTTTTCATAAATATAAATTCCTTCTTGCCTGCGTTGGCAGACAATTTTGGAACGCTTGTTTTTGAAAAACTTGCAGCGAATAAACTAATATTTTCGCATTTTCTTTTCGATTGCCTGGATTTCGCGTTTTAATCGCTCTTCATCAAGTTTTTCGGTTATGCCGTCACGGTAGATTTCCTTGCCCGCAACCATCGTCATTTTCACGTCCCGCGCGTTTGATGCAAAAAGCAAAGCCGTATAAACGTCGTGAATCGGCATTTGCGCCATATTATTAAGTGAGATGACGATTAAATCGGCTTGTTTGCCAATTTCCAGTGTTCCGATTTCAGATTCTAAACCGAGTGCGGCAGCACCGCCGAGCGTTGCTGTTTTGATAATATCCCGGGCAGACAAAAATTTTTTTCTGTTAACGGAATTTCTGGCAAAAAGCGTGGCAAAACGCGCTTCTTCCAGAATGTCGCAGGTGTTGTTACTCGCCACCGAATCGCTTCCGAATCCGACGCGCACATTTTTGTCAAGAAATCTTTCGAGCGGAGCACTGCCGTGTCCGAATTTGGCGTTTGATTTTGGGCAGTGTGCAATGCTTGAACCGCTTGAGGCAATCGAATCGATGTCCTTTTCGGAAATTTTGACGCAATGAGCAAGCAGCGGTTTCGCCCGCAAAACACCGAGTTGGTCAAGATATTGAATCGAAGAAACGTGCGGGGCGTCCCATTCGAGATTTAATTTCTGATAAACGTCGGCGAAAAAACCTTTTCCGGTTTGGAAGAAATCTTCTTCCTGTTTCGATTCGGCGGCGTGAATTGTCAGTTTTATATTTTCGCTCAATGAGTAATCGGTGATTTTTTCAAAAAGCCGGCGGCTGACCGTGTAGGGTGCGTGCGGCGAAAGCCCCACTTTGACAAGTTCAGATTCCTTTTCCTTTAGCGCTAAAAATTTATCTTTTAGCTTGGCGAAATCCGTTTCCGCTTCAGAATCTTTTGGTGAAAATTCGGTTTCCTGAAACAGAATTCCGCGTAATCCCGTTAGTTTCAGCGCTTCAAAACCGGCTTTGCCAAAACGTCCGATGTCTGCGAAGCAGGTAATGCCTGCTCGAACGCCTTCGAGCGCGCCGCACATCGCGGATGTTTCAATATCCTTTTCAGTTAATTTTTCAGCTCGCGTGGCAGTTAGTTTTATCAGCCACGAATAAAAATCTTCTTCGACATCATCGAGAAAACCGCGCATTGCCGTTATCTCAAGATGCGAATGCGTGTTGACAAAGCCGGGCAGGATGACGGCTTCGCCAAAATTTTCAGATTTGTGAGCAGGGAATTTTTGGATAAGTTCCGTTATCGTTCCGACCGCGACAATTTTGTTTTCTTCGATGGCAATCGCGCCATTTGAAATTGGCTCGGCGGAGATTGGCAAAAGCCAGGCGGCGGAAAGGATTTGCATAACTTGCAATGTTTAGAAGAAGCGAACTTAAAAAACGAAAACCGTCCCAATTTTCTCGTCGTAGCGTTTCAGAATCGAAGACACATATGCTTTAGTCGAAGCAATATTAATTTTTTCAATAAATTCTTTTTCGGTCATTTTTGTCGTGTCCGTGTTTTTTGTCCATTCCTCAACACGGCTTGCGCCCGCATTATAAGCGGCAAGCGACATCGCTTTCTCGGCGGGAAGTCTGCGATATTTTTCGCGCATTGTTTCCAGATACCAGCAGCCGATTTGAATATTTCTTTCCGGGACGCGCAAAAATTCAACGACATTTTCCGAAGTTTCCCGTTCAAATTCGCGAAAGCCCGTTTCCTTTGCCCATTCACGCGCCACCGTCGGCGTGACCTGCATCAAACCGACTTCGTCGTCAGCACCGATCATCCACGCGCGGAAATATGTCTCCTCGTAAATGACGCTCCACACCAAATCCGCTTCAATGTGATAGACCGAAGCCTGCCGCGCGATTAAATCATCATAACGATGAATCCAGTAGCGATTAAAAAAATAAAGTCCAACGATGGAAAAAAGAACGCAAATTGTTAAGCCGGGCAATAAATAACGACGCATTTGTTAAGTTTTTTAAGACTGCGATAAGTAACCTAGCGGCGCGTCCGTTTGAGAGGCTTGAGCTTTGCCATCAACCTTTTCAGTGCTGACGTCATAATAATTTTTGTTCTCGGTAAACTTACCGGAGCGCACCATCTCGGCAAATAAATCAACATCGTAATCGGCTTCGCGTGACATCTCCTGGCGAATCTCAAGCAGTATTTCCAAAAATTTCGGACGACGATACATTTGTAAATAGTAAATCTTAAAGCTTTGATAAGCAATTTAGATTAGATACTGTGCACAAGAAATTCGGGCGTGATAATCACGGGCGCGAAAAATCCGGCGGCGGTATTGAAAAGACGTATTCGCGCTTGACGGCGCACATTTGCCAGATGCCCAAAGTTCCATGTGACGAGATAATCGATTTTGTGAAACGAAGCGAGCGCCACATGCAGTGCGTCGGCGATAAATTTGCGATGAAAAATTCCGCGTGAAATATAGCCTTCGGCTAAAATAGCAACTTCTTCGGACAATTCGAGATTCTCGAGCGGCGCGACCAGCTTTAAATAACCCGTCCGGTGCGGTTCGCTGATTTGTTCGAGTTCGCGCCTGACCAGAATCGAACTGTAAGCGCGATATTCGACGAGTTCGTGTTCCCACCAGCGAATCGTTAAATCACGTCGAAAAGGTTCGCCGTTGTCGAGGTAAGCTCCGATCACCGAAGTTTCTAAATATAAACTTAATTTCATTGCTGAAAGTTCAAGGTTCAAGGTTCAAAGCTAAAATGAAACAAGTTTTGAACCTTGAACTTACTTTTTCACCGGCACGAAAATAACTTTTGAGTTTTCAAAATCAAAAGTCAAAACGTAGTTTTTCAAAAAATTGCCGCCCAGAATTCCGGCTTGCACAAACCCGGATGCTTCATTAATTATATCCAAATTAAGCGCGATAGCCGTTACCCTTTCGCGGCTGTGTGTGCCAAAGGAAACGCGCGGTAGTATAAAAGAAGAAACATCCTCGGTGATACCCGCTGCCCCGATAACACGCATTTTTTCCGCCTTGACAAATTGGCTGATTTCCTTTTTATTGGCAATTTCGTCGGAAATAACGGAAACACTGGCGCCGGTGTCGACAATAAAATTGAGCGGTGATTCAACGCCTTCGAGCTCCACTTCGCCGCTTAAAAAACCACTCGAAGTCAGCCGAAGCGGAAGTGAAAGCGACTCAGTGCTGGTGTTTTGGGCAAAAACTTTTTTCTGCAGCGCGAAAGTCAAGTTCCCGTAATCAATCGTGGTCAAAAACTTTGAGATCAGCGCTAAACCGATATAACCGTCGATTTTTTCGTCTTTGTTATGAAAACTACGAATATAAACCGGAACGTTTCGCACTTTTATGTCGCCAATCGACACCGAGCGCAAAAAACCGTAAATGATTTCAAACTTCCCGTTGCCGCCGAGAGCTCTTGCCAAACCGCCGCGCGAAATTGATTTAATATTGAAGCGGTCGGCGGTTTCCTTTGAAATTACCGAAATACCTGAACCCGTGTCTAAAACAAAATTGAGCGGCTCATCCTTATCGTTAACTTTAAGTTGAATAATCGGACGGTTATTGCGCAGCTTAAATGAAACAACCGTTTGTCTGGTTTCATTCAAATCATAAAGCGACGGTTTGTTTCCGAGAAAGCGCAAAAAATTGATCAAACCTTTGATGCGGTCGCGGCGTTCGGAATCAGTTTCCGGCGATACCTGCAAAAATCTGTCGTAGGCTGCGGCGGCTTCCGTGTATTTTTCAGCCCGCGTCGCAATCTGCGCCAGTGTAAACAAAAATTCAGGATTATTGTATTCAAAATAGACGGCAGCGCGCAGATTTTCAAGACCGGTAAAAATACGGTTTTCATAAAAATCGAGCGTCCCGAGTCCAGCCCACGCTAATGCTTCTTTTTTATTAAGCTGCAAAGCATTAAGGAACGAAAGTTTAGCTTCTTTAAAGTTTCCGGCATTCAAAAAAGTCGCTCCCAAAACGGCAAACGCAAAAGCATTTTTAGAATCGGCTTTCGCTACTTCAAACGACAAATTATAAGCTTCAAGTAATCTTCTCTGTTTTTGCAGAATGTAGGCGAGATTGAGCTTGGCTTTCGATTCCTGCGGATAAGCTTCAATGACGCGGCGTAAAACTTTCTCCGCTTCGTTCGTTTCGCCTCTTCGAGACAACTTTTCCGCTTGCTTGATCAACTGTTTGGCATTTTGAGCATCGACTTGTCGGACGCTATCTTCGGCGCGAACAGAGGCGGAAACGCCGATAATAAAAGAACAAATTAAAAATAAATTGACGATTCTTTGTTTTCGGAAAGAAATATGAACAACATCTGTTGAAAAATTTTTACAATTCATAATTTATTCCTCTCCTCCCGGACAAAATTTATTTGAGAATTTCGCCGGTTTTTAATGACCATAAAACTAAATCCAGCTCATCGAAATCAATCTCCGTCAAATTAGCCAAATCCTTCAATTTTTCTTCAATCATTAGATACTTTGCTCTCGTATTTGGTGGCTTTGGGTCATCAATAATTTCAAGTTCCGCTAAACTACGCAAAATGTGTTTATCAAGAATCGCGTAGCCTTTCAAACCGATGTTGCGCAAAAAATGACTCGCTTCCTTGTAACCCAAACCCTTGATGCGCTTTTCCTTGACCAGCCAATCACGCCTCTCCAAATGATTGTCAAAACTTTCCAGCTTCCGGCGAAGCTGCAAACCGCAATGCTCCTGCAAAAAATCTCTGGAAGCGACAATGTAGCCTGAACGAGCGTTCGGATAGCGATGTTTTCCGCGCAGTGCGTGGGCGAGTTCCGCTTGATTTCCGTTTAATAATAAATGCCTGACCGCTTCGATGGAACGGAGACCCATTCGCGCCGAACATCCGCCAGTAAAGAAACAAAAAACCATTTCTTCCCACAAACGCTCATCATTTTCGGCTTGCCATACGGCTTCAAACTCGGAGAGTTTTGTGCGAACCTCGTCACGTCTTTCAGAGTATGCCGTTTTTATTTTTTCAATAGATAAAGGTCGGTTTTCTTTTTTCACAAAGCGATTGATTTATGCCCAATTTTATGGCTTTTGAGGGAAGAATGTCAATGTTTTTTGGTAAAAGAACGTCTTAGAATCTAATTTCCAAACAGGCTCTGGGAGAATTGTTCAATTTTTAATAAAAAACCTTTCCTTTCATAATTCTTTGATGTATAAGCAAATAGTGTTGACTGTATAAGTAAATCTAAATCTGTGCATCTAAGTTACAAAAAAGTCCATCTAAATTGTCGTCTGCAAAAGGCAGACTGTTAAAAAGATTTTTATGTTTGGAAAAGGAAAACGTTTTTGTGTTATTATTCGGATAGCTTTCCTGAGCGAGATTTTTAGGAAACCTGCCGCAGCACAAAAATAAAAGTAAATATGAACAATTTTGCCAAGAACAAAGCCTTGTGGTTAATTGCCGTCTCTCTTTTATGGATTGGTTCAACAACCTCTGTCTTCGGACAACCGGCTTATACCAGACCGACTAATCCGAATCCGACGCCGAAACCTTTAGCTCAACAGTCTACGACACCCCAAACTTCTTCAACCCCGCTGGTTCAAAAGACAGGAAGTTCCGTGCCGGTTGCTGTGATGCCGGTCGCCCGGAGAACATCTATTCCGGCGCTTGCGAATATTGACATTCCCGGTTATACAGGAATTTTAGTTGAAGATTTAAACGGTAATATCGTACTCGAAAGTTCTTCTACTTATGCCTTTAATCCGGCTTCGAATGTCAAAATCGCGACGGCTTATGCGGTTCTGAAAACTTTCGGACCTGAGTATCGCTTTCCGACAAATGTTTGGACGGACGGTCAACTTGATCCGACTACCGGTACACTCTACGGCAATTTATATGTCTCGGGACGCGACCCGATGTTTAATCTCGAACACGGCATTGCGGTTGCAAATGAATTGAACCGTTTAGGGGTGAGAAATATAAACGGCGATTTGATTGTGACAGACAATTTTGCAATGAGCTTTAATACGGCAGCACACCGTTCCGGACAAAATTTAACGACGGTTATGAATTCTGCAAAGCGTTCGGCTGCCGCGACCCGTGCCTGGCAAAACCATCTGATAAATTCTAAAAAATTCGCGCAGGTCAGTGCCGTTCCGAGCGTTTCTTTTTCAGGCGACGTTTATGTGCAGACACTTCCGACCAACGCCAAGCTTCTTTTTTCGCACGAATCGACACCGATGCGCGAGATTGTCAAAACAACGCTGTGCTATTCCAACAATTTTTTGTCTGAACGCCTCGGCGATATGCTCGGCGGTCCTTACGCCGTCGCCCGAATCGTCCAGCAAAATGCGCAAATTGCGCCCCAGGAATTTGTCATTCAAACCGCGAGCGGTCTGGGCATGAATCGCGTCACGCCGCGTGCAATGATGCGGCTTCTTAAAACCCTTAAGAATGAACTGGCGCGAAACAAAATGAATTTTACTGACATTATGCCGGTCGCGGGGATTGATAAAGGCACTCTCGAGAGACGTTTTGATACTGATTTTGCCCGCGGAAGTATAGTCGGTAAAACCGGAACGCTCGGTCAGACCGATAGCGGTGTAAGCAGCCTTGCGGGCGAGATTCAGACAAGAAACGGAAAACTCCTTTTTGTAATCTTTAATCAGCGCGGCAGCGTCAGCCGGTTTCGCGGTTTTCAAAATTCGCTGGTTTCTTTAATTCAGGGACAACTCGGCGGCGCGGCGCCAATGGCTTATCTGGAAATTCCGCTTGACGTGCGTCTGGCAAATACGCGCATTACTTATCCTGACACGCGCACACGGGTTAACGAGTAATCGAATCTTAAAAATATTAAAATCGAAGGGAAGCAAGATTTTCTTGCTTCCCTTCGATTTTTGCTTTGCGCTTTGCCCGAAAGCATAAGATAATTCACGTTTGCAAAAAGCGATGCAGAGCGAGATGAACAAAACCGACAAAACCGACCAGACCGAAGAAACTCCGGAACTTACCGCCGAGCCCGCAACCCACCCCGAGCTTTCAAATAATAAATCTCAGACCAAGCAGACAAGCGTCGCCCGAAGCGCCGGAATTGTTTCAATCGCCGTCATGTTTTCGCGTGTTCTAGGTTTGGTGCGCGAGATGGTTTTTGCGCATTATTTCGGAGCGGGTTTTCTCTACGACGCTTACCAGGCAGCTTTTACGATTCCCAATGTTTTACGCGACCTTTTTGCCGAAGGCGCGCTGTCCGCCGCCTTCGTCAAAGTTTTTACCGATTATCAAATTAACAAAAGCGAGCAGGAAGCGTGGCGCCTTGCAAGTTTAGTCCTCAATGCTCTGGCTGTAATTATGAGCATTATCACGATTTTAGGAATTTTGCTCGCGCCTTATTTGGTCCCCTTAATCACTCGAGGTTTTTCGCCGGAAAAGATTTATTTGACGGTTCTGATGACTCAAATAATGTTTCCCTTTATTTTACTCGTTGCGCTGGCGGCGGTGGCGATGGGCGTTCTGAATACAAAGGGAAATTTTGGCGTCCCGGCTTCAGCCTCAACTGTTTTTAACATCGTTTCAATTTTCTTCGGGCTTGGTTTTGCTTATTGGTTGAGTGGGGGCAGTTGGGAGGCGGCTAATGACAAATACACAGTTCCGCCAGTCTCGGCGCAGTGGGCAATTCTCGGAATGGCAATCGGAACGCTGATTGGCGGCGCGGCGCAATTTTTAATGCAGCTTCCATCGCTTTTTAAAGTTGGATTCCGCTCCTCACCTGTTTTGAGTTTCAGAAATGAAGGCGTGAAGCAAATTATGCGCTTGATGGCTCCCGCAATTTTGGGAACTTCTGCGGTTCAAATAAACGTATTGATCAACTTACTTCTTGTTTCAGGTATCGAGGGCGGGCGTTCCTGGCTGAGCTATGCTTTTCGCCTGATGCAGTTTCCGATCGGAGTTTTTGGCGTCGCGGTCGGCACGGCTTCGATTCCGGTTCTGTCACGAATGGCGAACGAAGGAAAGTTCGGTGAATTTCGACAAACGCTTTCTTCTTCAATCAATCTGGTTTTTTTGATGACTTTGCCGTCGGCTTGCGGGCTGGTAATTTTGGGTGAACCGATTATTCGCCTGCTTTATTCGCACGGTGGCGCGTTTAAGGAAGCGGACGTCCCGATGACGGCTTGGGCTTTGACCGGCTACGCCATCGGTTTGACCGGCTACGCGGCAATAAAAGTTCTCTCGCCCGCGTTTTATGCTCTCAACGATGCCAAAACGCCGATGATTATTGCCATCTTTTCAATCGGTGTAAACGCGGCAGTGAGTTATTTTTTCCTTCAATGGCTTTCCGGTTACGGTGTTTCGCCCGAAACGCCAAACGGTTATGGTCACATCGGCGTTGCGCTTGCGACATCAAGCGTCGCGCTGGTCAATTTTTTTGCGCTTGCCTTGATAATGCGTAAACGACTTTCGGGCATAGACGGCAGAGAAATTCTTTCAGCATTTGTCAAAATCGCCATCGCATCGGCAGTGATGTCAGCTTTCTGCTATTTTAGTTATCAATTTTTACTACAGAAATTAGGATTCGAAACTCTTATTTTTAGGATTATCGAAGCCTTTGTACCGATTGCTTTGGGCGGAATCGTCTTCATTCTAATGGCAAAAATTCTGCACATTGATGAAATTAACAAAATTTATAATGCTTTTGCGAGAAAGCTGGGACAAAAAAATGGATAACAAACAGGTTAATGAACAAAATTATCGTGAAAGGGTTTATGAAATCGTGCGTGCAATTCCTTCGGGTAAAGTGATGACCTACGGACAAATTTCGGAAATTCTCGGGAGTGGTTATACGCCGCGCACCATTGGGTTTGTGATGCACGCGGCAGATACGCAAAGTGTACCGTGGCAGAGAGTAATCAATTCGCAGGGCGCGTGTTCGACGGGCAAAATGATGATGCCGGTAAATCTGCAGCAAAAAATGCTCGAAGACGAAGGCGTTAAATTTAACGAAAAAGGACGCTGCGATTTAAAAATTTACGGCTGGTCGCCTGAAGGTTTTGAAGAAACAAATGACGTTGAAGAACAACCGAGTTTGTTTGAATAGTTCTGCTTAAAAACCCTTTTAAAAAGCATTTCAGTTCAACTTTTTACTTTTACCCTTTTACTTTTGCATTCCCACTTATCTGCCCCATTTTAATTTATTTCGCAAAACGTCAAAATAATTTCGGTTCGGCGGTTGGATCAGATTAAAAGTCGTGGCGCTTTTGTTAATGACAACCCGGTCTTTTGCCTGCAGAGAATAACCGATTTGTCCGTCGAGCGTTAAAACTACGCCTTCGTTTTCGTACTTTAAGTTTATAACTATCTCGTCAGTGTCAGGCACGACAATTGGGCGATTTGTCAGTGTGAAAGGGCAAATCGGCGTTAAAACAACAGCGTTCATCGAAGGAAAAACAATCGGACCGCCAGCCGAAAGGTTGTAGGCGGTCGAACCGGTCGGCGTGGAAATGATCAGTCCGTCAGCGCGGAAAGAATTGACAAAAAGATTGTTGAGATTTACTTCAACTTCGATAATCCGCGCCAGAGCGGCTTTGTTGATGACAACATCATTTAACGCGCGCCCGCTTGCCAGTTTCTCGCCGCCTCGCCAATGTTCGACATCGAGCATCACACGACGGTCAATTTCGTATTTGCCAGCCAGAATTTCATCGAGCGCGGGAAACATTTCCTCGATACGAAATTCCGTCAGGTAACCGAGACTGCCGTAATTTATTCCCAAAACTAAAACCTCGCGGTCTCCCGTCAGGCGCGCCGTTGAAATCATCGTCCCGTCGCCGCCAAGGACAACGATTAAATCCGCTTCCGATTGAAATTTTTCTATTTCAACGATTTCGATTCGGCATTTTTCCGGATCGAAATCTCCAGACTCTTCGCGCGGTTTGCAGATCAGCGAGATGCCGCGTTTTTCGAGCCACACGGAAAGCTCACACGCAGTTGTCCAAGCCTCTGTATGATTCGGTTTAACGACGACTCCGACGCATTTTATTTCTCGATTTGCCATTTTAGACTAAAAAGTTTTGTCGATGATTTATTGATAACTTGAAATTACAAGGTTTCAGATTTTACATATAAGTATTTCTTTTATATCCGAATTCGCTCGATTTATTAATATCATCTAACTCGCGTTCGCCGAGACGCTTAAAGCCGATTTTTTCGTACAATTTGTGTGCTTCGATAAATCTTGTATCCGACCACAAAATAATTTCGCTTCTGCCTTTTAGCGAGGCGAATTTAACGGCGAGCTTGGTAAGATTTTCTCCCAAACCCTGATTGCGAAAGTTTTTTCCGACATACAGTGACTTTAATTCCGCAGTGGTTTCGCCGAGCATAATGACCGCGACCGTACCAACGATTTCATTTCGTTCGGCAACTACCCAAAATTCTCCGTCTTTTGAATGAAAATAATCCTCAGGAGCGAGCAGATATTTTTCTTCCTTTTCAGTGTCGAGAATGCAGTCGTATTCCGCCCAAATGTCGGCAATTAGATTGATTATTTGCGGAACATCTTTTTTAATCGCGCGACGAATTTTCATTTAACAAGGTACAAAACAGAAAATTTCCGGACTTACAAATTAGGATTTTTTTTGACAAACTCCAAAAGGTTTTCGATATAAGATTTAAAGTTCGGACAACCGATATTGTGTGGTGCAAGCAGTTTGTTCGCCGCACTTGTATCATAAACTTGCGGAACAAAAAAATATGACACGCCCGAATGTGGGAGACCGCTGACCAAAGGGGAAAAAGGCAGCATCAAAGTTTTTTCAATGAGAATTGGCGGCGGTTTAATCACCGACTTTCTATTCGTCAAAGCTTCGCTGATAGTATCGAAAAGCTCTTCGGTCGTCAGCGGGTGCGGGTCAGCCAAGGCAACTGTTTTTCCAACCGCCTTTTCATCTTTTGCCAAAGCCGCAATACTTTCAACGACAAAATCAACCGGAACAAGATTAAGCTCTACCTTTTTGTTGCCGACATTGACAAAACGCAGAAGGCTCGGAAGCTTTCTTAAGTATCTTATCAAGTAATAAACGCCGTCATATTTAGCGGTTTCGCCTGTTTTTGAATCGCCGACCACTACTGACGGGCGGTAAATAGTCAGCGGAATATTTTCTTTTTTTAATTTCTCAACTTCCAGTTCCGCAAAATACTTTGACTTTTCATAAAAATTACGAAAACCGGTGCCGTGTTCGAGTTCGCTTTCATAAATTAAACCCTTGCGCAAACCCGACACATAACAGGTCGAGACATAATTATAACGGCGCAGATTCGGCATACTTTTGACAAAATCATTAATATTTATCGTGCCTTTAACGTTTACATCATAAGCTAAATCCTCTTTAACGGCTAAATCATAAACGGCGGCGAGGTGATAAACGTCGGTAGCGTCTGCTCGAATAATTTCAAGATCCGTCTCGGAAATGCCGAGATTTTTTTGCGTTATGTCGCCTTCGACGAGCGCAAAGTTTTCAAGGGGCGTATTTGTTTCTTCAGCGATTTTCTCAACATCCTGAATTGCCTTTTCAACAAAAGATGCTTGTACCAGCAGAAAAAATTGTGTGCCGGGCTTAGCAACCCGCTTGACCAGCCTCTGCG